>Ga0210005_1001275_pt1 | contig 16510 bp, 14 predicted proteins | sample CryGey02umfilter_3_FD_183961 | JGI IMG/M metagenome (GOLD analysis project Ga0210005, IMG submission 183961) | Groundwater microbial communities from aquifer in Utah, USA - Crystal Geyser 4/9/14 0.2 um filter (SPAdes) (version 3) | ecosystem: Environmental > Aquatic > Deep subsurface >... | reverse complement strand
TCTCGTGTCATCCCGAACTTGCCTGCCCGCCTCTGGAGGGATTCGGGATCCAGACTGGATTCCTGCCTTCGCAGGAATGACAATCACGACGCAAGCGTCGGGGAATTAAACCCGGAGTGGGATTAACACGCTCGCGACCAAATCATAAAAATGACAATTGTTTCGTGGAAGAGCGAAACGGTCATATTGTGAGGCGGTGGGTTGGATACGATCGGTTTGATACAGAAGAAGTTGTTACTGCCCTCAATGCGGTATATGGTGTACTTACACCATATCTCAATCATTTTGTAGCCTCACGACGGATCGTTAGAAAAGAACGGATAGGAGCACGATGGAAAGTGACACGAGAAAAGAATGCAAAATCACCGTATCAGCGTGTGCTGGAAAAAGTTGATGTGGACCAGGGAGATAAGAGCAACGCTCAAGAGAGAACATGATAAACTAAGTCCACGAGACTTACAAAGAGAGATTCACCAAAAGTTACAGGTGCTATTTGCAATACAAAAACACCATGCTATACCGAAGTAAATATTGTTGATCATGGTAACCGTTTGTTTTTATCTACTGCGTAATGTAAGTTCAATGGTAAGAGTTCACAACTCTTGACACAGACCTGCCTGCCGGCAGGCAGGTTGTCATTCCTGCCCCCGATCGGAGTCGAGGGCAGGCTCCGGCAGGAATCCAGTTTTTAGACTATTACAATGATCTGGATCCCCGATCAGGTCGGGGATGACACAAATAATAATTGATATATTTTGATATGGTTTTGTCAAGACTTGTGAACTCTTACGTTCAATGTAAGTTCACACTATTGAATGAGTTTGTACTAGAACTCATCTCCAAACCTTGACAAATAGAGTTTTCCAGTAATAGTCTGATAGGTATATAAGAAAACTATCAGATAAACAGTGGCCAATCATTGAACCACTTCTCCCCAGACAGAATTTTTCAGCAGGTGGAAGACCCCGTAAAGATGACCGTCAGATATTTGAAGCGATACGATGGATTCTCACCACAGGAGTACAATGGAATGAGCTTCCTCCCAAATACGGAACAGGAAAAACTGCATGGAAACGGTTTACTCAATGGAAAAAACAAGGGGTATGGAGGAATATATGGCAAAAGCTTCTGGTAATGCCTGACAAGCAAGAGAAACTCACCTGGGAAGTAGCATATCTTGACGGAACATTTTCAAGCGCTAAAAAAGGGGGCAAAAAGTAGATAAAACCAAGCGGGGAAAAGGAAAGAATTTGCCTAATTTCATCAGTAGGTTATGTACTCCTTGCAATGACAAACTTCACATCTTTACTTCTACTTCTACTCCAGCAGGGAGCTCCAAATGCATGAGTGAGTCGATGGTTTGATTCGTGGGATTTATGATGTCAAGAAGTCTCTTGTGTATTTTCAAACCAAAATGTTCACGCGCATCCTTATCGGTAAAGCTTGATTTGTTTACGACGTACACTTCCTTTCGTGTTGGAAGCGGTACTGGGCCGACGATTGAGGCACCTGTTTTGATTGCAGAATCTACAAGTTTCTGACAGGTTTCATCGATCAATCTATGATCGTAAGCTTTTAATCGAATGCGAATTCTTCCTTTTGGCATATTTCAACGTGCAATAATAAAATGTAAAGGCGGGTTTCCCCGCCTCTACAAATGTTTTTTTATTTAATGACTTTGGTCACAACTCCAGCACCTACTGTGTGTCCACCTTCACGAATAGCGAATTTCAGACCTTCTTCAAGTGCGATTGGGGCAATGAGTTTTGCTTCGATCTTGATGTTGTCTCCAGGCATCACCATTTCGACACCTTCTGGAAGTTTGACTTCTCCAGTGACGTCAGTTGTACGAATGTAGAACTGTGGTCGATATCCTTTGAAGAATGGAGTATGACGTCCACCTTCTTCTTTTTTGAGAACATAAATTTCGGCTTCAAACTCAGTGTGGGGTTTGACTGTACCAGGCTTTGAGATGACTTGTCCTCGTTGAACATCTTCCTTTTCGATTCCTCGAAGAAGAAGTCCTGCGTTGTCTCCTGCTCGTGCCTCATCAAGTGTTTTTCGGAACATTTCGATTCCTGTGACTACCGTCTTGCGTGAATCTACCAATCCGACAATCTCAATTTCTTCATTGACTTTCAAGATTCCTCGCTCTACACGACCCGTGACGACTGTTCCACGTCCTTGAATGGTGAAGACGTCTTCAACAGGCATAAGGAATGGTTTTTCGATATCTCGAACTGGATCAGGAATGTATGAGTCGACAGCAACCATAAGTTCTTCTATGGCTTTCACGGCCTCTGGATCATCTTCGATTGCCTTAAGTGAAGATCCTCGAATTACCGGCACTTCATCACCGGGGTATTCATATTTCTTGAGAAGATCCCGTACTTCCATCTCGACAAGATCGATGATTTCCTGATCTTGAACCATATCGATTTTGTTCAAATATACGACGATTGCGGGAACATTGACCTGTTTTGCGAGAAGAATGTGTTCTCGTGTCTGAGGCATTGGTCCATCAGGAGCTGAAACAACAAGGATTGCTCCATCCATCTGTGCTGCTCCTGTGATCATATTTTTGATGTAATCTGCATGACCTGGTGCATCGATATGCGCATAATGTCGCTTTTCAGTTTCATATTCTGAATGATGAATATTGATGGTGACTCCGCGTGCTTTTTCTTCTGGAGCTTTATCAATTTCTTCATATTTCATGTCTTTTGCAAGTCCTTTTTTTGCAAGAACGTGATGAATAGCTGAAGTGGTTGTGGTTTTCCCATGGTCGACATGACCAATAGTACCGATGTTCAAATGTGGCTTGTTTCTCACAAATTTGTCTGTTGCCATAAGTTAAATATAATTAAATAAATAATAATTATATCGTTTCAAGTTCGGGAATCCTTCAGTAGAAGAACTTGATGGATATCGAGTTCATCCAGTCCTTCTTCTGAACTACCGCTTGAAACGATCTATCAAATAACAAAAAGTTATTATAAATGATACCACAGAAAATACAAGCATTTGTATCAATCTATGCGCAAATGATATAGTGGAATGAGCAAAAAGTCAAGGTCAACCTATGCTACAATAATGGATCTATGCATGAACCTAGTATTCAATTGAATTCATCCCAACAGAAAGCAATCAAGAGTGTATCTGGCCCCCTTCTCATCGTCGCAGGTGCGGGAACAGGGAAAACAACTACTCTCGTTGAAAAGATAAAGTACCTAATAAATCAGAAGCTTGTACGACCGGAAGAGATACTTTGCCTTACCTTCACGGAAAAAGCGGCATATGAAATGGAAGAGCGCGTCGATCGTGCGATGCCGTATGGATTTTTCCAGATGTGGATCTCGACGTTTCATGCATTTGCAGATGATATCCTTCGTGACGAACTTCACCACTTGGGAATGAATGCTTCATATACGCTTATGTCTCAGGCTCAATCAGTCCTGTTTTTAAGAAACAATCTTTTTAATCTCAACTTGAAATATTTCCGACCTATAAGCAACCCTAATAAATTCATCGAGGGACTGCTTCAGCATTTTTCCCGTCTTCAAGATGAGGATATATCTCCTGATGATTATGAAAAATGGGTTAACTTTCAATGTCATCCTGAGAAAGTGAAACGACCAAAGGATCCAGGAGATGCATGGATTCTTCGCTCCGCTCAGAATGACAAGATAAAAGCCGAGCTGACACAGAAAGAACATATGTCTGAAGAAGAACTTCAACAACTTCAAGAGCTTTCATATGCCTACAAAACATATCAAAAAATCAAGATCGAGCATGACGTCATGGACTTTGGTGACCTCATTTTTTATCTGAACAATTTGTTTCGCAAACGACCAAGTATTCTCAAACAATATCAGCAAAAGTTTACATATATCCTTGTAGATGAGTTTCAAGATACAAACATCGCACAATATGAACTCATCAAACTTCTTTGCCCTCCGAAAAACAATCCAAACCTGACTGTAGTTGGAGATGATTCTCAGGCAATTTATAAGTTTAGGGGTGCATCAATCTCAAATATTTTGACATTCATGGATGACTACAAAAAGGCTCGTCAAATCAGCCTAAACGATAATTACCGTTCAAATCAAACAGTTCTTGACCTCGCATATAATCTTGTTCAAAACAACAATCCAGATACTCTTGAATCAAAGCTTGGAATTTCAAAAGAGCTCAAAAGCCATACAAAAAATATCAAAGACGCGGTCACATTCAATCTATTTGCCCATGGAGATCAAGAAGCGAATTGGATTGTAAATAAAATCGCTACATTACATACAAAGGAATATTCTTTTCGCGACTTTGCCATTCTCGTTCGAGCAAATAGCCATAGCGAACCGATCATCACCGCACTCAAAAGAAAAGGTATCCCATTCCAATTTTTGGGTCCTGGGACTTTGTTCAAGCAAGCTGAGGTCAAAGATATCATTGCATATCTTCAAATTTTGGCAGATCCGAACAATACTGTCTCTATGTTTCGAGTGTTGAGCATGGAGCTTTTTCAGATCGATGCTGAAGATCTAGTCATGTGTATGTCGTTTGCAAAAAAAACTTCGCTAAGTTTGTATCAAGCAATTGAGATATTTCTTTCATTTGAAGTGAGTGAGTGGTATAAAAAAGATTCAAATCAGTACAAAGAACATCTTCCCCTGATCAAAGAAGGCACCAAAGACAAACTTATTGAGATTGTGACGATGATCAAAAAACATCTTGGGCAGATCAGAAATGATTCCGCAGGAGAAATATTATTTTCATTCCTTGAAGATTCAGGACTTCTTAAGCGATTGAGCAATCCGACATCTGAGATAGAAGAAAAGCGCACACTCAACATCACAAAATTCTTTCAAAAGCTAAAGGATATAGAAAGAGCTCAAGAGGACACATCTGTATTTTCAGTAAATGACTTTATCACTATGAGCATGGAGCTTGGAGAATCTCCCCTTGCAGGTGAAACAGATATCGCTGAGGTGAATGCTGTCAATATTCTCACAGTACATTCCTCCAAAGGGCTTGAGTTCCCGGTCGTATTTTTGCCAAATGTCAGTCAAGGTCGCTTTCCTACATATCGTCGTCGTGAACAAATCCCGATACCCGAATCTCTCATCAAAGAGCAAATTCCTGCAGGAGATTATCATGTTCAGGAAGAGCGAAGATTGTTTTATGTAGGGTTGACTCGCGCCAAAGACCGATCGTTTATCACTGCATCAGAGATCTATGGAGAAGGCCTTCGGAAACGCAAAATCTCACCGTTTGTTGCTGAAACTATAGGTCTTGAGGAGGTGCAAAAAAGTGGTGCGTTTGTCGCAGAAAAAAAGGAACAACTCTCTATTTTTGATTTCAAGAAGCAAGGAGAACCGGTCATATTGCCCCCTACTGAGGTGAAAAATATTTCCTATTCACAGCTTCAGACATATGAAATGTGCCCACTTCAGTATAAATATCAGTATATTTTGAAAATTCCGACCGCTCCTGGATCTGCTGCTTCGTTTGGAAGCACCATTCACAATGTACTTCAAAAATTTTACAAAGGTTTTGCTACAGACTCCACTTGGGACCTCCCACATCTTCTCAATATTCTGGAGACTATGTGGATTCCGATCGGATATAGTTCACAAGCTCATCAGAAACGTATGAAAAAAGAGGCAAAGGAAATGCTTGAGAATTATTACCACTCTTTCCACACACCTGAAATCAAAATCATTGATCTTGAGAAGTTATTCAAAATCCGAATCGGCAGCTCAGAGTTTTTGACGGGAAAAATCGATCGCGTAGATCAGAAAGAAAACGGAGGCATTGAAGTTGTTGATTACAAAACTGGAAGAAGACCAGACGACAAAAAACTCAAAAAAGACCTGCAACTTGCGATATACGCAAAAGCTGCATCTGACCCAGGACTTTACAACGTTCCCATTGAAAAAATCGATCTGTCATTTTATTATCTTCAAGCACGAGAAAAAATTACCTTGAACCGAACAACAAAGGATCTTGAGGAAGTGCAAACGCGCGTAAAAGACGTCGTTCAAAAAATCAGAGGTCAGCAGTTTGAACCACACGTCGGACTGTGGTGTGACTATTGTTCATTCCGCATGATCTGCGAAGCATGGAAATAAGATAATTGCGAACCCACGTTTGACGTGGCGATGTGTGGAAGTGAGTTTGCGGTATATTCTACGATACATTCTGTCGCTACTCTCATTGCATGTTCTGAAAAGCCCTGTCGATCAAATTCAAAGCACCATAATACCCTTCAAGCACTCGGGTTGGAATTGGTTCATGCGGACTTCCTTCTTGTTTTGTGGCATCGAAAAGAGTGATGGTTCGACCTTCTCGATCTACGTGAGAATAATAGTCTAAGCGTGAGAGTCCACCTCCAATTAGGGTCGCATTCATCGTCTTTGCAAAAGCGCTCGTTATCGCAGAGGCATCAAATGAACATTGTCCATCAAAGTCCTGCAATAACTCTTCGAGCGTAGCTCTTTGCATTGGATTATGTAAAGCGACCAAATACCCATCATTTGGCCATTCTCCTTCAATTGGTGCAAAGTAATGTACAGTACCATCTTCCGCTCGTTCATTGGCTCCATGTCGTAAAACAAACTCTGCCAGTGCCTACTCCTGACTTTGGATACCTTCGAGAAGCTCTCTCCTATTATTTCTCTCTACCCATCCTTGCCATTTTTGCTGTAGATATTGTCTTTGTGCTTCGAACATGCCACAGATTATAACATGTGCTGACAGATTATAACATGTGCTGTAGGAATTTAATTACCTTTGATACCTCAACACCACCTCATCATCTCCAATCCGATCGACAGAAGTAAGATTAAACTGTGGAATTTCTTCTGGAGGAAATAGCATCCCCTCAACCATGGTGAGGGTTTTCCCCGGGAGAGATCCAAATATTTTAGGCGCAATGGTCAGATGTACCTCATCTAATACTTCTTCTTGGAGAAGTTGTGCTACCAACGTCGGCCCTCCATCAATAAAGACATTTTTGTATTCTCTTGAGTTTAGGTAATCAACGAGATTTTGCACGCTCACTCTCTTTCTCTTGTTTGTCATTCTGAGCGAATGCGAAGAATCCAGATCGACTTGATTGTTTACTGGATCCTTCGGCTGTGCCTCAGGATGACACCTCACAACATTTGATACTTTCTCAATCTCTGAGCTAAGTTCGGCATTCTCCACTGTCAATATTTTTGTTTCAAATCCATGTTCGTTTTCCAATGCTTCAGTAAGCGCTTCATCGGGATTTGATGTAAGAACGATATATTCTGGCAATCCTTCTTTTCCCAACTCTTTTCGAAACTCTTGAAATATCTCGCTATGGAGAGTTTTAATGGTATATTTACCAAACATGACGGCAGTATTTTTGGCATCAACGATCGCATCCGCATGAGCTCGAAGATACGTAAAGTAATTGTAATCTTCCTTTGTGCCAATCGGCCAATACCCTTTTTCCTTGACAATAATCTTGCCGTCAATCGTGCTCACAAAACTTGTGAAAAAAAATGGACGACCATCAGGTTTTTGAAATGAAAAGGGTTGAAACTGCATACTATGTTTGCCTTGATGTCAAATCAATTTTGGAATGACAGTTTTTATTAATAACAAATTCAATTATCGTCATCCTGAACTTGATTCAGGATCCAGTCTTATTTTATCAGTTCGTACAAATCATTCCAGTCTGGATTCATACTTTCAATCAATGCAAGTTTCCATTTTCTCTTCCATGCTTTCAGTTGTTTTTCTCTAGAAATTGCGTGTTCAATATTATCAAACGGTTCGTAATATATTAGCATGTGAAGATCATACTTAGAGCTGAAGCCTGATACAAGCTTGTTTTTATGTTGCCAAATGCGCTTAACGAGATCGGCGGTTACTCCAATGTATAATGTCCCGTTACGTTTATTTGCAAGAATATATACTGCACTTTTTTTCATGCTCTGGATCCCAGGTCAAGCCTGGGATGACATTATTCTATATATGTAAAAAAACATTAATTCACAATCACTTTTTCCTTCGGTTTCTTCTTATCATCTTTAAGCCACTTCACGCCCAAATAAACCAATGGCGTTTCAATAATTGACATGAATGACTTGAGAAGCCAATAAGGAATGATCAAACTCGTGAGAAACGCAAAATTGCTGTCAATGCTTTTATCCAACGCCCAGAAAGCTAAGGTCATAAAAATCGTCGTATCAATAAATTGCGAAATAATGTTTGATGCATTGTTTCGAAGCCAAAGCTTACTTTTCCCGAGCCTCTGCCTAATCTTTGCAAAAAGATAAATATCCAAAAAATCGGCAAGGGCAAATGCCGTCAGCGATGCGAGAGAAATACGCGCTGACTTTCTAAATACCTCTGCATATGCTGGATTACTTTCAGCAAAACGACCAGAGGGTGGAAATGAAAGGGACAGAATAATAAATCCAAAAAGAAGAACGATCGTCATAAGACCTGTCCGCACGACACTTCGTGCTCGCTCAACGCCATGAACCTCGATAATAACATCGTTTATAGTAAAGAGAATGGGAAGAAGAAATATCGCTACACTTGTGTTTAAGGTAAAATCTCCGAACTTCACAAGTGGAAATGTCTTGATTCCCATGAGCTCAGAAACGATGATTCCAAAAATATATATTCCTACCAATAGATCCATTTTTTGCATCTTGAACATACGCTTGCTATTAAATATTTTTAATTTTCTTCAGAATTGCGCTAATCATATATAGAGAGCCCGTTATCACGAATATTGTATCATGATTTTTTATTGCCTTCTTGATTGCTAGAATTGGATCAGCAAAATCTGAGATCTGGTCAAATGTATATTCTGATTCGATTGTTTGGCGAATTTTTTTCCTACTTTCTGGAACAATCATCATCGCTTGATCATCACCTTGAAACTCCGATATAAATATACTTTGAGAAAGTGGAACGATATATTTGAGCATTTCCTTATAATCCTTTCCCTTTTTGAATCCAATCAAAAAATCAAATGTACTGTCAGAATATCGTTTTTTTAAACTTTGGATAAATTTCGACATTTTTTGAGGATTGTGAGCCCCATCTATTATGATTTTTTTACCTCGAATGGTCATTTCCTGGAATCTTCCTGGGGTCTTTATATTCATAAAAACCTCTCGTACTACTTTTTCTTGAAGAGTTATTTCATCTCGAATGAACGTCTTTTGAACTACTACAAGAGCAAGCGATGCATTTTCTACTTGATACTTTGCTTGAAGTGACAATATTAAATTTTTATATTTACATTTTCCATTCTCAAAATCAAAAGACGTCTGTTCATCTTGTTGATTGATATGTTTGTAATGAATGCTACTCTCAACAAAAAGAGCCTTCGTTTGATTTTTTTGCGCAATCTCACGAATAACTGAAGTTGCAGATGAACTTTGACGAGTTGAAATTACAATATTTTTTGGATGGATTATTCCCGCCTTTTGAGCCGCAATTTTTGCAATTGTTTTGCCAAGAATATCTGTGTGATCAAGTCCAAGCTTGGTGATGACCGCAATGTTATTTGGTGAAGTTGCAATATTTGTAGCATCATAGAGTCCACCAAGGCCTGTTTCCATGACTGCATAATCCACACCTTCTTTCCAAAAAATATAGTATGCAGCAACGATCATTACTTCAAAAAAAGTGAGTTTCCCGTATTTTGCTTCATCAATTTGCTGAATAGCTGGGATGATCTCTTGGATATATTTCCCAAAAAGCTCTACTGATATCATCGAATTATTTATTTGGATTCGCTCTCGAAGATCAAGAAGGTGGGGAGAAATGCTTAGTCCAACTTTCAAACCATGACTTCCAAGAAGATGGCTGATCATCCCACATGTTGAGCCCTTTCCCGATGTTCCTGCAATATGTATCACGGGGATTTTGTTCTGAGGATTTCCAAGAAGTTCTGCAAGTCGCATGACGCGACTAAAGTTAAAACCTGGAGATCCAAGCGAATAAAAATTATTCTTTGAACGAAATGAATATAAGAAATCACGAATTTCTTGATATGTCGGTTTTTTCGTATTTTTCGCAATTGGCAAAATAGTTCCTGTCTCATACTTCTGCATTTCATTTATCATACTACGTATTCTCTTGTACAGATCACTGATGAGATAGAGTGATCCCGTGACAACCAAATGTCCATTTATTGCTTTGCGAGCTTTGTTGAAGGCTACTTCTGAGTTTGGAATAATCGTCACAGATGTGAACCCATATTCTTCCGCCAAGATTTTTTTTACATCTCTCCCCTTTTCTGGATATACATCATCAATTTGATCATCTTTTTCAAACTCAGATACGAATATTCTATGAGCAATCGGTACTATATATTTGAGCATTTCTTTGTAGTCTTTCCCTTTTTTGAACCCGATCAAAAAATCAAACATCATATTCGGATGCTTCTTCTTGAGACTTTTGATAAACGCAGACATTTTTTGAGGATTGTGAGCCCCATCAATTATGATTCGTTTTTGCTCAACGAATAATTCTTCAAAACGACCGAGTGTTTTAATTGATGAAAGGGACGATCGGACAATATTTTCTTTCATTTTAAATGAATCTCTTTTTGACGCTTCATATACTGCAGCAATAGCCATACTAGCATTTTCAACTTGATAGAGGCCGCTCAGCGATAGAATGAGTTTTTCAAATGTGCATTTTTTATATGCAAAATCAAATTGAATTGTTTGGTGCGATGTCTTTATATTCAAATAGTTTGTTCCGCGAGATATCGTACCAAACTTTGACTTCATTTTACTTGCGTAATCTGAGACAATTTGTTGAGCAACCTTTCTTTGTTGGATAGAAATCACAATATTCCCTGGATGAATGATTGCAGATTTTTCAATAGAAATTTTTTTGAGAGTATCTCCAAGAATGTCGATATGATCAAGTCCTATTTTGGTCATAACTGCAATTTTATTTTTGTTATTTGCAATATTGGTCGTATCGAGCCTTCCTCCTTGTCCTGTTTCCATAACTGCGTAGTCAACCCCCTCTTTCTGAAATACATAATACGCAAATACAATCATAATTTCAAAAAAAGACGGAGGTCCAAATTTATGATTTTTCAACTTTTCGATTATTGGATATATTTTGTTGAAATATCCACAAAATATTTTTTCATCCAATATTCTCCCATTAATTTGAAGTCGCTCCCGAAGATCATACAAATGAGGTGAGATACTCAGCCCGGTTTTAAATCCATGATTTGTGAGTATGTGACTAATGATCGCGCATGTCGACCCTTTTCCCGAAGTTCCCGCAGCGTGGATTACCTTTCTATTATTCTGAGGGTTTCCAAGTTCTTCTGCAAAGATTTGAGCAAATTGAAATTTACGTTCAAGATCTTCTTTGAGGACTTTTGTTCGGAAGGTATACAAGTATTCTTGAACCTCAATAACGGTTTTAAAATTCATATGAGTGTGTTGATTTTTAACTTTTCTTAGAGCCTGTTTGAAAACTAGGTTTTTTGTCATTTCGACCGAAGTGAAGGAAGTAAATGGAGTGGAGAAATCCCTTTCTTAAATTCAAAGAAGAGATTCCTCGACAAGCTCGGAATGACACTTTTTAAGTTTTCAAACAGGCTCTTACAAAAACTTTACATTGGTCATCTATCAAAATGCACTAAGAAATACTATAGGATTTTTCCCAAAAATCAAGTTGAATTTCTTGAACAGTTTTGATACTCTTTTGACAAATATTATCAATTTTCTCGCCATTACCATGGTATAGCACATACATACACTTGTGAACTTTTTCATAGTTATTAATTATGTTATGTACCATGAATTTAAAGAAAACTGATAAACAAATCTACGATATCATTCAGAAAGAAGCAAAAAGACAAGCAGAAACCCTCATGATGATCCCCTCTGAAAATATGGCACCTGAAGAAATTCGCGAAGCTGTTGGTTCAATACTCATAAATAAATACTCGGAAGGTCAACCATATCGCCGCTATTACCAGGGGATGGAAAATGTAAACATACTTGAAAGTTTGGTTGAAAAGCGAGCACTCAAAGCCTTCCACGCCGATCCAAATGCATGGGATGTAAATGTTCAAGCGTATTCGGGGTCACCTGCAAATGCGGCAGTATATCTTGCGCTTCTTGAACCAGGAGACACTATTATGTCTATGTTTCTCCCCGATGGTGGGCATATTTCTCATGGGTGGATATTTAAAGAACGCAAACTTTCGCTCGCTTCAAAAATTTATAACATTAGTTTTTATCATGTTGATCCAAAAACAAAAATATTTGATTATGAAGAAATTGCAAAGCAAGCAAAGAAAGTAAAGCCAAAACTTATTATTTCCGGGGGGACTGCATATCCCAGAGATATCCGTCATGATAAATTGGGAAAAATTGCAAAATCAATAGGAGCATACTATCTTGCTGACATCTCTCATGAAGCAGGACTTGTCGCAACTGAGGTACTTCAAAGTCCATTTAAATATGCCGATGCCGTAATGTGCACAACACATAAAACGCTCAGAGGTCCACGCGGTGCTCTCATTTTTATCCGAAAGGAACATATTGACGCACTTGATAAAGCTGTGTTTCCTGGATTACAAGGAGGTCCTCACAATCATACTATTGCAGGAATAGGAGTTGCCCTCAAACATGCAACAACGTCAAAGTTTAAAGCATACGCAAAGCAAGTTGTAAAAAATGCTCAAGTTTTAGCAGCCGAGTTGAAAAAAGCAGGATACGATGTCGTATCAGGTGGAACAGACAAACATCTTATTCTTTTGGATCTGCGGAAACAAGGATTATCAGGTAACATTCCGGCGATGGCACTCGAAAAAGCTGGGATAATATGCAACTACAATACTGTTCCATATGATACCGGGTCACCAATGTATCCATCTGGACTGAGACTCGGAACCCCGGGGATCACAACTCGCAACATGAAAGAAAAACAGATGAAGCAGATCGCACACTGGATTGATGAGGTAATAAAGGAAACAAGTCAATATGTACTTCCTGAAAAGGGAAAAAAGGAGTTTGTAGAGATAGTCACGAAAAATCTTTCAAAAAATAAAAAACTTATAGATATCTCAACACAAATTAAAAAGCTGTGCAGAAAATTTCCAATCCCGGATTGATTCAGTGACAAGCTCTCCGCTCCCCAAGAACAACTTGTATAATATAGACATGCGAACGACGCTAAAATTACTTTTTGGAGCAAATATTCTCATGGTGAGTTTTTTTGTCTGGAAATATCAAACATTTCCGCAAGAAATACCTCTCTTTTACTCCGAACCATGGGGTGAGCCTCAAATAGCGGACATTTGGTTCATCCTTTTGTTACCAATCTTCATGAATCTCATGTTTTTTGTAAATAGTCAAGTTGCAAAAAAATACTTTCCCAATAATTCATTATTTAAAAAGATTCTCTCCATCACAAATGGTACATTGATCATTTGTTTTACTGGTATTTTTATCAAAATACTCCTTTTGGTTGCTTGATACACATATGTTTTTTACTGGAATTATAATCATTGCAGTTGCGGCAACAATCTCATACCTCACAACTCCTATTGCGATTCGCATCGCCAAAAAATACCAACTCACAACCGATAGCACCAAGCGCAAACACCCTGCACATACGCATACTGGAATTATACCGAGAGGTGGAGGTATTCCAATTTTTATATCTCTTCTTGTGACAGCGGTGATCTTCCTCCCGATGAATCAGATCGTCATCGGAATTTTTATTGCAAATGCCCTCCTTTTGATGGTCGGTCTTTGGGACGACAAATATGACGCATCTCCATACAAACGATTTGTATTTAACCTAATTATTTCCGTTATTCTTGTCATGTTTGGCCTGGGGATTCCATTTATTTCAAATCCATTTGGCGGGGTAATTCGATTGGATCTTTGGAAAATTTCAGTCGATATTTTTGGCGGACACACTATTTGGGTAGTTGCAGATATTCTTGCAGTAATTTGGCTTACGTGGACGATGAATATGGTCAATTGGAGCAAGGGAGTCGATGGGCAACTTCCTGGATTTGTAGCAATCACCGCCTTATTTTTAGGACTACTCTCACAAAGATTTGTAGCACATGACATTCATGCCCAAACAGTGATGTACCTATCATTTATTGTGGCCGGAGCATATCTCGGTTTTCTCCCATTTAATTTTTACCCGCAACGTATCATGCCAGGATACGGTGGTGGAGCACTTGCAGGTTTTTTGCTTGGTATACTCTCAATTTTGTCATTTGGCAAAGTTGGGACTGCGATCTTGGTTCTTGCCATTCCGACGATTGATGCGATCTACACCATAATTCGGCGCATCCACATGCACAAGTCACCATTTCGTGCTGACTGGGGACACTTTCACCACAAACTCTTAGAGATCGGTTGGGGGAAACGAAGAATTGCAGTATTTTACTGGCTTATATCTTTCATTCTCGGAGTTTCGAGTCTGTTTCTTGGGGGTATAGAAAAGTTCTTTGCATTTGTCACAATTGCAGTGGTTCTCTTCGCATTTATCATCATCATTGAAAGGATGAAAAAAATTCACGTCTAAAATATGTCACACATCGTCATTGGAATCTCATCTGGAATTGCTGCATATAAATCTCTTGATCTCATTCAGCTTTTGAAAAAAGATAATCACAAAATCTATGTCATGATGACTAAAAAAGCAATGCACATAGTTTCTCCAGGAAAGATTGAGGAGATAACTGGATATCCTGTTTTTGTGAATGTATTTGAAGATAGTTTTTCATACGAACAAATTCTAAAACGTAAGAAGGTCGACCACATTGAAGTGGCAAAAAAGGCAGATATATTTGTTGTTGTCCCGTCAACAGCAAATACGATTGCAAAATTTGCTGCAGGACTTGCTGATGATTTTATTTCAACATCGATTCTTGCTACGACCGCGCCTGTTCTCATCTGTCCGTCAATGAACGACAAGATGTGGCATCATCCAGCAACTCAGAGAAACTTGAAAACTCTTACGTCATTTGGGTACGAAATCATGATGCCAGACACAGGTTCTCTTGCTTGTGGCACTGATGGAATTGGAAGACTTCCAGATGTAAAGAAAATTAAGAAAGAAATCGAAGGAATTCTTTTACGAAAAAAACTTCTTGAAGGAAAAAGGGTTCTGGTAACTGGAGGCGGCACGATTGAGCCAATCGATGATGCTCGAGTAATAACAAATCGAAGCACTGGAAAAATGGGAAAAGCGATCGCTGAAGCTTCATATCGATATGGAGCTCGCGTGACGTATCTCCATGCACATAATGCCGAACCGTCACAACTTCCAATCAAAAATCTCATCTTTACAACATCTGAAGATCTTCAAAAATCACTTATTAATAAACTTAAAGATATTGATATTGTATTTCATGTCGCGGCTGTTTCAGATTTTACCGTAAAGAGAGTAGGGAAGAAATTGAGTAGCTCAGTCCCCCATTCTATTACTCTCTCCCCCACCAAGAAAATAATTAATGAGATTAAAAAAATAAATCCCAAAATAACACTTATAGGTTTCAAGGCGATTGCCTTTCCCTCCGAAGCCGTGGTGAAGAGAGGTCATCCTGAGAGAGTGAAACGACCGAAGGATCCAGAAAATACATGGATTCTTCGCGTTGCTCAGAATGACAGTCAGAAACTCTTCACAAATGCAGATGTCGATTATGTCATCGTCAATGATATTAGCCGCCCTGACATAGGGTTCGAAACTGAAGAAAATGAAGTATACATAGTATCAAAAGATAAGAAAATAAAGAAGATTGAAAAAGCATCAAAAAAAGATATTGCTCAAAAGATAATCATGTATATCTTTGATTTATGACTCATCAATTTTTCCCCGGAACACATACATCCCTTCTTCTTTGAGAAATTGCACATGCAATCCAGTTGACTGTTCGGTATATTCTACTCCGACTTTTTCGCCGATTATAGTAGCCGATACAAGTGCTGTAAGCGTATTGTCAAGCTGTGGGATCGGACCATCGCCGTAAAGAAGCCCTCGATCTTGCAGAGATTTCCTACCCGATTCAAGTCGTTCACGCGAAATATCTTCGATATTCAAGTCGTAATCCTCATACTTTTCTTCATCTTCTACTCCAGAAAGCACGAGCACATAGAGAAGCTCATCTGTTGTGAGAGTGATCGAAAATATTTGTGACATACTGAATTTTACTATATTACGAAGCTATTTCACAAAGAAAATAATACTCATCCATTTTTTAGTACTTAGGCAACTAACTTGAATAAGTTGTCCAAATGAAAGAAATATGGTAGGCTAAATAAATGGAAGAATTACAGTTACAACAACAGTACGATACCCTCTATGGTATTTTTAACGAAAAGCAATGAACAACCCTGTGCCAAGAGCACAGGGTATCAAAGACTACAACAGTCGTAACTGCATATCTTCTGGCTTCTTTCCCTGACTCTGAACATACTGCTCAACTGTCTTCCAATTTCCTCTTTCTCCA
>Ga0210005_1001271_pt1 | contig 16548 bp, 14 predicted proteins | sample CryGey02umfilter_3_FD_183961 | JGI IMG/M metagenome (GOLD analysis project Ga0210005, IMG submission 183961) | Groundwater microbial communities from aquifer in Utah, USA - Crystal Geyser 4/9/14 0.2 um filter (SPAdes) (version 3) | ecosystem: Environmental > Aquatic > Deep subsurface >... | reverse complement strand
TGATTTTACAGCAATTGTCCAAAAAAATCAGAGGCAAGAAAATATTTTTGTCTTCGCCCATCCACCATCATCTTGAAGCCATCGGCTGGCCGGAGCCGAAAATTGTCATGCGCTTTTGGGTAATCGGCGGGGTGAGCGCGGCGGTCGGGCTGGTGGTGTTTTTGCTGGATAAGACTTTATAAATAATTTTTAATTTCCGCCATGGCTTCATTCATCGGTTGGTTAAAAAAAACAATAACTTCTAGCGACAAAGAGCGGGAGTTTGACAAAGGTTTAATGATTATTGCCGGCGCCATTGTGGTTTTTGGCCTGATAATGCTGTCCAGCGCTTCAGCGGTGGTGGCTTATAACACTTATCAGGACAGCTACTATTTCTTTAAGCACCAGCTGTTCGGCTTGGCTTTGGGCGCGGTGGCGTTTTGGTTTTTTTCCAGGGCCGATTATCATATTTGGCGCAAAGCCGCCTTACTCATGCTGGTTGTTTCTATCGGTTTATTGCTCTTGGTTTTTATCCCCGGCTTGTCCGCCGGCTGGGGAGCTTCCAGGAGCTGGATAAATATTTTCGGCTTTTCGCTTCAGCCAGCGGAATTTGTTAAAATCACCTTTTTACTATATTTGGCGGCTTGGCTGGAAGGCCGGAAAACCAAGCTAGCGGAAATTTCCACCGGTATCGGTCCGTTTGTGGTTATTTTGGGAGTCATCGCCGGGCTGATGCTCCTGCAACCCGATATCGGCACCCTGGCTATCATCGCTTTTACCTCCCTGATTGTTTATTTTATCGGCGGCGGCAAATTAAAGCATATTGTCGGTTTGGTTTTATTGGGCTGGTTGGCTTTAGCCATCATGGTTAACGTTTATCCTTATCAAGCCAACCGCTTTAAATGTTTGTTTGACCCATCGTTTTCGCTCAAAGAGCATTGCTATCAAATCAACCAGTCGTTAATTGCCGTGGGTTCGGGCGGTTTTTGGGGCCGGGGGCTGGGCGCGTCCCGGCAAAAATTTCTCTATTTGCCGGAAGCGCAAAATGACGCCATTTTTCCCATCTTCAGCGAAGAGGCCGGTTTTATTTTTTCGGTTATTTTAATCGGTTTGTATTTGGCGCTTTTTTATAAGGGTTTTACCATCGCCAGGCGGGCGCCTGACGATTTTGGAAAAATTTTAGCCGTGGGCATTGTCAGCTGGATCACCATGCAGGCCTTGATAAATATCGGCGGCATGGTTAATATTATGCCCATGACCGGCGTGCCTCTGCCTATGATCAGCTACGGCGGCTCGGCCATGATGGCGGCTTTGGCCGCGGTTGGGATTTTAAATAATATCAGCCGGCAGGGAAGGTGAAATAAGGCTGGGAAAAATTGTTTTTCCTGCTTAGATAAAATTTGGGCGTTTTTACAAAAAATTGATTACAATTTTTGTAAAAATCGCTACAATTTTATATGCGCGATAAAAATAATTTTTCCCAGCCTAAGAAATAACTATAAAATATTATGAATACGAAGAAGAAAATATTATTGACCGGGGGCGGCAGCGGCGGGTCGGTGGCGCCGCTTTTAGCTATTTATGACGAGCTGAAAAATGACGTCGGTTTTGAGTTTCTGTGGCTAGGGACTAAATTCGGGCCGGAGCGCGAAATGGTGGGGCGAGAAGGCATTGAGTTTAAAGCCATTAGCGGCGGCAAATGGCGGCGCTATTTTTCTTTTAAGAATCTGCTGGATTTATTTTTGATAAAATTGGGCTTCTGGCAGGCGGTTTTTATAATGCTCGCCTGGCGCCCCGACTTAGTGATGAGCGCTGGCAGTTTTATAAGCGTGCCGGTGGTTTGGGCGGCTTGGTGCTTACGCGTGCCAGTTATAATTCACCAGCAAGATGTTATGCCAGGCCTGGCCAATAAATTAATGGCGCTGTTTGCTCGTGTCGTGACTGCGACCTTTGAAAGTTCATTGAAAGATTACGGTAAAAAGGCGGTCTGGATTGGAAACCCGATAAGAAAAAATTTCCAATTTCCAATTTCCAATTTTCAATTAAATTCCAGTTTGCCGGTGGTGTTGATTTTGGGCGGCGGAACCGGAGCAAGAGCGATAAATGAGTTGGTTGAAAAAAGCCTGGATGAGCTGACCAAGGTTTGCCAGATTATTCACGTGACAGGTAAAGAGAAAAGTATCAAGTATCAAGTATCAAGTATCAAAAATTATTTTCAGTTTGAATTTTTGGATGCTGAACAGATGGCGGGAGCGATGAAATCCGCTGATTTAGTAATAACGCGCGCCGGCATGGGCGTTTTGTCCGAGCTGTCGTATCTAGGCAAGCCGGTCATAATCATCCCCATGCCGGAGTCGCACCAAGAGGCTAACGCCGATTATTTTAAAAATAACCAAGCGGCGGCGGCGGTTGAGCAAAAATATTTGACGCCGGTAAATTTTGTCGAGATGATAAAAGCTTTGCTGTCGGATGGCGACAGGCGCGAGCGATTGGCAAAAAATATTAAAGAAGCCATGAAGGCCGGCGCCAACCAGGCGCTGGTTAAAATTATAAATAAAATTTTAAATTTATCTTAAATGTCATTGCGAGCTTCTGAAAGAAGCGAAGCAATCCCGCTTATGACGAGCCTGGATAAAGTATAATTGTTCGTGAGATTGCTTCGTCGCTACGCTCCTCGCAATGACAATATAATATGGATTGCGATTTAATTATCAAAGGAAAATACGTTTTGCCAATGGATGACGAGCTGTCTATTATCAGGGACGGCTATGTTGCCGTAAAGGTTGGAAAAATTTTGGCAGTGGGTCAAGCAAGAGAGAACCAATATCAGGCTAAAGAAATCATTGACGCGGGCGATTCAATTGTCATGCCCGGTCTGATAAACTGCCATACGCACGCGGCCATGACTTATTTTCGCGGGTTGGCCGATGATTTGCCTTTAGAGGTTTGGCTGAATCAGCATATCTGGCCGGCCGAAGCCAAATACGTTAACGAAGATTTTGTGAAACGGGCCGGTGAATTGGCTTGTTTGGAAATGCTTAAGGCCGGCGTGACTTGCTATAATGATATGTATTTTTTCGGCTCCGCCATGGCCGAACCGGCGATTAAAGCCGGTATCAGGGCGTTAGTTGGCATTGTCGGGTTGGATTTTAAAGAGGCTGACCAGGCCATTAAAGATACCATGGCCTTGGCCAGCGAATTTAAAAATCATGAACTTGTTAAAATTGTTTTAGCGCCGCACGCGGTTTACAGCTGTTCCGAAGAAACTCTTTTGAAAATAAAACAGGCGGCCGAAAAAGAAAATTTACGCCTGCATATGCACGTCAGCGAAACTAAAAATGAAGTTGAGGACGCGAGGAAAGCTTTCGGTAAAACTCCGGCGGCATATTTGGATTCTCTCGGCCTGCTTTCGGATAAATTTACAGCCGCTCACAGCGTCTGGCTTACCGACCAGGATTTGGAAATTTATAAAAATCGCGGAGTCAAGGTGGCGCATTGCCCGATTAGCAACATGAAGCTGGCTTCAGGCGCGGCGCCGCTTAAGCGGATGCTGGAAATGGGGATAACCGTGGGTTTGGGCACTGATGGCGCGGCCAGCAACAACACTTTAGATTTATTTTCCGACATGCGCGCTTGCGCTTTAATGCATAAAGTCAATAATTTCGACCCCACGGCCGTGCGCGCCAAACAAGTGGTTAAAATGGCGACGATTGACGGCGCCAGGGCTCTTGGCTTGGAAAAGGAAACCGGCTCCCTGGAAACCGGCAAAATGGCGGATATTATAACCATAAATTTAAACCAGCCGCATCTAACGCCGCTTTATGACCCATATTCGCACTTAGTTTATTGCGTGGGCGGCCAAGATGTGAAAAACGTAATTGTTAATGGAAAAATGTTAATGAGAAATAGGGAAGTTAAGACTTTGGATGAAAAGAAAATTTTAAGGCAGGCAGGGGAGTTTAATATTTAAATTTTTTTGTCATTCCGGCCAACGAGCCGGAATCCAGGGTTAAAATCGCAGAAGTTCTTCCTACAGAATAATTGTTTAATGAATTTATATTATTGCGTAAAGTTGAGACAGTTTTGCGGCTGCTGCCGCGGGCCTTACTTTTTATAACTAAAAAGTAAGCAAAAAGTTTTGGGGTGCCTCAATGCGCTATCGCCTCGATTAATCTTTAAATGCTCGCGCCTTGGCGCTTAGTTCGGCGCCCCAAACCCCAGGGCGATTTTAAAGTTTTTATTATTAACTTATGGATTTCAATAAAATTAAAAAAATTTACCTGATCGGGGTTAAGGGCGTGGGCATGACCATGCTGGCGCAGTTTTTGGTTGAGCAGGGCGCCGCGGTCAGCGGGTCGGACGGACCGGAAAAATACATGACCGATGAAGTGCTTAAAAAGTGCGGCGTTAAAGTTGTGGAAAAGTTTGACGTGAAAAATCTTCCGCCTGACGCGGATTTGATAATTTATTCCACGGCCTACAACGCCGAGACCAACGCTGAAGTGGCCGCGGCCTTGGCCGGGAAAATAAAAACTTTGACTTACGCCCAGGCCTTGGGTGAGGTGTTTAACCAGAAATACGGCATCGCCGTAGTTGGTTCGCACGGCAAAACCACCACTACGGCCTGGCTGGGCTATATCATGCAAATGGTCGGGTTGGAACCAAACGTCATGGTGGGCGCGCGGGTGCCGCAATTTGACGGCTGCTCGCTTGTTGGCAATTCGGATTATTTAGTGATTGAGGCCGATGAGTACCAAAACAAATTGGAAAATTATCAGCCTAAAGCCGTGATACTCAATAACATTGATTATGACCATCCGGATTTTTTTTCAACCGTTGAAGATTACAAAAATGTTTTTATCGAATTCATAAAAAAAATTCCGGTCAGGGGATGGTTGGTGGCGAATTTTGACGACCCGACAATCAGAAAGGTCGCGGCCGTGAATTGCCGCGCCAAAGTTATTACTTACGCCATCAATGAGGCGGCCGATTACGTGGCCTACAGTTTGAAAAGCGACTTTCAAAAGCAATATTTTAAAGTTAAATTCGGCGTGGCGGACGAGGCTGAGTCCGGCGACGAAATAAAGCCGGAAGAGTTAGGCGATTTTTCCATCCAACTTCCGGGCCGGCATAATATTTTAAACGCCTTGGCCGTGATTGCCGCCAGCGTTGAGCTAAACATCGAATTATTCAAAATCAGAAAATATCTGGAAGAGTTCACTGGCACGGCGCGCCGAATGCAGGTGCTCGGGGAATTTAAGGGCGCCACTATCATCGACGATTACGCCCATCATCCGACCGAAATCAGAGCCACCATTGCCGCTCTGCGCCAAAGATACGGCCAAAGGAAATTAATCGTGGCCTTTCATCCGCATACTTTTTCCCGCACCAAGGTTTTGTTCAACGACTTCGTCAAGAGCTTCGGCGGCGTTGACGAGCTGATTATTTTAAACATTTACGGCTCGGCGCGGGAACAGCCAGCCTTGCCAGACGCGAGTCTAGGCGGGCAAGGCGGAGTCAGTAGTCAGGAACTAGTGGAAAAGATAGGTGGTAACACAAAATATATTCCAAGCCTGATGGACTGCGAAAAATATTTGCGCGAACATGCGGAGCGCAATGACGTGGTCGTGCTGATGGGCGCCGGCGATATTTTCCGGGTGGGGGAGAATTTGGTTAGAAAATAATATTATGGCTGAAAAAGAGTTAAAATTTAAATTGGACAAAAAACCCATTAAGCTGCGCCAGTTTTGGTCAAGGCTCTGGAGTTTGATCGTGCCGTCGCGCCAGCAAATTATTTATGTGTTGGTTTTGGTCGTGGCTTATGAAATATTTAAGTTTGTCGGCCCGTATTTGCTTAAACGGATTATTGATTTGATTACCAGTTTTAAGCCAGAATACATCAACGACATCTTGATTTTTATCGCCCTGATTTTAGTTTTTGATTTGGTGGTGGCCCTAATTGATTATTTCGCCGACAAAGCGATTTTTAAGATATTAACCGAAGTGGAAAAGTACCTGTCGGTCAACGCCCAGACCAAGATGGTGAGATTGGGTTTGAGTTATCACGAAAGAGAAAACACCGGCAATAAAATATTTAAAATTCAGCGCGGCATTGATAAAATAATTGATTTATTGGGCAATTCGTTTTGGGAGGTTGGCCCGACCATCGTCCAGGTAATCCTCACCGCCCTGATTATGTTTTTCGTGGACTGGCGTTTTGGCTTGATTTTCGCTTTGTTCGTGCCGCTGTTCGCCTGGCTGACGGCTAAACTTAATTTGGAAATCGCCCCCTTGCGCAAATACCGGCATGACCAGTACGAAGCAGCGGCCGGCAAGATGGCCCAGACGATTATCAATATCAATACGGTAAAATCATTCGTTCAGGAAGACCGGGAAATAAAAGAGTTCGGCAAAATCAAGCAAGCCACCAAGCAGGTGGCTTTGGGTGTTGCTTGACGATAAGCCATTGGCCGAATACGATTTATACAGTTTTAGAAAGTTTATTGCCATCGTGCCGCAGGACGTGGAAATTTTTAACACCAGCGTCAAAGACAATATCGCTTACGCCCGGCCGGGCGCGAGTTTTAAGGAAATTGCCGCCGCGGCTAAAATCGCCAACGCCGAGGAATTTATCGCCAAGCTGGCGCAGGGCTATGAGACGTTGGTCGGGGAGCGGGGCATCAAACTTTCCGGCGGCCAGCGGCAGCGCTTGGGCATTGCCCGGGCGGTTTTAGCCAATCCGAAAATTTTGATTTTTGACGAGGCCACCTCCAATCTTGATTCAGCCAGCGAAAAATTAATTCAGGAAGCTTTAAGTAAAATCAGCAAAGACCGGACGGTCATCGTAATCGCCCATCGTTTGAGCACCATTCAAAAAGCGGATAAAATCATCGTTTTAGAAGACGGCCAGGTGGCGGAACAAGGCAGCCGCTTAGAGCTGGCCAGAATGAGCGGCGGCTTATATAATAAGTTGTTAAATCTCCAGCGAATGGGCGATATTAAATAACGCGAATTATGATAGCCAAGTTAATAACTAACATTATACTTATAATTAGTTTGGCGTTAGTTCAGGTTGCCTTTATCAGCGGACTAACCGGCTGGCTTAATAATCTGAATTTGCTGTTGGTGGTTTTATTATTTATTTTGGGTTTCGCCAATTTGGATTTGGCGCTGGCTTGGGCGCTTGGCTTGGGACTGGCGTTGGAATTATTTTCTTTTTTGCCTTTCGGCGCTTATCTGGCGAGCTTAGCGCTCACGGTTGTCGCCGCCAATTTTTTATTAGATTATTTTTTTACCAATCGTTCGCTTTATTCCTTTTTAGCGCTCACCGGTTTGGCCACGGCGATTTATGAATTAATTATTTACGCCATGGTTTTTATTTTGGCCGAAATCAGCCCGGGTGAATTTTCGCCGAGCGGCGATTTTTTAGCCGCCAGCTTTAAGCAAATCGGCCTGAATCTTTTAGGCACGCTGTTAATTTTTTACATTATTCATTTTTTGTTAAGAAATTTTAAGCCGGTTTTTCTGGTAAAAAATAAATCATGATTTTTCTTAAAAGACAATTTAAAAAAAACGACCCGTTTATTATTCAGGAGGGCAGCGTCAGGTCGGGAAAATTAAGCCGGCACGCTGGCGCCGACTGGCTGGAGCAGTCGGCGCTACTCGGTCAGCCAGGCGGAGAAACCGTGGGCAAAAGTTTTGCCGTCGGCAAAGTAACCATGATAAGTTTAGTTCTGCTCCTATTGTTCGGCGTGGCCATCGGCCGCGCCGCCTGGCTGCAGCTGGTTAAGGGTGATTATTATTACGATTTGGCCGAGGGCAACCGCATTAGAGTGGAGCGGCTGGAAGCCAAACGGGGCGTGATTTACGACCGGACCGGCCGGCCCTTAGTCAGAAATTCGGCCAATTTTTTATTGTATTTTATCCCGGCCGATTTACCTAAAGACCAGGCGGCGCGAGCCGAGATAATCCGGCGCGTGAGCGAGAATCTGCCGGACCTGGCGCCGGCGGCGATTGAGGCTTTATTGGCCGAAATCAAACCAGGCTCGCTTGACGCCTATCAGCCGCTTTTTATTGCCGACAATCTTGATTATGAAAAAGCTTTAAAGCTTTATTTGGAGCAAGACAACCTGCCGGGCGTGGTTTTAACCAATAAAACCAGGCGGGAGTATGATTTATACAGTTTGTCGCTGTCGCACCTTTTGGGTTATACCGGGAAAATCAGCCAAGCCGAGCTGGTTAAATTCGGCAAAGAATATTTGCCGATTGATTACATCGGTAAAACCGGAGTGGAAAATTTTTGGGAAAACGAAATGAAAGGCATTAACGGCAAAAAACAGATTGAAGTCGACGTTTTAGGCAAGGAGAAAAAAATTATCAACCAGGAGGCGGGCGAAGACGGGCATAATTTGGTTTTGTCGCTTGATACTCTACTGCAAAAAAAAATGGAAGAGTCCTTAGCGAGTGGATTAAAAAAGCTCCGTTTGAATAAAGCCTGCGCCATTGCCTTAAATCCGAATAACGGCGAAATTTTGGCCATGGTGAGCTTGCCGTCGTTTAACAATAACGATTTTGCGCACGGCCTGACGGTTAGTGAGTACCAAAAAATTGCCGGCCATCCGGACCAGCCCATGTTTAACCGTTGTATTGCCGGCGAGTACCCGTCCGGCTCAACCATCAAGCCGGTGGTGGCGGCGGCGGCTTTGGCGGAAGGGATTATTAATGAGAATACCAGATTCTTAAGTACCGGTGGAATTAAAATTGACCAGTGGTTTTTCCCGGACTGGAAAGCCGGCGGCCATGGCTTAGCCAGCGTTAGGCGGGCGCTGGCCGAATCCATTAATACTTTTTTCTATTATATCGGCGGCGGTTATCAGGATTTTAAAGGCTTGGGCCTTGATTTAATGACCAAATATGAGCGACTGTTCGGCTTGGACGCGCAAACCGGCGTTGATTTGCCCGGCGAAGCCTCGGGCTTTTTGCCCTCGGCCGGATGGAAAGAAAAAACCAAGGGCGAAAAGTGGTATATCGGCGACACTTATCATCTGGCCATCGGCCAAGGCGATATTCTGGTAACGCCGCTTCAGGTGGCGGACTATACGGCCGTGTTCGCCAACGGCGGCTCGCTTTACCGGCCGCATTTAATCAAGCAGGTTTTGGATAGCCAAGACAAGCTGATGGTTGAAGCCGACGCTAAGCCGATTAGAAGCAATGTCGTTAGCGCCAAAACCATTGAAATCGTGCGGGCCGGCTTGCGCCAAGCCGTGACCAGCGGCTCGGCGGTGAGCCTAAACGAACTGGCGGTGCCGGTGGCCGGTAAGACCGGCACGGCGCAATGGTCAACCACTAAAGCCCCGCACGCCTGGTTCACCGGCTTCGCGCCTTATAACCAGCCGGAAATCGTCATTACCATTTTAATTGAGCAGGGCGGCGAAGGCTCGGCTGCGGCCGTGCCCGTGGCCAAGGAAGTGCTGGATTGGTGGTTTAGCAAGCATTGAAACCCCCTTGATAAAGGGGGCTTTTAGCACTCTCTTGACCCCGTACGCTCGCAGGGCTCGCTACGGGGCAGGCAAGAGCGCTTTTCTGATATGTAAATTAGCACTCTTGACAGGAGAGTGCTAATTGGTGTAATATGAAAATATAGTGAAATTTTATGGATAAACGCAAGGAATTAATCCTAAAAACCATTATTAAAGAACATATTAAAACCGCCCAGCCGGTCGGCTCCGAAGGCTTGGTTGATAAATATGATTTGGACATTTCTTCGGCCACGGTCAGAAATGAAATGGCGGATCTGGAAGCTGAAGGCTATATCGTGCAGCCGCACACTTCAGCCGGCCGCATCCCTACGGAAACGGCTTATAATTTTTATTTGGAAAATTTAAGCGAGAAAAAAATAAGCGACGCCGAGGCCAGAATTTTTGAAAAATTATTGGCTAAAAAGGATGAAATCAGCTTTAAGCAGGCGGCCAAGGCCATGGCCAAAATTTCCGACAGCGCGGTTTTTTGGGCCTTTCACAAGCATAATCTTTATTACACCGGCATTTCCAATCTGCTCCATCAGCCGGAGTTTTCCGAAACCGGCCTAATTTACGATATTTCCGAAGTGATTGACCGGGTGGATGAAATTATCGGGCAAATTTTTAACGATTTGAAATTCGGGCCGCAAATCATGCTGGGTTCAAAAAACCCTTTTAGCCAGCACTGCAGCGCGGTCATTACCAAATATCGGCTTGATGACAATATCGGTTTAGTCGGCATTTTGGGTCCGACTAGGATGAATTATGAAAAGAATTTAGCCCTGATAAAATTTATAAATAGCCTATTAACCGAAAAATAACATTATGAGTGAAGAAATAAAAACCGGAGTTTATCGGCATTATAAAAATAAAGATTATAAAGTTTTGTATACTGCTGTTGATACGGAAACTAAAGAGGAAGTCGTCGTTTATCAAGCAATTTATGGCGAGGGTAAAATTTGGGTCAGGCCCAAAAGAATGTTTTTAGAAGAAGTGGAAGTTGACGGTAAGAAAAAACCTAGGTTTGAATTTATTGCCGAGAATGATAACGACTGGCAAAAAAAATATTTGCGCGCTTTGGCCGATTATCAGAATTTACTCAAGCAGACGGCTAGGGAGAAAATGGAATTCACGGTTTTTGCCAATGAGCAGATGTTAAAAGAAATTTTGCCGGTCTATGACCATTTAAAACTCGCCATTGAACACCATAACGGCGAATCAACCGACGATTGGCTTAAAGGCGTGGAGCATGTGGTGAAGCAGTTTAAGGATGCCTTGGTGAAGGTCGGCGTGGAAGAAATAAAAGTTAAAGAAGAGAAGTTTGACCATAATTTAATGGAAGCCATCGGAAGCGAAGAAACTGAAGATAAAAGCTTGGACGGCAAAGTGGCCAAACAGGTTAAGGCCGGCTACAGGTTAAACGGCAAAGTAATTGAAGCGGCCAAAGTGATAGTTTATAAAGTAAAATAATATAATTGTCATTGCGAGGAGCCTGTAATCAGGCGACGAAGCAATCTCCGGTTCTACGGCACGTACGTGGATTTTTACCAGAGATTGCTTCGCCACGATTACGTGGCTCGCAATGACAGAAAAAAGGAGAATAAATTTATGCCAATTATAAAATGGACGCCATTCCTTGAACCGTTCGAGGATATGGACAAGATGTTTTCCGATTTTTTGCCGGCGAGGAACAATCTGACCGGTTATATGCCGGCTGTGGACGTTTATCAGGACAAAGATAAAGTCTATATTGAAACGCAATTAGCCGGGATTGACCCGGAAAAAGTTGACATTTCCATTGAAAACGATGTTTTGATTATCAAGGGAGAAAATGAAAAGAAAAGCGAAGTGGAAGACAAAAATTATTACCGCAAAGAAATCAGGCGCGGCAGTTTCTACCGCAGCGTGCCTTTGCCGTCGCATGTTATCGGCGAGAGAGCTTCGGCCGAAGCGGTTAACGGGACACTGAAAATTTCCGTTCCCAAAGCGCCGGAAGCTAAACCAAAAATGATTAAGATAAAGATGGGGAAGAAGTAAATTTCATCTGTCATTGCGAGGAGCCTGTAATCAGGCGACGAAGCAATCTCCGGTTAAGCGGCACGTACGTGGATTTTAACCCGAGATTGCTTCGCCCCCAAATGCGGGGCTCGCGATGACAATCTCCAACCTGTCATTCCCGCCCCGTTAGGCAACGGGGTAAACTCCGGCGGGAATCCAGAAAAAATTAATTTTAATATTATGAACAATATAAACTGGGCACAATTTAATAAAGGTGTGTTTTTGGTTAATGTTTTAGGAATTGTTTATCATCCGGAAACCAAGATGATCCTGATTGGCCGCAGGGAAAACGACCCTTATTTAAAGGAATTAACTTGGGTATTTCCCGGCGGCCGGCCGGATTATGAAAATGAGCTGGAAGACAGTTTAAAGTTAATCGTTAAAAAGCAGACTGGTTTAGAGATTAAAGTCGCGCAAGCGGTGTTTGCTAAAACTTATCCGGAAAAACGGGAATTCTTGTCGGTTTATTTATTAAGCGCGCCACAAGGCGGAGTGGAAAAGGCCGGCGGAGAATTGAAAGAATTAAAATGGGTGAAACCGACTGAAGTGAAAGATTATTTTACGACATCACTACATCCGAAGTTGCTGGAGTATTTAAAGACGTTGGAATAATTCACTTTTGTCATCCCCGCTTTCCCTCGGCAAGCTCTGGACAGGTCGCGGGAATGACAAAAGAAAGAAAAATAACGAATTGATTTAACCATTGCGAAATGTGCAGGTGATAAAGCAAACTTTAGTTAAGCTCTATGTTCGTGAGATTGCTTCGTCGCTGACACTCCTCGCAATGACAAAATAAAAAAATAATAAATTAATTTACCATTGTGTAGGCATTGCCGGGGATAAAATCCCCCTAACCCCCTTTGTTAAAGGGGGTAGAATAAATCCCCCCAGCCCCCTTTATCAAGGGGGAGCTGCTCAAGGGGGTAAAATTCCTCGCGATGACAGAATAAAATAATATGTCAAAAATTTTAGGAATTGATTTGGGCACTACCAATAGCGCCATGGCAATAATTGAAGGCGGACAGCCGAAGATTATTGAAAACGTGGAAGGCGCGCGCACCACGCCCTCGATTGTGGCGACCACCAAAAATAGTGAACGGCTAGTCGGCATGTCGGCTAAACGGCAGGCCGTGACCAATCCAGCGAACACGATTTTTTCCATTAAGCGCTTAATCGGCAGAAGTTTTGACGACGCCGAAATTCAGCGCGACCTGAAAGTCATGTCGTATAAAATCGTTAAAGCCAACGGCGGGGTAAAAGTTAAAACGGGAGATAAAGAATACTCGCCGCAGGAAGTTTCAGCCATGATATTGGCTAAATTGAAAGCTGACGCTGAAGCCAAAATCGGCGAGAAGATTACCGAGGCCATTATTACCGTGCCGGCTTATTTTAACGATTCGCAGAGGCAGGCCACTAAAGACGCGGGTAAAATCGCCGGCCTGGACGTGAAACGCATTATTAACGAACCCACGGCCGCAGCCTTGGCTTATGGCTTTGAAAAGAAAAAAGGCGAACAGATCGCGGTCTATGATTTGGGCGGCGGCACGTTTGATATTTCCATTTTGGACGTGAGCGCCGACACGGTGGAAGTGAAATCAACCAACGGCGATACGCATTTGGGCGGAGATGATTTTGACCAAAGAATAATCGCTTGGATTATTGAGCAATTTAAAAAAAGCGAAGGCGCGGACTTAAGTAAAGACCCGCTGGCTTTGCAACGGATAAAAGAAGCGGCCGAGAAAGCCAAAATTGAGCTTTCCACCGGGCCGGAAACCGAAATCAACCAGCCGTTTATCACGGTTGACCCGACCGGCCGGCCATTGCATCTGGTCATGAAAATCACCAGAGCGAAATTGGAAGAGTTGGTGGGCGATTTAGTGGCCAAAACCATTGAACCGGTTAAAGCGGCTTTGAAAGACGCCGGGATTGCCGTAAAAGACATCGATGAAGTGGTAATGGTCGGGGGGATGACGCGCATGCCCTTAGTCTTAAAAACCGTTAAAGAATTATTCGGCAAAGAGCCGAATTTGACGGTTAATCCTGACGAGGTCGTGGCCTTGGGCGCGGCCGTGCAGGCCGGAGTCTTGCAGGGCGACGTTAAAGACGTTTTGCTGTTAGACGTTACGCCCCTGACCTTAGGCATTGAAACTTTGGGCGGTGTTATGACGCCATTAATTGAAAGGAATACCACCATTCCGACTTCCAAGTCGCAAGTTTTTTCCACCGCGGCCGACGGCCAGACCAGCGTGGAAATTCACGTTTTACAGGGCGAACGGCCAATGGCGCCGGACAATAAAACTTTGGGCCGGTTCATCTTGGACGGCATACCAACGGCGCCGCGCGGCGTGCCGCAAGTTGAAGTCTCTTTTGACATTGACGCCAACGGTATCTTAAACGTTAAAGCCAAAGATAAAGCGACCAATAAAGAACAGAAAATCACCATTACGGCGTCTTCTGGTTTAAGTAAAGAAGAAGTGGAAAAAATGAAAAAAGAGGCTGAACTGCACGCCGAGGAAGACAAGAAAAAACGCGAACAAGTGAAAATAAAAAATCAGGCCGACGCCGCGATTTTCCAAACGGAAAAATTGATTAAAGACGCGGGCGACAAGATAAAAGCTGAAGACAAAAAGGAATTAGAAGAAAAAGTTGAAGCTTTAAAGAAAGTAAAAGACTCGGACAATTTTGACGAGATAAAAAAGAAAATGGAAGAGTTAAGCGCGGTAGCGCAAAAAATCGGCGCGGCGATGTATCAGGCCGCCTCCGCTGACGCTTCGGCGAGCCAAGCAGGTCCTGGCGGCGCGCCGCCAGGTGGTGAACCGAAAAAAGACGAGGGTCCGATTGAAGGCGAGTTCACGGAGAAGAAATAAATGTCCAAAGACTATTACAATATTTTAGGCGTCAGTAAAAGCGCCTCGCCTGATGATATTAAAAAAGCCTTTCGGGAGAAAGCCCATAAATTTCATCCGGATAAGCAAGGTGGGGACGAAGCCAAATTTAAGGAGCTTAATGAAGCTTACCAGGTTTTGGGCGACCAGCAAAAGCGTTCGCAATACGACCAGTACGGCCAAACTTTTGAGCAGGCGCGGGCCGGCGGCGGCTTCTCCGGCTTTGAAGGCTTTCGGGATTTTTCCGGTTTTTCCAATGGCTTTAATATTAACCTGGACGACTTGGGCGATATTATGGGTGGTTTCGGCGATATTTTCGGTTTCTCCGCCCAAGGCGGGCAAGGGCGAAGGCGCGCCAGGAAGGGAAGCGATATAGAGGTAATTTTAAATTTAAGTTTTATTGAAGCGGTTTTCGGCGTGGAGCGGGAAATCAGCTTAAAGAAAAATATAACCTGCCCGCGCTGCAAAGGCGACGGCGCCGAGCCGGGCGCGAGCAAAGAAACCTGCCCGGCCTGCAAAGGCTCGGGCCGGGTCGTAAAAACGCAGCGGACGATTTTAGGCAATATGCAAATACAGTCAACCTGCCCGACCTGCCATGGCGAAGGAAAAATCATCAAAGAAAAATGCCATCAGTGCAAGGGCGGCGGAGTGGTTAATGAAATCGCCGGCTTAAACATAAAAATTCCGGCCGGCATTGATAATGGCGAAACCATCAGATACGCGGGGCAGGGCGAAGCGGCTCCGGCCGGCGGACCGGCCGGAGATTTATATATAAAAGTCAGGGTCGCGCCGGACAAAAGATTTTCGCGGCAGGGCTATGACATATTATCAAAAATTGAAATAAGCGTAAGCGCGGCCAGCTTGGGCGGCAAAATTGAGGTAGAGGCGGTTGACGGGCCGGTGGAATTGAAAATTCCCGACGGCACTCAATCTGGCCGGGTGTTTAGATTGAAAGGCAAAGGCATAACGCGTTTGAACGGACGCGGCCGGGGAGACCAGCTGGTGGAAATAATCGTTAAGATCCCGACCGGCCTTTCCAGAAAGCAAAAGGATATGTTAAAAGAGTTGGGAATATAATATGAAAAATAAGACTTATCATATCATCACCATCGGCTGCCAGATGAACAAGTCTGACAGCGAAAGAGTGGCAAGAGTTTTGGAAAAGCAAGGCTATAAACAGACCGGAAACAAATACCGGTCTGATTTGGTAGTGATAAACACCTGCGGCATCAGGCAGTCGGCCGAGGACAAGGTTTATGGCCTTGTCCCGCGGATAAAAAAAGAAAATCCAAAGGCAAAAATTATTTTAACCGGATGTTTGGTGGCAAGAGTTGACGTGAAGCGCAGATTGAAAGAGTATGTGGATGTATGGCTGCCAATAAATCAAATCGCCGATGATTATTTAAAAATAAAGCCAAAATACAATTCTGAATTTTCCGTTTTTGTACCCATCGGCAACGGCTGTAATAATTTTTGTTCCTATTGCGTAGTGCCGTACGCGCGCGGCCGAGAAACTTATCGGCCGGTGAAAGATATTTTGGCCGAGGTTAGGGGATTGGTTAGAAAAGGATATAAAGAAATTACATTAATAGCGCAGAACGTGAACTCATACAAATTGGGCAAAGTTGATTTCGCGGATTTGCTGAAAAAGGTAAACGATATTCCCGGCGATTTTAAAATCAGATTTGCCACCAGCCATCCTAAAGATATGTCTGACAAACTTATTAAAACCATAGCGAGCTCTAAAAAAGTTTTGAAAGAAATCCATCTGCCGGTGCAAAGCGGGGATAACCAGATTCTTAAAAAAATGAACAGGAAATACACGGTCGGGCATTATAAAAAAATTATAAACAAAATTTTAAAATTAATGCCCGGGGCTAAAGTTTCCACGGACATAATCGTGGGCTTTCCGGGCGAAACCAAAAATCAATTCAATAACACGGTTAAGCTGTTTAAAGATATAAAATTCAGCCAAGCCTATGTCGCGAGATACAGCCCGCGCCCGGGCACGGCGGCTTATAAACTGGCTGACGACGTAACTCCGGCGGAAAAAAAGAGGCGCTGGCTAGCGCTTAATTCGTTAATATGCCGATAAAGAATGGTAAAAA
>Ga0210005_1001268_pt1 | contig 16567 bp, 18 predicted proteins | sample CryGey02umfilter_3_FD_183961 | JGI IMG/M metagenome (GOLD analysis project Ga0210005, IMG submission 183961) | Groundwater microbial communities from aquifer in Utah, USA - Crystal Geyser 4/9/14 0.2 um filter (SPAdes) (version 3) | ecosystem: Environmental > Aquatic > Deep subsurface >... | reverse complement strand
AACTTCTCCTAGTACCTCTCTTTTCCTGGGTGCCAGCGCCAGCGCTTTGGCTGATAGCGGTAGTAATGAAATTGTCATTGGTTACAACGCCATTGGCAATGGTTCTAATTCTGTTACTTTGGGAAATACGAGTATTACTAAGACGATATTGAACGGCAACGTCGGCATCGGGACGACGGGGCCGGGAGCGAAGTTGCACATTGACGGTGCTTCGGAAGCACTCAGAATTGAAGGAACTGGGACAACAGGTAATGCTTCGTTGGGTTATTTATCTTTTTATGATAGTAATGGTACCACAAGATACGGATACCTTGGCGATGCCGCTAGCGGAAATACCAATCTCTACTTTGATACAGAGAATGGCGCAAAACTTTATTTAAATTCTGGTTCTGATGTGATTATTACCGTAAAATCCGGCAACGTCGGCATCGGCGACACTACTCCGGCGTCGGCTTTAACCGTCGGCTCAGGTGATCTTTTTCAAGTTAACTCTTCGGGAAATATCGTCAAAATAAACAACGTTACTACTTCTTTCCCTGCTTCTCAGGGAGCCGCCAACAGTACCTTAATCAACAATGGTTCCGGCGTACTTTCCTGGCTTGATCCAACCGCCGCCTCAGGCACGATTGGTTATTGGACCAGATCCAGTAGCCATATATATCCTACCAATATCAACGATCCGGTAGCTATCGGTTTTAGTACTGCTATGACGAACCCAGGCATGGGTGGCGGTCTTACAGCTCTTCAGGTAGACGGCGACATTCTCCCTCTTGTTAACGATGATGCCTACTTGGGTCGAGCCAGCTCCGCCTGGAAGCGCCTTTATCTAAGCTTAGGTATAAACGATAGTGCTGGTGCCGAACAAGTCAGTATCGCCAATCGACAGCTTACCGGCGGCCAATGGAACGCCACTACTTTTTTACGTGTCGGTGATACCACCAATACCATGCCGCCAGGTGGCATGGAATTGTTTGTCTCCGGAGATGCTTCGATCTCCGGAACTCTAAAAGTCTGGGGTGACGTCACCGTCCAAAATGGTATTGGCAAGATCGACGTCGGAACCATCGACCCTCCATATACTATCAACGGCGAAAAATACGCCACCTACATGGCCGGTATGGTAGGAATCAAAGAAGAAATGATTGGCAAGATCACTACATCCGAATATCTCAGTGGTCTGGGCTACCGGGCCCTCATCAATCTGGACTCTCAGCCAAAAGGCTCAGACCTTTGGCTCTTTTCCAAAACCACTGACATCCGAAACCATTTAGACCAACTTTCGGTCCTTCTCACCGCCGCCGGCCAGGCCAAAACCTGGTACGAAATTGACGCACCAAACAAAATTCTGGCTATCTACTCCTCTACTCCGACCGATATTAATTTTCGCTTATCCGCTCCCAGATTTGATTCCACCAACTGGCTCAACACTCGTACTAGTGAAGCCAGTGGTTTTGTTTTAAACAGTCCCGATTTTTACACCAGCCTTACCGATACCAGCCTTTTTGGCTCCGCCATTGAACCGGAGTTAATTGTCCTCGCCGATAGTTCCTTTAGTCTCAAAGTTAACGGTCAAGAAACTAAAGAAGTTTCCTCTTTCTTTCAAAGTATCATCGCCAATTTGAAGGTTGGCACCCAGGTAGTCACTACTTTATTGGCCGACAACCTTACTATTCGTACCAAACTCATTTCCCCCATCGCCGATATTGATCAGCTCAAAGTCATCGATGCTACTGTCTCCGGGACTCTTTATGCCGATAGCATCAAAGGAAAAACTGTCGACAAACTCACTACCCAACTGGATCTGCTAAGCGAAAAATATTCCACTGCCTCCGCCATTCTTGCCGATCTTCAAGCCAAATACACTTCCTACGATTCTCTAATTGGAAATATAAACACCGCTACGTCTTCGAGAGATCCGCTCGCTTTATCACCTCTGGCATCAGCTTCCGCCAATATACCATCGGATCTGATTCTCAACTCCCTCAGCGTCCATACTATATATAGTAATGATCTTATGGCTGACGGCTCCATTTTTACCCAAACTCTTAGCTCTTTTGACAGCGACCTCTACATTCAGCCCACCGGGGACAAACCTGTGCATCTATTAGCCAATCTGATGGACCTCTACCCTGATGGTAAGATAGTTATCAATGGCGATCTGATCATCACTGGTACTCTCTTCGCCAACAATTTGGATACCAAAACCGCCACCGTTTCCGGTACCCTAGCCGTCGGTTCGTCCACCATCGCCACTGGTTCAGCCAACTTCGATCTCTTGACCACTGGCGGACTGGTTATTGCCTCGGGTAGTGATGACCTTTCAGCCACCATGTCAGCCCAAACGGCATCCAACACTACTATTGGTACGGCTACTATCGCCTCCGGCTCAGCCGAAATCTCAATTGCCAATACTAAAGTTACCGATCACACACTAATCTATATCACCCCCATCTCCGACACCTCTAACCAAGTCCTCTACGTCAAATCAAAAAATACCTGTGAACTGAGAACTGAGAACTGTCAACCTTCTTTTACCGTCGCCGTCCCAACCAATCCAATTCTGGTCACTCAACCCATATCCTTCAATTTCTGGTTGGTCCAAACAAGATAAAAATGGCAAATAATTCACAATTTTCAAGTACCAATTTTCAAAATATAATTGTATTACCATTGTTAATTGATATTGAAAATTAAAACACATGCCCATATATGACTTGGAGGAGAGAACGGCAAAACTGGCTGAAAAAATAATTGATCTCGTCAAAGTATTACCAAAAAACTGTGTCAATAAAAGAATAATCTCACAACTAGTTGCCTCTTCTGGATCAATCGGAGCAAACTACTGTGAAGCAAACGAAGCAGAAAGTAAAAAGGACTTTGTTCATAAAATCAAAATCGCAAAGAAAGAAATAAAGGAGACAAAACATTGGTTGAGATTACTCGCCAGGACAGACAATGTTCACATCGAAGATATCAGAAAAATATGGTTAGAAACTGACGAACTATTATTAATCTTTTCCAAGATTGTCATAAGTTCAAACAAATCAAAACCGCTTGAAACTTGATAATTGAAACCCAATAATTGATAATGAAATAAATATTGATAATTGAAAATTGATAATTGAAAATTAAACACCCCAACGGCTTCACTCTCCCCGAAATACTCATTGTCGTTACTATTCTGGTCGTCCTAGGGCTTATTATTCTGGTCGGCATCAATCCCATGATGCAATTTTTCAAAGGTTACGATACCCGCCGCAAATCCGACCTATACAAAATCAAAATTGCCTTCGAGGCCTATTACGCCGACCACGATTGTTACCCTTCTATCGACATCCTCAATAGCTGCGGCAGCAACGCTCTGGAGCCATATTTAGCTACCATCCCTTGCGATCCCAACTCTCTCCAGCCCTACGCTTATTACACCGGACCGAATGAAAGTTTTATCTGTCCCCAAAAAATCGCGGTCTACGCCGTTCTAGCCAACAAATTTGATCCCCAAGGCGATGAAATTCAATTCTGTCCAGACACCATTGTTTCCATCTCAGGCGACATGAATTATTTAGAAACAGTTTCGGGTTGTAGTAATAGAATTTACTGCAGTGATTGGTATGGCTGCCAAAGTGGCGCTTGTGTCTTGGTAGCCCGGGATGAATTTCCGTCGTGTTCACCATCTACTAACTGTGATAATAGATGCGGAGCACCCTATAACCAAACTCCGGAAGAGTTCTGTTCCCAAATATCACGCCGTGGAACTTACTCTAATGAATGTAAGACAATTTAAAAATTAGCTCTTCCAACCCACGTCCATTTCCGCTGGAAATAGGTAGCATATCAATTTTCTTTTTCTTAAAATATTTCACGATTTCTTTTACCTTCTCTTCACTCACCAAATCAATTTTACTAAGCACTACTATTTCTTCTTTTTTCTCAATCTCCGCGCCATAATTTTTTAATTCATGCCTGATTTTTTGATATCTCTCCCACACCGTAGGGGCCGCAAGGCCAGGCCTTATAGGATCCCCAACCTTCAAGGCCTGGCCTTGAAGGTCCTCCACCGCCACTAAATGAATCAAGACGTTGGTTCTCTCAATATGTTTCAAAAATTTTATTCCTAAACCTTTTCCCTCACTCGCACCCTCGATCAAACCGGGAAAGTCCGCAATCACCAAATGGTTTTCCCCGCTTTTCATCACACCCAAATTCGGTTCCAAAGTCGTAAATTCATAATCAGCCACTTTTGGTCTCGCATTTGATAGTACAGATAACAAAGTCGACTTCCCCGCATTAGGTAGTCCCACTAAACCAATATCTGCCAACAGTTTTAGAGATAACTCCGCTTGAAAACCCTGACCCACCTGTCCTTGTTCTGCCCTCAAAGGAGTCGTCTCTCTGGCACTCATGAAGTGTACATTTCCCCGGCCCCCAGATCCTCCTTTGGCAATGAGTAACTTCATTCCCGGTTTATCAAAATCAATCACCACCTCCCCCTTGTCAAAGGGAGACTCAGGAGGATATCCCTCCGGCACTTTTTTCAGGATCAATCGCCCCATCTGTTCTCGAGGCATCCCTTTTACCGCAATATTCTCCACCTCTATCTTTCTAGTGCTCAGTGGCTTTAGCGTCACGATCGTTCCTAGTGGTACTTTAATTATTAAATCTTCTCCTTTAGCTCCAGACATTTTCTTTCCGGCTCCTTTACCACCATCCGAAGCCTCAAACTTTTGCTGATGGGCAAAATCGTCTAAAGTATTCCTGTTTGGGTCAGTCTCTATGTACACACTACCTCCCTTTCCACCATCTCCGCCATCAGGACCACCTTTGGGAATAAACTTTTCTCGACGAAAACTGATGGCACCGTTACCGCCATTTCCCGCTCGTATCAATAATTTTGCTTGATCCACCATGCCTATATTCTACCACCCGTGACACTGTGGCAATTTCCTCATCCTACTTCAACGACACCAGTGGGTTTGCATTCCCCTTACCAGTTCTGATTTCAAAATGGAGATGGGTTCCGGTTGACCTACCTGTACTTCCCATCATTCCTAACTTATCTCCTCTTTTTACAGTTTGACCTACCACGACCGAGAAAGAAGACATGTGAGCATAAAGCGTCTTTGTTCCATTGCCATGATCAATCACCACTCGATTTCCATAGCCTGTATTGTCGAGCCAGCTTGCGACGATCACGGTCCCGGCGTCAGCCGCCAATATTGCCCCGCCGCCACGATTAGCGATATCAATTCCCTTATGCCACGACTTAAATCCCTGCGAGATACTGCCCGCTGTCGGCCAAATCCAGTTGCCAGTGGCCGAAACAACTCCCGCATTAGGAGTTTGTGATGAAGCCAAGTTGGATCTTGGAGACAATATTGGTTCGTCCGGCATCTCTCCGTCAGGAACAATTAATTGTTGGCCTATCGCCAAAGAAAAAGTTTCATCATTGGTAAATTCGTTAAAAGGAAAATCAACCACTGCCTGGGCTGATACATTGTATTTTTTGGCAATAGAATAAATAGTTTCTCCTGCCTTAACAATATGCACCACTCCAATGACTGGAGGAATCTTCAGCACTGTTCCTATTTTCATCTTTTTCTCACTTAGCCCCTTATTGAGCCAAGTTATGGAATCTGTATCGACTCCAAATTTCTTCGCGATACTGGCCAGTGTGTCCCCATTTTCTACTGTATGTTCCAATACATCCGCTCTGGGTTTATCGGATACTTGCGTTAGCGGATCTATTTCTACTTGCGAGTCGGTCGAAAGCCCTAAAACTCTAGCTGTTTCTCCTGATGGAGAACTTTCCTGAGCAAAAGCAAATTTGCTCCCTAACCCCAGTGACATCACCGCCTGAGTTTGCGAATCATTTACAATTACCGAGGGGCCAAGCGTCACCGATAGCACCATCACTGTTACCATGACCGAATTGACTATTAGCTGGGCATGCTTCCCTCTCTGCTGGTACATCTTGCCAACGAGTACCGACTTTACCGATTCAAAAGCCGAAAATCTAGGCTTCAGATGATGAGCCACAAAGTACGACAACAATATTCTCAAATATTTGAAAAAATCTATCACCCACTCGCTGATAAAAGTCTTTAGGCTACTCATTTTTTAGTGCAGAGTCTATTCTACCACCCTCATCTCACGATTCCCCCGTAGGGGCGGACCCCCGCGTCCGCCCGTCTCCATCACCACCGTCATTGGCGACCTGCCTGCCGTAGGTCGAAGATATCGTGTATTACACGATCAGGTCTCACTCCACCGTCTTTCTCTTAAATATCAACGAGTACGGCGTTTTCGCCGTCAATCTGTACCCTTTCTCCATCAAAAATTCCCCCACCCCGAATCCCTCCCGTTTCCCTCGTAGTCGTCTCATCCATTTATCCAAATCAAACGCCAGATCCTCGCAGATAACCATCTTAGGTCGGTATTTTTTCCAGTCATTCGACTTCAGTACCTCCAAGTCCATCCCCTCCACGTCCACCGACAGTAGATCTATTTTTTGTCCCTTAGGTAAGTACTTCTCAAGTATCTTTTCCAAAGGCAGTACAGCCACCGTTCTCTTCCCAATTAGTTTCCTTCCTACTTCCTGATTCTTCCTGGCCTGCTCCGCAGAAAAAGTATTAGCCGCCCCATCCTCAAACATGTAGTACTCCATTTCTGTCACCTTAGACGCTTTCTCGTTTGTCATTGCGAGTTTCGGTACTCCGAACCGTGGCAATCTCACTCCATCCACATCCCCCACTCCCACATTCACAAACACATCTCTTGGTCTAGCTTTCCTATATAGCTCCTCCATCCGAGGATTCGGATCTACACAGATCCCTCTCCATCCCTTTTTATAAAACAAATAAGTATTCGAAAATAGCTTTGGGTGATACGCCCCAATGTCCACATAAAACCCCTTACTTTCTGTCTGTCTTGATTTCTTGATTCCTTGAGTTCTGGAGTTCTTTATTTCGAGCCACGAAATAATATCCTCCCCGCTCTGGGCATACGACCGCTTCCCAAACAGGTCGTAGAGCGGAGACAAATATATCCGGCTTTTTATTCGATCAATATACTTCATCACGGTTTCCAATATGCAACAAATGAAGCTTATCTTCATCGACTGCGAACAATATTCGAATTTTCATATCTACAGAAACTGAGTATACCCCTAACGTGCTCAGCTTATGCAACCTCAGAGAAGGATGCCTTAAATCAAACTGCAAAAAAGACAATGTTTTGTTTACTTTATCTTTATATTTGATATTTTTTCGACACAGTACACCATACTCTCTATCAAAACTTTTTGTAAAAAGAAGTCTCACTTCGCAATTCTATCTAAATATGCGTCCAACTCCTCCTTATTTTTTATCACGTTTGACAGCCCCATGGCCTCTTCGCGTTTGGCTTCCTCCAACATTGTTTTATACTTCCTCTCCAATATTGCTTGCCTAATGGCGGTTCTAGCCAAATCACTAAAAGAAGCATATTCACCACTTGCGACCAGGGCATCGGCCGCTTCTTTCAACTTCTTTGGTAACGAGATATTTATTGTACTAATCATGTATGAATAATAGCATAACCTATACAAGCATGCAAGCTCATCCTTCTAATTTACCTCTTCTGAAATTTACAATGTAAAATAATTAAGTGAAGCGTTTTTGGTTATTTTTTCTCCCTATTATCCTCATTTCTTTATCAGTTTTTTACTTGAGTTTTCGAGTTCTTGAGTTTTTTAAGCCCTTTCTCCCCTTCACCAACTATCTCTTAGGTGTAAACAAACCCACTTCGTATCTGATCTTATTGGGTAACGACACCGAAATGCGTGCCAACGGTGGCTTTGCCGGCTCCTACGCCAAGCTCACCCTCTCCACTAAACGTCTCGAGTTCTTGAATCCTCGAGTTCTTGAGTTCTCTCCTAAAATCACGTTTCATGATATTTACGTCCCCAACGGTCAATTAGGTGGCCATGTCACTCCGCCGGAACCTATACAACAAGCCTTCGGCCATGGTACCTGGGAGCTCGCCAATGCCGATTGGGAACCGGACTTCCCGACTTCCGCCACCAATATTCGCTGGTTTTTGGAAAAAGGCAAAGAAATCAACCCAGACATCCTGACTATCATTAACCTCTCCACCATCAAACAAGTATTGAACCTAGTTGGGTCCTTTTACGTCCCTGAATACTCAGCCCAGATCACTCCGGACAATCTCTATCTCTTCCTTCAAGGCAAGACCGAGGTGGGTTTTTTCCCTGGTTCCACCCAAAAGAGAGACACTCTCACTGCCGTCGGGCAGGCCCTCATTCGGAAGGCAAAAGGTCTTTCATTCATCAAAAAGATTAAGATCGCACAAATATTGTATACGGACATTATAAATCAAAATATCGTGGTGCATTCCACCAATCTCTCGTTTCAAACGCTCCTGGAACAAAAAAAGCTCGCAGGCGTTTTGTCTCCAGAGGCTTTTGATACTTATTCTTTAATCGAGACCAATTTGGGGGCCAACAAGGCGAATCAATTCGTCACCCGCTCCACCACCCACACTATCACTCCCTCCTCCGGCATCCACCACGCCGTCACTGTCCGCTTCACCAACTCCTCTCCGGAGGCCAATCCCAATCCCCCCATCCATTACGGAGGAAACTACATCACCTATCTCCGCTTCTATATTCCGCTGGAAGCTAAAAACATCACCCTCACCCGCGATCCCATCTCCTTTCCACCCCTCCCAGACGCCTCTCCGTCCTCCGCACTAACAACTCCCAAGTACGGCCTGACCGAGATTGGTTTCTGGCACACCACACCTGCCGGAGGTGAAAGCACTCTTAACCTCTCCTACGACCTTCCTCTCCCTACCTGTAGTCTCCCCCCCAAACAGCCAGCATTCAATAACCTCGCACCAACAACTAATAACTCCCCTTGTTCTTACTCCCTCGCCATCCTCAAACAGCACGGACTCATTTCTTCCCCCCAAAGCATCAATCTTTTCGGTCAGACGTTCACCACCGATCTTAGGCACAGCTTCCGTTTCCCCTAACTACTGCCACCACCTGCGCTTTGGTCGCGGGAAACCATCAAAGTTGCACAAGTTCAATCCGAATGCTATTATAGGGCAGCAATTTCACGAACCTTAAAATACCCGTTAGAACCAAATAGTATAATAGGACAAGTAATTTTCCCGGATCTTTCAAAACCCAAAAGGAGATGCTTTAATGACTGCACCAAAGACTCTATCAGGTACAGAAGTCGGATCCAAACTACCCCAGGAGTGGTTGATCAACGGCCTTTCCGCGAATAACCCCACCGGTAAGAGCGGAATCGTCGTCTACGGACCACCTCACGCCTATTTCCCACGCACCGCTTTCGCCTATGTCTACCGCTACGGCGACGATCACATTGTCATCGAACGGCGGACTTGCTGTCAGCAGGACTTCGACCGGATTGTCGACGCGGTCAATGAATGCAATCATCTTGAACTTAAGGTTGAACTTCTTTAGGACACAAAACTACCGCCCTCTTCCGAGGGCGGTTTTCCTTACCCTCCGTCTTTTAGCGAAGCCAAAAACTCTTTGTTACTCTTAGTCCGAGCCAATCTCCCAATAAGCACTTCAGTACGCTCATTGTCGCCGAGCATGTCGAGCATCCTGCGCATCAGAATAATGCTCTGGTACTCTATTGAGTCAAATAGCAAATCATCTCTGCGCGTGCCGGATCTCATCACATCAATTGCCGGGTATATTCTTCGTTCGGCTAAGCGTCGGTCCAAATGCAGCTCCATGTTTCCCGTCCCCTTAAACTCTTCGTAGACAAGGTCGTCCATCCTGCTTCCGGTATCGGTCAAAGCCGTACCGATAATAGTCAAACTTCCCCCACCCTCAATTTTGCGGGCAGCTCCAAAGAACTTCTTGGGTGGATACAGGGCGGCCGGGTCAAAGCCTCCGGACAGAGTTCTTCCCGATGTTGGAATCGCCAGGTTGTAGGCACGGGCTAAACGAGTAATCGAGTCCAGTAAAATGACCACATCTTTCCCCATTTCCACCAGACGTTTGGCTCTTTCCAGAGCCATTTCGGCCACGCGAGTTTGTTCTTCGGCTTTTTCATCAAAGTTACTGGCCGCCGTTTCTCCAGACATAGTGCTATCTTTAGTTACGGCCAAAATATGTCTACTAATATCGGTGACTTCTTCCGGACGTTCTCCTACGAGCACGGCCATCAAATGTATTTCGGGGTAATTTGTGGCTATACCACTAGCAATCTCTTTTATGACTGTCGTCTTTCCTGCTTTGGGAGGAGACACAATCAGACCTCTCTGTCCCCTGCCAATAGGTGCACACAGATCAATCAGTCGTGTCGATAATATTTCTTTACCGGTTTCCAGTTTTAGCTTCTCAAATGGATAGATTGGGGTGCCTTTTTCAAATCTAAAGCGGTCAAACATCTTGGCCGGTTCCTCACCATTCACTTTTGTCACTTGAATCATGGTCCAGTAAGGTTCGGTCTCCTTGGGTCTGCGGGCCAGTCCCGTCACCACATCTCCGGCTCTAAGCTTGGAAAGTCGACTGACCATCGAGGGAATCAAAACATCATCTTCACCTGAGCGGAATCCATGACGAAGTATTCCCCGTCCATCGGTTCCGGTCATTTCCAAAATGCCACTGACTTCTTCTGTAATTACCGGTTCCTGAGCCGCTCTTTGGTATCCGGGCATTGGAGCAAATCTAGGTTGAAATGGCACTCTAGAGGCTAGTGGCGCACGCACAAAAGATCTCGGTGGCAAAGATGCAGTCTTCGGAGAAGGTGGCACTACATACGGCTTCTTTTCTTCGACTTTCGGCTGACTAACAAGGGTCTTGGCTTTTGTGGCCATAAGGAAATAGTGGGGGGGGTAATTGATTAAATTAAGTGAAACAAAAAAAGTGAAATCTTATCCAACAAACTAATTCTACATCCTGAGTCTCCCCTGTCAACTCCCCGTCATTGCGAGTTTTGTACTCAAACCGAAGCAATCCATCTGGATCGACACGCTTTGCTCGCGATGACAAAAATAATTAATTGTGACTGCGCTGTAATACCAAAAATAGATAAAATGCGTAGTCAAGCCTCCTGTCTCGGATAAATACGTAACGTATGTCCTCTGTATTTCGAGGATTTTTAGAATCGACGGAAAGGGGGTTAGCTTGACAATTAAGTCAATCAAGGGTGAAACGCGTAAGGCTTTAGCCGCAGCGCCGGTTTTAAAGTGGCACTGCAAACCAAACCCATTTCACCTTTAATTGACTCAAGAATATATCAAACTAGTGGGTATTGTAACACCCGAAGCTACTCTTTGTCAAGTACACACTATAGGAATCACTTAATATATCAATCTATCAAACACAACCTCACCTTGAGTTCTTGAGTTCTTGAGTTCTTGAGTTCTTGAGTTCTTGATAGAATGATTATATGTCCTCCAAAAAACGTCTCTTTATCACCATCGGCATTATTTTTTGGTCGCTCACGGCTATTTTCGCTCTTCTACCCTCCTGGCCGCACCTCTACTACCGCCTTCAGCCCCAAGCTTCGAACCTACTAGCCTCTACCATCGCCTCTACGGCCACTCAAGCTCAACAAACGATTACCAAACCAAGTCCCTCTCCAACTCCCACACCAACCACCGTCATTCCGGGCTCCGACCCGGAATCCAGTAATATTAACCTCTCCCTCCCCGACGTCGATCCCTACCTCCCCTCAGAAAACGGCTTAATTATCGACAAAATTGGTGTCCGTGGCCAAATACACGAAGGTGAAGATGTCAAAAGTATTCTCAAGATGGGCATTTGGCGAGTCCCCAACTTCGGCACTCCATACGACGGAATCTCCCCTGTCAAGGGGAGAAACCCTCGATCGGAATCGGGGGAGAGGGATTTACCCATGATTCTTGCCGCCCACCGCTGGGGTTACCTAGAGTGGTCTGCCTCTTTCCGCAAACTAAACTCCTTTTACAACCTTCCCCAGTTAAAGGTCGGCGATACCATCAAGGTCATTTGGGAACAGCGTGAATATGAGTACAAAGTGTACTCCACCGAAACAGGCACCCAGATCACCGACTATAATGCGAAACTGATCCTGTATACTTGTCAATTATGGAACTCTCCCGCTCGTTTCTTCGTCTATGCGAATAGAGTTAACTAGTTCCCCGAGCAAAAACTCCAAATTTTGACCACAATGAGTATATAATCCAATCCAGCAAGTACCCTAACTTTTTTGGAGGAACCATGGAATCCCCATACACTGATCGGATTCATAAACTGCAAAAGATTGCCCGTATTTCTGCGTTAGTAACCCTCGTGCTCATTGCTCTCACCGTTGGTTTATCTTTCCTGCCCGGAGCCTTCGTCATCATTCCCTACTTCATGGCCCCGATTGCGGCAATCATCAGCATCGGTGCCGCCTTCGAAGCAGCCATGTGGCAACAGGCCGAGGTTAAATGGCACCTGGACCAAACCCTAGACAGGCTTGCCCAAATGTCCAAGGCAAGTCACTCAGATTTGGATGAAAATGACGACTAACGCTCCACACCCCGCCATGCGGGGTGTTTTTTCGTCAAAAAAATCTCCCCGGCCTCAAATGAAGCTGGGGAGAAAAACTTATTGACCGGAAGGACACCAAACCCCAAACACTTCGCACACTATCCCCTTGTTTTGATCTGGAACATACCCGTCCACCCCCTTTACCACCGTACCCCCTATGGAAAAAACACACGCGAATCCAATTACAAAAATCATCACCAGGAAGATCAAGCCGGCATATTTTCTCATTCAAGCCTCCATTTTTGAAAGAATGTGTGAGCTGTTACACTCACGATAACCCATAATATATCACACCCCATCCCCAAAGTCAAGTCTTTTTCATGCCAAACTCCTCAGCTTAGGTTATTGTCCCCCAAACATGCGTCGAATAGCGCTCACACCCCTACTAAACAAATTCGCCTTTTTAGTATCCGCTTCCGCCGTGGTCGGACCTGTACCAAATACGTCAGCCGCAGTTTCTCGAACCAATTTAGCCATCACAGCCGCTTGAGTCAATTTAGCCACTGCCACCAATCGCGCTTCTTCGATTTTTGTTCTCTCGGCCTCTGCCGCATCAAAAACTCTTTCACGCCTATCCGAAAATTCATCCCTTGCTGCCGTGATCTCACTATCACGATCCTGTTCCAGCTTATCAGCGTATGGATCCAGTTTTTCCAGGGCTCTCCTCTGTTTTCTATTCTCCAAATATCTCGAGGGGGTTGTCAGCAATCTTCCCTTTGCGTCTACACCAAAACCCAATGATTCATCCATTAATAAAGAAGTCTCCAAGACAACTATCTGCTCTTCAAAGCCTTCATTAGCCACTTTTATCTTTGCATCAAGAGTATTTTTTGCCTCTCTCATTCTTTCGACAAAAGTCTTATCGACCCCAATAGTCATAATTTCTGCCGTCGCCTTAACATTTCTTATTGCCCCATCCACTACTTTCTCGGCTTGTAGCATTGCTTCCACTGCTCCGGCACCCTTCTCGGAAATCACTTCTATCTTCTCCATTACTCGCGATAGCCACTCCTGATTTGTCTTAATTATTTCCTGATATTTTTCAATTTGTCCTCCCAGTCCCTCAACTTTACCCACGATTCCTTCCCGCTCCAGCTGTAGTGCTTCCAATTGTCCTTCTTTGGCAGATAATTCCACCTTGACCTCCTCTTGTTTTTTCGACAGCACCCCGATCTCATTGTTCACATTTGTTATTGCCTCCAGCGAAGCTGTATTCTTTTCTTCCCCAAGTTTTTCCTCACCCTCCCTCTGTTCCTTAGCCGTCTTCTCCAGTTCACTCTTTTTGGCTTCGGCTTCGTCCGTAATAACCCGTTTCTTTTCCGCGATTTCTATGTGAATCTTATCAAACTCACCTTTTGTTAGATCCGCAGCAACCTCTCCACCCCAAGCAGTTTGCTTAACCTTCTCCGACCCGTTATCCTTAACGTTTTCATCAACCCGACTCATATTCCCTGGACGACTGGCACTCAAATTACCCTCCGAGTCTGACACCACCCTTCCTGTCAGCAAAGTCCCGGCGTCCATATCTTTAACTTCCTCATTCCACAAACGTACTAATTCATTAATTTGATCTTTATACTCATCGTCAATGGCATTCATGTCTTCAAATGCTTTTAGATCAATCAACTGCTTGTTCTCTTCAAGATCACCATCAATTTTTTTAATAGCTTCCTCAACTTCATCGTCCAACTTACTTAAACGGTCTTCCGCCCAAGCGGATGCATATGTGTGTTGGGTTATTTCACCGCCAAGTTTCCTGCTTTCCTGCTTCAGTGAACTAATACTGCCACTCAGTTCAGCCGTATGCCTGTCTATCTCAGCTAACCTAGCTTCATTCTGTATTTTTTCTTCAGTGTCAGAGATTACTCCCTCCATGCCACCTTTAATCTCCGACCTCATATTATCCCTTGCATTAATTAGTCTTTCCTGTTCCGCCAAGCGTAAATCAGCTTCTCTAGTAGTATCTTCTGCGCTAGGAATTTCATCTGCTATCGCATGAATTTCATCACTGGGCTGTACTACTGGGTCGATAATTTCTAAACCGGACTCGTTTATGGGATTGGGATTCTGTACTTCCATATATTTTCTATATATTAACTTCTTTCAGTATTCCACAAATAATTGTACATATCAATAGACGCTTCTTATGTTGTATCATAAATGTCAAACTTATCCTTGATCCTTTACATCCCGGAGGTACGGTGAACCGACACTTCAAAATTTCGTTTATCACCATAATTCTATTATTCATTCTCTACAGTCTATTCTTTCTGCCTTCTCCAAAGCCTAAATCCACTACCCCACCAATTCTTCCTCCAGCCACAATTACCCCGATGTCCGTTCTTCCGCTTACCTTGGCTGCCACTCATCCCTCCACCCCCTCCAAACCATTAACTAATACCCCAGAACCAATAACTCCCCAAGTCCCCTCGGTTCCCCAGTTCTACACCGTCCAAACCGGTCAAACTCTGGGGCTGATCGCCGCAATGTTCGGACTTAATGTCGAGGACTTGGCTTTGGCCAACCACATTACCGACATCAATCTTATCTACACCGGCCAACAGCTCTACATCGGTTCAGTATTCATCATCGTTCCGGAACCTTCGATCAGTGATGGCAAGCAAATTATTGTTGTTTTGTCAACTCAACGAGTATATGCCTTTGAAGATGGTGTTCTCGCCCATACCGAGTTTGTCGTCGCCACTGGCAAGGCATCCACCCCCACCGTCACCGGCAATTATGAGATCTACATCAAGCTTGAATCCACCCGCATGACTGGCCCAGGCTACGACATCTCCAATGTCCCCTGGACCATGTATTTTCACCAAGGTTACGGCTTCCACGGAGCACCCTGGAACAATAATCTCGGTCACCCTGCCAGCCACGGCTGTGTCAACATGAGTGTCGAAGATGCCAAATGGCTTTTCGACTGGGCTGAAGTCGGCACCCCCGTTCTGATTCTCCCTTAGCACACTCCCGCCTCATGGCGGGTTTTTCATTTATGACATATCCCATATACTTGACAAATTTACCGCCCTGTGCTAAACTCCGTCTCATGAAATCAATTCTACCGATTATTCTCGTTATCCTCGTTCTAGCCGGGGCGATTACCTATTCCCTTTCCAAACGCACCATCGCCAAACGTGAGGAAAATCGTTTTGGTATCGCGGCCAACCAGCTTGAAGGCTCTATCGTTACCCCCTCGGCCTCTCCCACCAAACAATCAACAACTAAGAACTTGGAACTCCCCAAGGTTTCCCTTACTCCTACTAATGCCGTTGAAGGAACTATTTCCACTCTTCCTACTGTGACAGAAAATACTTCAGGCACCAAAGGTGGTCTAAAAACAGCCTCCTCCAACACCGTCACCAAAGTCACCAAAACCATCGTCTGTACCCCTGTTTATGGCCAAGCCAACACCTGTACCGAACACATCGTAGTCGATACCGGTGCCGCCGACGCTATCTTCTTTAACTTTGCCGGACTTTCCTATTTGGCTGGAATAGCTTCGTTCGTCCTCGCCAAGCGCGCCTAAACATTTATCACAACCTGCAAGGATCATCCTCGTAGGCACCATGTCATTCCGGACCTGATCCGGAATCCAGAGAAATTAACACCATATTGCATTTTTCTCCTTGCCCTCCTCGGAGGACAAGTAGTAGAATTCAATCTACGCACCACACATTGACATTTTTACCCTCACCAACCCCTCCTTTGGAGGGACCAAATCTGTTACTCAAAGGAGACTAACATGACCAGTTTTTATATCGTGCTTGCACTTCTCGTGATCGTGACTGTGATTTTTACCACCATCTCGTATAGACGCAACAGCCTTTTTTGGGGAATTTGTGCGGCTATCGTGGCATTCCTGACCACCGTCCTCGCGATTCTCCTCTTCACCGGCACCCTCGCCCAGATCACCGCCGCCATTACCGCGAAACCCACGCCCGCTGCGGTGTACGTTCCTTCCACGCCCCGCCCCTCGGCTCCAGGATCTGAAAA
>Ga0210005_1001261_pt1 | contig 16623 bp, 15 predicted proteins | sample CryGey02umfilter_3_FD_183961 | JGI IMG/M metagenome (GOLD analysis project Ga0210005, IMG submission 183961) | Groundwater microbial communities from aquifer in Utah, USA - Crystal Geyser 4/9/14 0.2 um filter (SPAdes) (version 3) | ecosystem: Environmental > Aquatic > Deep subsurface >... | reverse complement strand
GAGCACCGATGCGCACATCTTCGTCATATCAGAGGAGAATGGTGCGGTTTCACATGTCACCGATGGAAAGATAGAGCGAGACATAAAGCCCGAGCGCATGGAGCGTCTTATAACCAAGATCCTTCTTCCCAAAAAACGGCTCAGCCCCCTAACGCATCAAAGCACAGAGCATGCTCCGAAATCTTCACATTAAACTTTTCGCCCTCCTTCTGGCCGCCCTCTTCTGGTTTTTTATTATTGGGGCGGAAAACCGCTTCTTGGTTGTCCCCGACTCGCTTCCCGTTGTGGCCTTTAATCTGGGGCAGGAGCTTGCTCTGGTAGAGGAGCTCGGGACGGTCTCGGTCAGTGTTCAGGCCAGCGATCAAAGCATCTTTGAAGGTCTCACCGCAGAAAATTTTGAGGCCTACGTTGATCTGAGAACAGTCGGTGTGGGAACGCATATGATGCCCGTCTCTGTAACGTCTAAGAATCCTCAGGTGCGGGTTACGAGCATTCAGCCGCGTGAGATTGAGGTGACGATTGAGCCGGTACGTGAGCGCCAGATCACACTTGAGGCGAGAATCTCGGGGCAACCGGCTCAGAGTTACACGATTACGGGTGTCGATCTGCAGGGTGCCACCCTCTCGGTTTCGGGCGCGGAGACTCTCCTTCAGTCTATTATGAAGGCCGAGGCGGTTGTCTTCTTGCGGGGTACCGAGAGTGCACCGTACAGCACGAATCAGCTCGACGTACACTTCTACAATGAAGATGGCGATGAGGTTCACAACCTCCGTTATACCGCCGACGCGCTGAGCGCCGTCGTTACGATTATCGAGTCTGATATAACCAAATCTGTTGGAATACGGGCCCTGATTGAGGGCACACCGGCAGATGGAAAGGTCAGCTCTATAACGCTTGATCCTTCTGTTGTTGAGCTGCGAGGGCCTCGCCACATAATGGAAAAGCTCACTCTCGTAGAGACTGAGCCTATTGCCATTTCCACCGCCACCAATACTTTTACCAAGCAGGTGACGTTGAGACTCCCCAGCGGTGTCAAGATAGCACCGGGTGGTGTGGGGGAGGTATCTGTTAGAGTTGAGATCGGATCGCAGTAGCCTGAGCCCGTTGGCTTTAGCTATTCTTAGTTAACCGAGGCTAGTTTTGAGCAGCTGCTTGGCACCTTATCGCCATTCTTGGCGAAGGCGCAAACGCGAAGTGAGCTGATACCGGTTGATCCAAGGGGGAGCTGAGCGTCGACAAAGGTCTCGCCCTTATCATCTGCACAGACCTCGGTCGAGCCGGCGAGAACACCGAGCTCTGACGCCCCGGGAACGACGAAGGCCTGGCCCGTCTCGTCAATCTCGGTTGTTGAGTTGAGGACGGTAGCAACAACGCGGAGGTCGACGCACGGATCGCAGCTCGCTTGTAAGGCCGCAACGGTTGATGGGTCAAAGGCGGCGGTCTCAACAACGACGCGCACTGCCTGGTTCGCACCCAGTGTAAAGAGCGGCTCTCCGGCGCGTCCGGCTCCCTCAACCTGAGGGCGGGTTCCCTTCGTTGCTTCATCAGTCATAAAGCCGCAGTCGCCGGCCTCTTCACGGTCACCACAGGCGGTTGTGCCCAGGGCTGCCATTGCGGCCAAGGCGATCGTGCGTATGTTAGTGGGTAGACCAGGACGCTGATTAGTTTGTGTCCCTGCTACTGCCGGCACTGCCTCGAGAAATTCGCTTGTTTTAAGCATATAATGTGAGTTAGGGGGTGACATAAGGGCGTATTATGGCATTATATTGTTAATTAGTCAATAATATTTTGTAAAGAACCATAATGGGCCCTCACACATAGCCAGTGAACATCTTGGTTAAATGTCCAATGAGGGGCTTGACCCCCATTTCGAGCGGGGGTACCGTGAAGGGCATGGTTATTTGCCTTCCCATCAATGTTGACCTCAATGTGGGAGATCGAACTCTCCAGCTTGAAAAAACACTCCAGCTGATTGAGCTGGGCAACCGTGAGGCTGACTATATCGAAATTTGGTTCGATACGATGACGGAGGGGGAGATGGAAGAGGTTCTTGGTCGTGCTCATAAGAAGGTTATCGCCGTTTGTCGTGGAAAAGATGAGAGGGGGCACTTTAGCGGAAGTGAGAGTGGGCGCATCGGACGACTTGCAGCTGCCGTGAGATCCGGAGCAGGTCTGGTCGACTGCGGTATTCAGACCGATCCGATGCTCATAGATGAGCTGAGGGCGACGTGTGATGAAGCCAAGGCTCAGCTTATTATCTCCCACCATATGTGGGATCGAACGCCCTCACTCGAGGAGCTCATCCGCCTTGAACGAAGCACGCGCGAGCTGGGGGCGGATATCGTGAAAATTGCGACGACGGCGCGGAGCTGGTCCGATACGGTCGTCCTCTTTGAGTTTATGAACAGAATGCATGAGGCGCACCATCAGATCATTGCCCTGGCGATGGGGGAGCGGGGGCGATTATCGCGGCTTGGGTGCCAACTTCTTGGCGGAGTGCTCACCTACGTCGCTGCCGATGAGACGACAACGACGGCTCCCGGCCAGTGGACACTTTCCGAGCTCTCAAAGTGGGGTTTGCGCTGAGGGCTGAGATGCGTCCGGTGTTTGTGATGGCCGGTCTTCATGGGCGGCGCGATTGTGCTCTTCCCCTTTAACATTTTCGCGCTTACCCGTATAATCCCCCCGTGGCTCTTCAAATTGGCATCGTCGGACTTCCCAACGTGGGAAAATCAACCCTCTTTAATGCGTTGACGCGCTCGCAGAAGGCTGCAGCCGCGAACTTTCCTTTCTGTACCATCGATCCAAACGTCGGAGTCGTTGAGGTGCCCGATGATCGGCTGGAGTCACTTGCCGAAATTGTGAAACCCGAACGCGTTCTTCCTGCAACAGTTGAGTTCGTGGATATTGCCGGTCTGGTTAAGGGCGCGGCCAGCGGAGAGGGGCTGGGCAACAAGTTCCTTGCACACATACGAGAATGCGATGCCATAGCTCAGGTAGTCCGTGTTTTTTCTGACGATAATGTAATTCATGTTCACGGAGACGTATCACCAAAGAGGGACGTGGAGATTATCGAGTCCGAGCTGATCCTGGCTGACCTTGAGACGCTGACCAAGCGCCTGGGAACTGCTCAGGGAGCCGCAAAGACCGGTGATCCCAAGGCTAAGGCCTATGCCGCACTCCTCGAATCTCTCAAAACGCACCTTGAGGAGGGGAAGCTCGCCTTTGATTTTGTTACTGACGACGATAGGCGAGCCCAGCTTAAGGACCTGCACCTGCTTACCAATAAGCCACTTCTCTATATAGTGAACGTATCTGAGGCTGAGGTCACCGCAGACCCCGAGAGCTTCCGCGAGAAGCTTGGCATCGACCCTGCAAAAAAGATCATCCCCATCTGTGCAAAAATTGAAGAGGAGTTGGGAGCCCTTTCTCATGAGGAGGCGCGCGAGTTCCTTACCGATATGGGCATGAAAGAGCCCGGCCTCAAGGCCCTGATTCATGCCGCTTACGAGCTGCTTGGTTATCAGACTTACTTCACTGCCGGAGTTAAGGAAGTTCGGGCCTGGACGATGCTCAAAGGAGATAAGGCGCCCCAGGCTGCCGGAGTTATTCACACCGACTTTGAGCACGGATTTATTGCCGCCGAGGTTATCGGCTACGACGACTTCATCGCATGCGGTGGAGAGCAGGGAGCCCGTGAAAAGGGAAAAGCGCGTATCGAGGGCAAGGAATATGTCGTTCGGGATGGTGATGTCGTCCACTTCCGGTTTAACGTTTAAGAGTATGAGCAAGCCAAAGGTTGTTGTTGCCCTCTCGGGTGGTGTCGACTCGTCGGTAACCGCCGCTCTATTAAAGGAGCAGGGGTATGAGTGCATCGGTATACACATTCGCTTCTGGTCGGACTCGGCCGTCGATGAGTCGGCCGGTGTTCTTCCTCAAAACAAGTGCTGTACACTCGGAGGACTGGAGGATGCACGCGCCATTGCCGCACAGCTGGAGATCCCATTTTATGTGATGAACGGCGAGCGAGAGTTCAAGGAGCATGTCGTTGACTACTTCCTCAACAGTTATGCTCAGGGCCAGACGCCCAATCCGTGTGTGGAGTGCAACAGAAATATCAAATTCGGGCAGCTTCTTGAGCGTGCTCAACAGCTCGGAGCCGAGTTTGTCGCCTCGGGGCACTATGCCCGCGTCTCCCACGAGGGTGATCGGCACCTTCTTAAGACGGCGATCGACACAAACAAAGACCAGAGCTATTTTCTCTACCACCTCCAACAGGAAAAACTAAAACACATCCTCTTTCCGGTGGGGGGGTATACCAAGCCGGAAATTTATGAGTTGGCGAAGAAGTTCGGGCTGCTGCGTGTTGTGGAAAAACCTCAGAGCCAGGGGCTCTGTTTCTTCTCCGAGGCCTCACCAAAGCACTTTCTTCGTCGCTATCTTGATGGGAAGTATTTCAAAAAAGGGCCGATCGTGACCGTAGATGGGCGCGTGATCGGAGAGCATCAGGGGCTGCCTCTCTACACGATTGGTCAGCGGAGCGGCCTTGGCATAGGCGGCGTCAAAGGCGAGCCGGAAGGCGAGCCCTGGTATGTCGTCGCGACTGATGCGGAGAAGAATGCCCTGGTCGTCGGTCACAAGGAGTCGGTGATGAGTCAGATAATTATCTGTCGCGATCTGGATTTTACTCTAGGTAAACCACCGGCGCCCAGCTTCGAGGCCCAGGTTAGAATCCGCCACCGAGGTGCACTTATTCCCGCACGTGTGAATATTGATGGAGAGCGGGCGGTCATAACCTGCCTTGAGCCAGCTGAGGGAGTCGCTCCCGGCCAGGCGGCGGTTTTTTACCAAGATGACCTGGTCGTTGGCGGTGGGCTGATTATACGACAGCAGAATGAGGAGGCGTGATTCAGGGGGGGCCTTCATTGACACTCCTCTTTAAATTGCGGATAGTATAAGGAGCATCTTATGAATCATGAGCACCACAACTCATCCGAGGAAGTTTATCGTCTGCACATAGACGCCTCTCCCAAGCCTGCTCAAGAAAAGATTCGTTTTGCCGGAGGCCAACGCACGTCTCATCATGAAGTAAAGACGATGACCGGTAACGGCCTTGCCGAAGGCACAAAAGCACAGGAAGCTCCGCGACAGCATCAGCCCAAACGCATATCCCGCTTCGGTTTTTTGATGCGCCGTCTCTGGGATAAGGTTGAGTTCATTGCGGTCTCAGCAGCCGTTTTTGGCGTTATCTACGTCCTCCTCAACTGGCAGGCACTTTCACTTAATGTTAAGCACTACTGGAACGTATGGCGTGGCTTCGAGAGCCCCCTTGAGCGTCTGGTCCAGGAAGAAACCGGGGAGCAAGATGAGCGTCTTGCTCCGATTGCACAGACGGGCGAGACCATCACCGTGCCGCCTCTCGATATAGAGGTTTATCCCCCTGATATGCGGGTGGTGATTCCCCGGATTAATCAAAATGTGCCCGTTGTCGGTGTTCGCAACGAGAATCTGATTGCACGCCGCTGGGAAGAGCTGGAGTCAGATATTCAAAACGCCCTCCGAAACGGTGTGGTTCACTACCCGGGGACCGCACTTCCTGGTGATAATGGAAATGTGGTGATAACTGGGCACTCCTCATACTACGCCTGGGATCCCGGACGCTTTAAAGATGTCTTTGCCTTGCTGCACCAAGTTAAGCAAGATGACAAGGTCGTCGTCTACTTTAATCAACAGAAGTTCATCTATCAGATTGACTCGATCAAGATTGTCTCGCCTGATCAAGTCGATGTTTTGGCCGCAACTGACAGCGAGCGGCTCACCCTGATAACGTGCACGCCGATTGGAACAAACATCAATCGCTTGGTGCTTGAGGGGCGGCTCCTGCAGAAAACCTAATATTACATCTGATCGAGCTGCTGAAGAAGCTGATCTTCAGCGCCTTTTTCCTCAGCCTCGGCCTGGGCCTCTGCCTGTTGGAGCTTCTCTCGTTGTTCTTTCGCCTCGAACTCTTTCCACTCGCTGACGTGCTGGCTGTTGATCGTCTGAACCTGCTGCTTGTACTCCTGGTCGATCGTCTGGAGCTGCTTTTTCTCGTTGTCCAGAATCTCGCGAAGCTTCTGCACCTGTTCGTCGGTCATGATGGGGAGAATCTGGAACCAGTACTGTCGCTCATCATCATTCATCGACTCGGTCTCGAGAATCAAGGCGATAAGGTCGGCGTGCTGGGAGCGGACACTTTCGGGAATATCGAACTTGTTGAACAGGTTCTGGTCGCCGGTTGCAGCTGTGCTGCTTCCGTCTGTCGCTTGAGCTCCACCAGATGTGTGGGGGCTGAGCTGAGCGGCGGCGGGTGTACTGCCGGTTGACGTTGAGGTCGACGTCGTCGACTGTGCACCTGACTGCCCCTGAGCTGCTGGCTCAGTTGGGATTGGGGTGCTCTGTGCGCCGGGATTGAAGTTCTGATCGTTCATCATCTGTACATTATAGCGTATTTCTTACTTTATGTCGATACCGGAGGTAGTGTTGGAGGAAGAGGTGCGGAAGCCGGAGTTGGCTGTGGGGCGGCTTGTGGCTGTGGAGCCGGCTGTGCTTGAGGTGGGGCCGGCTGAAGAGGTACGCTCGCTGGAGCCACTGGCTGCTGGAGAGTCGGCTGTAGTGTGGGCTGAACGGGCGGAGGAGGGACGATCCGCTCCGGAGCTGGTTTATAGGCCGGCCGGTAGCTGAACTCGATGCCGGAGCTTCCCATAATCTCTATCAGTTTTTTACCTCTATCCGGTGCGTTTTTCTCGAGCTGGTCGGCAAAGTGGTCCAGGCGGGCATAGACGCTCGTATCATCGGTGAGCTCACCCTTTTTATCTCTGCAGAGAGTAAGAACATCCTTTACCGTCTGGCCACCAAGGGCTGTGGCAAGTCCCTTGGGGAGTCCGAACTTAATCATATAGGACTCCATCCTGACCGCCTTGATAGCCTGCTGATCGCCATCTTTTGCCAGCTCGGCATTCGAGACGACTCCGCCGCGGAAAAAGTTTCCGAGCCAGGGGATCTTTGCCAGAGTACGGCCAATAGAAGAGAGAGCCGTCGCTAGTGAGGTCAGGACACTCTTCATCGCCCCGTCCTCCATCTCGGCTGCGTTTGAGCGCATCTTTCCAACCATGCTGAGGTCACTCTCCAGCTCAGCTTGTTCGTTTTTTGCTTCTTCGGCAATTGCATCACGCAGTTCTTTCTGGACCAGTGCGGGATCGACGGCCTGCTGCAAGTCGGTGAGGGCCTGGATGATCTTTCCTTCACTGAGTGTGGCGGGTGCTTTCTCAACATCTTGGGCTATCCCCTCAAGTGCTGAGATGTAGCTCTCGAGCGCGACTCGACCGCCTTCGACTGCCTTTTCATCTGCCCCAGGAGTAGCGGTGAGCCTCTGAAGTTCGGCAAGATAGGGAATCGTCCGTCCGGCCAGTGGTAGCCGCGTTTTCAGTGCAGCGAGCCGCCCGTTACTCTGTTCGAGAGCCATCTTCGCGGCTGCCAGGAGCTGTGCTTTCTGTGCTGCCTCGAGCTCATCCGTGGGGGCCGCTGCGGGCTCGGTGGGAGTCTCCGCATCTTCGTGAGTCTCAGGATCCGCAGTCGGTGACTGAGGGAGGTCTGCATCGATGACTTCCGGTAGATCTTCGCCGGGGGCGGCTCCATCATCATCCGGCTCGTCCACTGTAGGATTTTCTTTCCACTGAGCGAACTCTGTGGGGTGGTTTTTCTCGAACCAGTTCTCAAAAGATCCCACCTCGATCTGAGTCTTCCACCAGGCTTCCTGGACTTTTTTAGGATCAAGACTCAGGAGTATGGAGTTAGCTTCTTTGAGGTTTGTAATGCTGCTCTGGATAAGAGTATCCATCCACTCGGTGCGGGCTTGAGCTGCCATTTTTGTTGGCAGTGAGCCGGGTGCCGAGCGGAACTGCCCTTCGGCAGTTTGCAAAAAGAGCAGGAAGGCCGAGTCGGTCTCGATCTCCGCTGATTCCCACTTGAGAGGGGTGGCTTTAACCAGAGTTTTTAGTGCGAGAAGTTTTCCCTGAATCAAGTTTTCCTGAAGCTCGCCGAGCTTTTCACGCGTTTCCTGGCGTGTTGCGGCCTCGCGCTTTTCAGCAACGCCTTGGGCGACGTCGGCTCGGACAGCCGCCAGTCGATCCGGGGTTGTTGGGGCGGTAGGTACGCCCGGTTGCCTTTCTTGAGAGGGAGTAAAACTCATGATGATTACTTCGAAGGGGCAGGGAGGGGCGTAGTATCCGGTTCAGGCGGGGGTGAGGTTGGAGCAGGAGCTGCGGCCGCCGGAGGTGTCACTGCGGGAGCAGTCGTTGGAGCTGGAGGCTCGGGTTTTGGAGCGGCCGCTGGCCCTGTTGAAGGAGCAGCAGCGGGCGGTGCGGGAGCTGGAGTAGGGGCGGCGGTTGGGGGCGCTGTTGGAGTCGGAGCGGCTTCTGGCGCAGGTGCTCCATAGGCGGTGATGGTGTCGGGGATGTAGTCTGCTGTGTCGGTGAGCTCGCCACCTTGGGGATCCAAAAGGAGCAGGGTAAAACTCCCCTCGACCTTAACGGCTCCGAGCGTCTCCCCGGCCTTGATGGTGGCGTCTTCACTGAGTGTAGTCCCCGTCAGATTAAGCCCACGGTGGATCATTTTTGCCTTATTAGAAAGAGTTATCTCGACCGTCCCTGTTGCCGGATCTACTTTTGAGAGCTTTCCCTCATTCATAGCATGGAGCTGTGTCCCGGGTTTGGTATGTATGCGAACACCCTCGCCCGCTTTATAGGGCTCTTTCTGAGCCGCCGCATCTTCGTCAAGAAGGTTTGTCTTGAAGGTGTCGTGTTTTCCTTCTTTCTCTTTGGGTTTTTTCTTGCCGAGCCACTTACTTGTTAGGTGGCCCACAAGTTTTTCTATCTTCGAGATGAGTCCTTCGATTATCTTCATCAAGCCTGCAAGTCCACCATCGAGGCCGGCCTCGTCACTTTGTGCAGGGGCTTCCGGTGGTTTTGGAGCGTCGGGGGTGGCAGCTCCGGCCTCTGCGAGCTTACTATCAAGTTCTTCCGTAGCAGCCTTAACCGCAGCTGCATCGCCATCGCCATGTTTTTCGGCGGCACTCACACCTGCATCTCCTGCTGCGGCCTCGGCCGCAGCTTTGGCTGCTTCCGCGGCTTTTTGGGCAGCCATAGCTTCCGTAGTTTTTGCGCCAGCATCAGCGGCTGCAGCTTCGGTCGCATCGGCAGCAGCTTCTTTGGCCGAATCGGCAACGGCTTCTGGACGGGCCGCAGCGGCAGGCGCAGCCTCGGGGACGGCAGCATCTCTGGGCTCTCCTTCTGGGGGGCCTGCCGGTCTTTCGGCGGCCGCCGGTGTTCCAGGTCCGTCGAGCCAGACGAGGTGTTGTGTTAGTTCGAACTGGTGGAGTTTTGTATTCATTTTATGGAAGGATTTTGAGCAAAAGATCGTTATGAGACGTCGGGTGGTGCTTCCTTGTCGGCAAGGAACTTCCTGAACTGCATTCCCAGCTGGCCGGCCTGTTTTGCGTAATTTGCGCGGCGTTCATACCCAATACTGCCAAGGGCGGTTGGTGGATATTTTTTCCGTTGGAAGCCATAGAGGGCATCGTAATTTTTTTTGCTCGGGTCTTCCAGGTACCGGCAGTAGGCGACATAGCCACCGACTCCCGAGTTATGTGTAAGGTAAAGGCGCTCGACATCATCGGGGCCTATGCGATACTTGGCTGCCAGCCGGCCCTCGCTTATGGCTTTATCTACACTCCTCATGGCGTTGCGTGCGTGCCAGGCGATGAGCATGATGCCCTCTCTGGGCTCTGTGACGTCAACGTGAGTTCTGCCGGTATCACGCGCATACCCGACGATTGTTTTTGGCATGGCTTGGGCAAGGCCCAGCGCGCCGCTCTTTGGGTTAACTTTTCGCGGATCCATCATCTCACCCACCTCCTTCATCATAATTGTGAAGATGCTGGCGGCCTTTACTCCGGTTTTCGCCTCGGCTTCTTTTACGTACTTGAGCCAGCCTCGGGCCTTGGCGCGTTCGTACATGCGTATGACGCCACGATTGATGGGGCCCTTATAATCTTTTAGAGTGAGGATGTCGGGTGGCTCAGGATACTGTAGCGCTGTCCTTGTTGCCTCGTGCAGCTTAGCCTCATTCTCAGGCGTATCCTCTTCGGGTTCTCGTAAGGTTGCCTCAATCTCATCTCCCGAGATCTTGAGAGGTGCGAAAATCGCGCAGAGTCGATCCCAGTTCACTCCCAGACTGCCCAAGAGCTGAGCTACTTTTTGAATACTCTCCACCCGCCTGTCGGGGGAGCTGAGGATATCTGCACTGTCTTCGCCGAGAACGTTATCCAGTGTGCCTCGGACGTTTCCATCGAGTGTGTTCCTGAGACCCGCGAGCTTTTCTTTCGCTGAAGGTTCTTCTTTTCGTTCGGGGGCCGACTCTGAACCGACAGGGAGGATATTCGCTCCCTGCATAACTCCGGGGAGGCGTCTCGCGTACTCTTCGTTGTAAAAAAAGTGCTGAAGCATGAAGGTTTAGATTATGTAGACGTCACCCGATAGCGTTTCGAATCGCTCTTTGGTGAGGCGAACTTCGTGTACGAGGTACTCGAGCTGGTAGCTGGCTGAGTGGTCGAGCTTGCAGAGGTCGTTGATTCTTCGCAGGCTGGCCACCAAGTTCACCGCATCAAAGTCAACTGCACCCTGCTGTTCCTCGGTGAGTTTGTCGTAGACCGCGTTGTTGATGATGGAGCTGGGGCTTAACAGGTTGATCTCCTTACTCTCAATTTTTGCGATAACCATATCAAGAAAGGCCTGATCTTCCTGCGAGATTCCCTGGGACTTAGCCAGAGGCTGGTTGAGCTTCTGCTGCTCTTCGGGCGTTAGTTTTGTGTTTTGAGTCGGATCCATGTTTAATAGTTTTTACCTGTCTGTTTTTATCGTATAATTATATCAAATTTTGGCTCAACTATCAATAATAAGCTTGGTGTATGACTCCAGACGAGGCGCGTCGGCGGATTGAGAAACTTAAAGCGGAGATCACGGAACTCAACTATCAGTATTTTGTTCTTGATAACGAAGAGGTCCCGGAGTCGGTTCGTGATACGCTCAAGCGTGAGCTTATAGACCTTGAAAAGGCCTTTCCGGAGCTGATTACCCCCGACTCGCCAACACAGCGCGTGGGGAGTGTTCTCTCGGGGAAGTTCGCCTCGGTTCCTCACACCTCGCCCAAGAAAAGTTTGGAGGATGTTTTTTCGCAGGAGGAGATTCAGGGCTGGTACGAGCGCATCAAGAAATATGTTCCAGACTCGACGCCGACTTTTGTCTGTGAGGTGAAGATCGATGGGCTCAATATTACTCTTCAGTACAAGTCCGGCGAGCTCGTTCGTGCTCTGACCCGTGGTAATGGGATAGAGGGAGAGGATGTAACTCACTCGGTCCGGACCATCTCAGCTCTTCCTCTCAAACTTGAAAAGGAGCTCGACCTCGAGGCCTCCGGTGAGGTCTATATGCCCAAGAGAAGTTTTGATCGTCTCAACGAGCAGCGGGTTAAGGATGAGCAGCCCGTTTTTGCCAATCCACGCAATGCGGCTGCGGGAACTGTCAGGCAGCTTGATCCTCAGGTTGCCGCCGATCGTGACCTGGCCATCTTCCTCTACGAGCTTGGTGCTAACTCCCTGGAGCCGGCTCCCCAGACTCAGGACGGCGTTTTGAAGGTTTTTTCCGGCCTTCGGCTGCCCGTTAATCCTCAGTCGAAGCATGTCGACTCGATAGAGGGGGTGATCGCCTTTTGTGAGCACTGGACCAAGCATCGCAACGACCTTCCCTACGAGATCGACGGTGTCGTCATCAAGGTGAACGAGCGTGAGCTCCAGGAGCGGATGGGCTACACGGCCAAGACGCCTCGCTGGGCAATCGCCTATAAGTTCCCGGCCGCTCAGGTGAGCACGCGTGTTGAGGATATTATAATTCAGGTTGGACGAACGGGGGCGCTCACACCCGTTGCTGTTCTTAAGCCGGTCCTGGTAGCGGGCTCCACCGTATCCCGAGCCACTCTCCACAATGAAGATGAGCTCAATAAAAAGGATGTTCGCATCGGCGACACGGTGATTATTCAGAAGGCCGGAGACATCATTCCCGAGGTGGTTCGGGTCCTGCCCGAGCTTCGTATCGGCAGTGAGAAGATTTTTCACTTTCCAAAGATCTGTCCGGTCTGTGATACGCCGGTTGTGCGCGCCGAGGGGGAGGCCGTGACGCGCTGCCCCAATCCACGGTGCTTTGCCCAGGAGCGAGAGTCACTCATTCACTTTGTGGGCAAGTCCGCCTTTGATGTCGACGGCTTGGGGGAGAAGGTCGTCGTCGCCTTGTTGGAGGGGGGGCTCGTCTCGACGCCCGCCGACTTTTTCTCTCTGACTGCCGATGACTTCCTCACTCTTCCGCTCTTCAAAGACAAGCGCGCCAACAAGATTACCGAGGCGATTGAGACGGCGAAGCAGGTCACCCTTCCACGATTTTTGGTCGGCTTGGGGATTCGGCATATCGGAGAGGGGAGCGCCCAGGATCTCTCGCGGGCTGTTGTGAGCCACCGCCAGAGTTCAGCCAAGACGATGACTCCCGATGAGGTCGGGGAGGTTATTCGCTCTATGACGCGTGCCGACCTCGAGGCGGTTGAGGGATTTGGTGAGGTTGTCGTCGAGGCTGTTGAGGGTTACTTCTCGAGTGCACACGCGATCGAACTCCTAAAGAAGTTAAACGAGGTTGGAGTAGCTATCACTCTTGAGCAAGTCGCTCACGAGACGGCCCTCACCGGCAAGCGGATCGTCATAACAGGAACACTGGAGCACCTGGGCCGTGAGCAGGCAAAAGATGCAGTCAAAAAGGCTGGGGGAGTTGTGCAGTCCTCCGTCTCTGCAAAGACCGACTATCTGGTCTGTGGAGAAAATCCCGGGAGCAAGCTGAAAAAGGCGACCGAGCTGGGAGTCGGGGTGCTCACGGAAGAGGAGTTCCTCTCGATGGCAGGCATTAAAAATTGAGGTCGCCGAACATCTCCATGGCCTTTGCGGCCAGATCGTCGGGTGTCGTCTCAATTGACGGTGCGGGGTTCTTTGTAGGCGCCGTTGAGGAGTCTGCCTCATGTGAGGGGCTGGCCGGGGCAAGGGAGAGCTCGCAGCTGATGCTGAGGGACTTGTCGAAGAGGTGCTTGATCGCACTTTCGATCTTCACCAAACTTTCCGTGGTATTTACCTTCTCCATGTGGAAGCGTGCGCGGAAGACGAGGATGAGCGCTGACTCCGTCTCCTCCTGAATCGCACCCTGGCCGAGTGAGCGGCGGAGTGAGGGCGGATCGACATGGTCCAGGATCCGCTGCCAGTGATCTTTGATCGCTCCATCAATCTTTGTGAACTCCGTCGTGAGCTTCTCAACCGTCTCGCTCTCGGCTTTTGTGGAGGCGGCTGTCGACTTCAGCTCGGCTTCGGCTGATGGTGCGGAGGCTTTTGGTGCCGGGGCCGCAGCCACGGTAGCACTGGCCTTGACCGCCTTTGCGGGAGCAGCGGAAGGCGTAGCCTTGGGAGCGGGAGCCGGGGCTGGGGGCGCGCCCTGAGCCATCGTCTGGGCTGCCTGCTGAGTGGGGGCCGTCTGGGGATGAGGAGAAGTTATGCCCGGCGTACATATCTTTATCGCGGCGATCTCCAGCGGAAGTTGAGGGATGATCGTCGTCTTGAGCATATCGCGAGCCTCATCGATCCGCTCGATCATGGTGAGGTAGGTATACGTCTCTCCCGTGGCCTTCTCGATGCTGTTGAGGAGGTTCTGGCGCAGGCACTCCATCAGTTCGCGCACGAAGGCATTGAGGTCATAGCCCTCATTATAAACCTGGTTGATCATAGTGAGAGACTCATTGAGCGCGCCGGTCTTAAGCAGGGCGATGAGCGATTCTATAGTGTCGTGGCCGGTTATCCCCAGGTGGCTTTTTACATGCGCGGCCTCGAGCTTCCCACTTGTCGAGAGCTGCTCAAACAGACCGATGGCATCACGGAGTCCACCCTCGACATGTCGGGCGATCAGCTCTATCGCGAGGTCTTCCACCTCGATCTTCTCACTCTGAGCAATAAAGCTCAGGCGGGTCATGATTACCTTCGGGTCGATGCGCTTAAAGTCAAAACGCTGGCAGCGGGAGATGATTGTCTCGGGGATCTTGTGAGCTTCAGTCGTGCAGAGGATGAAGTAGACCGATGTAGGCGGCTCCTCAAGTGTTTTAAGAAGGGCGTTGAAGGCCTCTTTCGTGAGCATGTGAACCTCGTCGATGATGTAGACCTTGTTCTTTGCGTGGGTTGGAGCGTAGTTGATCTTCTCCTTCAGCTCGCGGATCTCATCAATACCACGGTTGCTGGCAGCGTCGATCTCGAGAACGTCAATAAGGGAACCGTCGCGAATGCGGAGGCACATGTCGCAGGCATCGCAAGGCTCGCCCAGTTTTGAGAGCTTCTCACAGTTGAGTGACTTGGCGATAAGGCGCGCCGACGAGGTCTTTCCCGTGCCGCGAGGGCCGGTGAAGAGGTAGGCGTGGGTAACCAGCTCCCGCTGAATCTCATTGAGAAGTGTGATGCGGATATGCTCCTGGCCAACGAGGTTTGCGAAGTTCTGGGGGCGGTATTTGCTGTAGAGCGACATAGTGCCCACCCAAGGTAGCAAAAAATCCCCCGGGCGTCAGTAGCTCTCGGGCAAAAAATCCTCGCGACTTTTGATTTTCTGTGTTCTAAGCCCGCTCGTCAACGTGTCCGCGGTGGACGTTCTTGGCTCCGTCAGTGGTTGCGGCAATCGCCGCACTCATAGCCTCGTGCTGCTGGGCGACAACTTGAGCAACTTCGAGGACGCTCGCCAGCGTTCCCACATCTGCAGCTCCCGCAGGGCCACCCTCCTTCATCTTTTGAGCTACACCAAGAGCAAGCTGCTCGGAGGTGTGATCGACGACTTCCGCCTTGTACTCCTTGCCGGTAAGCTGGCGGAGGCGAGCTAGAGTCGCCGCTGCGACTGCCTCGCGTCCCTTAGTCGCCTCACTGAGATTTTCGCCAAACCGTCCCAGGGCCTCCCCTGCACGGGCGGAGAGCTGAGGCGCCTGTTCGGGCTGAGCCTCGGTTTTTTCCCTAAGCAGACGGGTAGCCTCACGGGCACCATCGGCAAGCTCGTCAAGACGAGGTGGGGTCTGGGGGAGGTGTTCGGCGGGCCGCTCAAGCTGTACCGGTAGCTGTTCAGCTGGCTGTTCCATGGGTAGGGGTTGGTAGTTGTTTTTCTACGAGCGTACTGAGCTCACTTTTAAGGCTGTTCCAGGCGCTTAGCTCAAGCTGCGAGAGGCGAGCGTGCTCGGCATTTTCTTTGTCAAAAAGCTCTCTGAGCTGGTTCAGTTTTGCATCGTCAAAGGTGGCAAGCTCATAGAGGAGCTGTTTTTTGCTCTCAAAGGAGAGTATCCGTGATCCCAGAACCATTCCCTCAACCAGTGTTAGTAGGTCATCGTGTGAAGCCATCGCGCAATTGTACCATTTTTGAGGGGGCTTTGTCTAGCGAGCGCGCCGCGACCTCTCGCCAGCCGGCGGCCATACTCGCCCGCGCTGGGGGCATTTTTAGCCCCTGTTCTCAACAAGAGTGCGCATTTTTTTGAGGAAGATCTCTGTCTCAAACTTCTCCGCCTGTCGCCTGCAGGCTGCAGGGTCGTAGCGGTCGTAGTTTTTTATAAGCTCACCCAGGGCGTCCTCCATCGAGCCGGCACTGGGCTCGGGGAAAAACTCACCCGTTACGCCGGGAATGACCGTCTCGGTAACCCCGCCCTCGCCATAGGCTACGACGGGCTTCCCGCAAGCCATCGCCTCGATCGGCGTGATGCCGAAGTCTTCCTCCCCGGGGAAGAGGAGGGCCTTTGCGCGATGCATGTAGTCGTTCACCACCTCGTCGGACTGGCGGCCCATGAAGCTGATATTTTCGCCCGCAATACTTTCCAGAAACTCTCGCTGAGGGCCGTCGCCAATTATTATGAGCGGCTTGCCTATCTTGTTAAAGAGCTCAACGGCAAGCTCGACACGCTTGTAGGGCGTCAGGGTGGAGACGATCAAAAAGAAGTCGTCGTGTTTTTTGCTGATCTTAAAGCGTGAGAGATCGACAGGCGGGTAGATCACTTCCGAGTCGGCGCGGTAGTACTTTGTTATACGCTTGCTGACATGATGAGAGTTTGCGATGAAGACGTCGACACGGTCTGCAGCGGCGCGGTCCCACATGCGGATGCGCTTCATAAGGCTTGTGACGGCCAAGTTGCTCAACGGGCCGCCGGTGTTTTCGGCGATGTATGCGTGAGTCCAGTCCCAGGCGTAGCGGACGGGGGAGTGGATGTAGCTGATGTGGCGTGTCTGCGGCTGAGTAATAATTCCGTGGGCGAAAGCCGTATTAGAGGAGATGACCGTCTCGAAGCCGCTCAAGTTCAACTCCTCAATGGCGCGGGGCATAAGGGGCAGGAGGAGGCGGTGTCGCTTCCTAATAAACCCCGGCAGACGCTGGAGTGAGGAGGTGCGAATCCGTTCTTTGGGGAAGTATCCCCCCATCTTCTCCTGATCATAGAGTA
>Ga0210005_1001260_pt1 | contig 16626 bp, 11 predicted proteins | sample CryGey02umfilter_3_FD_183961 | JGI IMG/M metagenome (GOLD analysis project Ga0210005, IMG submission 183961) | Groundwater microbial communities from aquifer in Utah, USA - Crystal Geyser 4/9/14 0.2 um filter (SPAdes) (version 3) | ecosystem: Environmental > Aquatic > Deep subsurface >... | reverse complement strand
CTCTTCTGAAGCCCAAGGCCAGCAAGCCGGAACTACCACTACCAAGGCTGAAGGCAGCAATATGAACCAAAACCAAACCGGACAACCCTTGTGCTCTAAAACCGGACAACTCTATTTGTTGCCAACAGCAGCGGGAAATCAGCGACTGTACACGCCGCCACGCAGGTTTCCGGCAAGATCGGTGATCCGCTCTTGCAGGTGTATAGCACCAGCATCCTCAGGCAATCCGCACACGCCGGTTTCGACGATGAGCCGACCGTGGGGTGCAAGCCAGTCGCCTGCTTCTTCGGCCAATTGACGCAGGAAGCTCAGGCCGTCCTGTTCATCGCTCAGAGCGTGGCGCGGCTCGTATTCCAGTTCTGGCTCCAGGCCTTCCATCTCATGCCGTGCCACATAGGGAGGGTTCGATACGATGGCGTCGAAGGTCAGCAGGTCGCCCTTTAGCGCTCCAAAGATATCTCCCTGAAAAAAGGTGATACGGTCGGCCACGCCGTGACGTTCGGCATTGGTTTTGGCAACGGCAAGTGCGGCGGCAGAGATATCGGTAGCGGTGACATGCGCCTGCGGATATTCGCAGGCCAGGGTGATAGCGATGCAGCCGGAGCCTGTGCCGATATCGCAGAGGGACCAGGGCGCCTGATGATCCGGAAAATGCGCCAGCACTGCTTCAATCAGATGTTCGGTTTCGGGGCGCGGGATCAGCACATCCGGGGTGACATGGAAGGGGCGAGACCAGAATTCCTTTTCACCGGTGATGTAAGCCACCGGTTCGCGCTCTAGGCGTCGCGTCAGCAGTTGCCGGAAAGTGTCGATATCAGCCCCATCAAGCACATCATCGGCATGTGCGATAAGCCAGCTTCGGGCTTTTCCGAGTGCGTGGCAGAGCAGTAGTTGGGCATCCAGCCTTGGTGTTGCGCAGCCGCAGGTTTGCAAATCAGCAACAGCCTGCGCCAGCAGGCGGCGCGGCGTCATCCGGTGTGGGCGGCGAGCAGTTCAGCCTGATAGTGAGCAGTCAGCGCATCGACCAGTTCATCCATCTCACCGCCGAGAATCTGTTCCAGCTTGTACAGGGTCAGGTTGATGCGGTGGTCGGTGATGCGACCCTGCGGGTAGTTGTAGGTGCGGATGCGCTCGGAGCGGTCGCCGCTGCCGACCATGCCGCGCCGCATGTCGGCACGCTCGTCATGCGCTTCCTGTTGGGCGGCGTCGAACAGTCTGGCCTGCAGGACCTTCATGGCCTTGGCCTTGTTCTTGTGCTGGCTTTTTTCATCCTGACAGATGACCACCAGGCCGCTCGGAATATGCGTGATGCGTACAGCCGAATCGGTGGTGTTCACACTCTGGCCGCCGGGGCCTGAAGCGCGGAAAACATCAATGCGCAGGTCATCATTGTTGATCTGCACATCCACCTCGTCGGCCTCGGGCAAAATAGCGACGGTGCAGGCGCTGGTGTGGATGCGGCCACCGGCCTCAGTTTCCGGCACACGCTGTACCCGGTGCACCCCGGATTCAAACTTGAACTGGGAAAAGACATCGGAACCACTGATCATAGCCACAACTTCCTTGTAGCCGCCGATGCCGGTTTCATTGGAGGAAAGGATTTCCACGCGATAGCCCTTACGCTCGGCAAAGCGGCAGTACATGCGGAAAAGGTTGGCAGCAAAAAGCGCAGCTTCGTCACCACCAGTGCCGGCACGCACCTCAAGAATGGCATTGCGCATGTCGTTGGGGTCTTTGGGCAGCAGAAGAACCTTGATCTGTTCGTGCAGCTCGTCTGACTCGGTGCGCAGGCATTCGATATCTACCTGCGCCATCTCGCGCATTTCCGCATCACAATCGGGATCGCTCAGCATCTCTGTGTTGTCGGCGATTTGCTGTTCCACCTCTTTCAGGCGCACAACCACATTGGCGACCGGTTCAAGTTCGGAGAATTCCCGTGAAAGTCGGGCAAATTCCTTGGGGTCTGAAGCGGTGTTTGGGTTGGATAGGCGGGCGGTCAGTTCGTCTTTGCGATGCAGGATGTCATCGAGTCTTGTGTTCATCTGCTTCCTTTGCGGAAATTTTCTTTACGCCCGTTGCCTGACGCGGCTCCAGATCAAAAAGTTTGCGCGCAGCACCCATGAATAGATCACCCTCGATATCCTCGGGCAGGGTTTTCAGCGCCTGCAGGGTGGGGTGCATAAAACGTTTCATCAGCGCCCGGCTGAGGCGTTCAACAGCCTCGGCATCGGCCTCGTTCAGATGTTTCAGGTAGCGGGCCTTTTCCAGTTCGTCGCGGCGCAGGCTGTCCATGCGCTCCTGCAGGCTGCGGATCAGCGGTACGGATTCGAGCGATTTCAGCCAGGCGAGGAAGGATTGCGCCTCTTCATCGAGCAAGGTCCAGGCGGTTTCTGCTTCCTGTTCACGGTGTTCGCGATTGCCCTGCACGACCTGCTGCAGATCGTCGATGTCGTAGAGATAGACACCGTCGATATCGTTGATGCGCGGGTCGATATCACGCGGCACTGCGATATCGACCAGAAACATTGGTTGTCCACCGCGCTTTTCTACCGCTTTACGCATCGGCTCCGGAAGTAGCACATAGGTGTTGGCACCGGTGCTGGAGATGATGATATCAGCAGCATCCAGATATTGGTCGAGTTCATCCAGGGTCAGGGCATGACCGCTGAATTCACGAGCCAGGTTTTTGGCCCTTTCCAGCGTGCGGTTGGCGACCAGAATGCGCTTCACGCCGTTGCCCTGCAGATGGCGGGCGGCCAGTTCGGCCATTTCGCCGGCGCCGATGAGCATGACGGTTTTATCGGTCAAATCGCCGAAGATGCGTTGTGCCAGTTCCACTGCACAGGCAGAAATGTTGACCGATTGCTTGCCGATTTCCGTTTCCGTGCGTGCCCGTTTGGCAGCTGCAAAGGTGGCCTGATACAGGCGATGCAGGATATGGCCGGCGGTACCGGCAGTCAGCGCATGCTCATAGGCTGATTTAACCTGCCCGAGAATCTGTGGCTCGCCGAGAACCAGTGAATCAAGCCCCGAGGCGACGCCGAACAGATGTTTGACAGCGGCTTCCGAGGTGTGTGAATACAGGTAATCGATAATCTCTTCCAGCGGCATGCCCGAGACTTCTGAAAACCACTGGTGTACCAGCGCAATGCTGGCATCGGGATCATGCGTGACCAGGGTGAATTCGACACGATTGCATGTGGAAAGGATGGCCGCTTCACGAATCGGTTTGTGAGCCACCATGCGTTGCAGCAGGGTGGGAATATCCGGCTCGCTGACAGCAGCGCGCTCACGCAGCTCAACCGGAGCTGTGCGATGATTCAATCCGACATGACAGATACGCATGGCGCGGAAGACTAGCCCTTATCTCCCAACGGGTATAGCCCGCCATCCTCCTGCATTTCCAGTGCGCAGGTTTGCGTTCCTCCATCCCTTGCCGAAGCGATAAGCTTGGCCTCGATGCGTCCCTTGGTGTCGGTGTTGATGATGAGCCTTGGCAGTGTGGGGATGATTTTAGCTGCTTCGGGCATCAGGGTGGTCGGCAGGACGGGCTGGGGAGCTTCATCCGAATTGTATATGGCTATCAATCGCATGCCATCATCCAGCCATGCCTGCACGGTATCACGGGCTGCCTCGCCTGTGTTGCTGTCGTGCAGGGCAAGCACGGCCTCGACGCGGTGTCCATGCCCGCCGAGTAGTCCGTATATGGAATTTGGTGCAGTATCCAGCGCCTGGCGCAACAACTGCTGTACGGCATGGCGACGGATGGAAAAATTGTTGCGCGGGAGGCTTGTCTTGTCCATGCCCGAACGATGGTGACAAATGTGACATGGGTCAATGTTCACGCGATGCATGATGCTCAGGGTTGCTGCGCTGACAGGCATAATCAGCAGGTCGCTGATATGCCTTGCATGCCTTCTTAAAGTTGACAACGGGATGGGCGATGATTAGTAAGCAGCTTGGGTTATAGGGTCGGCTAATAAATGGATAAGGTAATTTGGGAGTGGAATTGAATAACAGGCGTTTTTCACTGATGCTGGTGCCCGAGCAGGGCCGTGTCCGCAGTCTGCGGATCAGCAGTGCTACGCTCGTGGTGAGCTCTTTTATCATGTTTTGTTTCCTGGCTGTCAGTGTGTGGGGTGGATGGCAATTTTATCAGGCTGAGCAAAAGGTAAGGCAGATCGACGCACTGCAGAATCAGATTCAGATGGCACAAAGCCGCCATGCCGAACAGGCTGGCGAATTGCAGGCGCGCATTGATGCAGATCGCAGACAAATGGCGGTTTATGCACGCAGTGTCGGCGCCATTCAGGCCCGTCTTGCGCGTCTCGATGCCCTTGGTTCCAAGCTTGTTGACAAGGCTTCACTGGATAGCGCCGAATTTAATTTCGGCCTGCAACCGGCTTTTGGTGGACCGCGCCTCACCTCTTCTGACGTAGCCTTGGACAGTCTTGACTTGTCCATCGACCGCCTTGACGCACGTCTGGCCGATCTGGATGTGCAACTGGCTGCGGTGGATTATCTGATGGAGCAGAAGCGCGAAGAAACGTCAGCCCGGCCGCATGCCTGGCCCAGCGAACATGGCTGGCTGAGCTCCAATTATGGCCGCCGCGCCGATCCGTTCACTGGTGAGCAGGCAAGGCATAATGGTGTGGATATCGCCAACCGCTTCGGGGCGCCGGTTCTGGCTGCCAGCCGCGGGATTGTCACCTTCGCCGGAAAGATGCCGGATTTTGGTCATATGGTTGAGGTGGATCACGGCTACGGTTATATCACCCGTTACGGTCATATGTCGTCCATTTCGGTACATGTGGGTGACGAGGTGGCGGATAGTCAGATGATTGGTCGTATCGGTTCCTCCGGTCGCTCAACCGGTCCGCATCTGCACTACGAGGTGCACCGCTTCGGTCAGCATCTGAACCCGGGCAAGTTCCTCCCCCGAGGATAAATTAAAAGGGCTGCGAAAACGCAGCCCTTTCTTTTTTTCGTCAAAACACCTTCAACTTATGCAGTTTGGCACAAACCCACCACTTGGCGGATCCGTGCTGCTGAAGTCTGGCTGCCTTTATCGCGCCGGTTTGTCGGCGGCGCGGGCAGCGGCGATGGCGGCAATATTGACGATATCATCCACATTGGCACCGGTTTGCAGCACATGCACCTGTTTGGGCAGGCCAAGCAGAATCGGGCCGATGGCCGTGCCATTGCCCAGGTCGCGCACCAGCTTGTAGGCAATATTGCCGGCCTGCATGGTCGGGAAGACCAGAACATTGGCCGCATTCTTCAGATGGTTGAACGGGTAGTGATCGAGCAACTCCTGCCGGATAGCAGTGTCGGCCTGCATTTCACCGTCCACGACAAGGTCGGGATGTTCTTTATGCAGCAGGCGGACGGCTTCGGCCACCTTGCGTGACTCGTCATGTGGTGCGCTGCCAAAGTTGGAGAAAGACAGCATGGCCACGCGCGGTTCAAAGCCCAGTGAGGCTGCCGTTTGCGATGCCAGCACAGCCAGTTCGGCCAGTTGCCCCGCATCCATTTCCACATTAACGGTGGTGTCGCAGAAGAAGTAGGCGCTCTTTTCCATGATCATCATGTACAGGCCGTAAACATGATATTGCTTGCCGCTTTCGTTGTGTCCGAGAACCTGCAGCACAGGGCGTAATACCGTCGGGTAGTGCGCCGTGCGTCCGGACAGCATGCCGTCAGCGAAGCCCTGTTTGACCATCATGGCACCCAGCACATTTGTGTCATGTTGCAGGGCCAGCAGGGCATCCTGATGCAGCACGCCCCGACGCTTGCGGTCGAAATAGTAGGCATCCACCAGGCTGGAGAAGCGTGATCCCTGTTCGCTCGGGTCAAGGATGTCGAGAGGCTCGTCTTCCAGTCCCAGTTCTTTGATGTGTGCCTCAATGATCGTTTTACGACCGATGAGAATCGGTTTGGCGATACCCTGTTCGCGCATGATTGAAGCGGCGCGAATCACTGTTTCATCCTCGCCCTCAGGCAGGACCATGGTCAGGGGGTGGGCGCGCGCCTTGTCCATAATCAGACGCATAAACAGGCGAGAGTGGTCGACACGTGCGGCCAGTTGCTGCTTGTATGCGCCCAGATCGGCCAGCGGTTTCTGCGCCACGCCGCTATCGGCAGCAGCCTTGGCTACAGCTGCCGGTACCACCTCAATAAGGCGCGGATCGAAGGGCTTGGGCAGGATGTATTCGGGTCCAAATGTCAGCCGCTTGCTGCCATAAGCCTTGAGCACCGCATCCGGCACTTCCTGACGGGCCAGATCAGCCAGCGCATGCACGGCAGCAATCTTCATTTCCTCGTTGAAGGTGGTGGCACGGGCATCGAGTGCGCCGCGGAACAGGAAGGGGAAGCCCAGTACATTGTTCACCTGATTGGGATGATCGGAACGGCCGGTGGCCATAATCAGGTCCTTGCGTGTGGTCACGGCCAGGTCGTAGTCAATTTCCGGGTCCGGGTTGGCCATGGCGAAAACAATCGGCCGCTCGGCCATGGAAAGCAGCATCTCAGGGGTCACGCAGTTCCCGCTGGACAGGCCGACAAATACATCGGCGCCGCACATCGCTTCTTCAAGCGTGCGCTCCGGACGTTCGGTGGCAAAGTAGGCCTTGTGCGCTGGCATGTCTTCGTCACGGTCCTTGGAGATCACGCCCTTGCGGTCAAGCAACAGGAAATTCTCGTGTGTTGCCCCCAATTCCTCAAGCAGCTTCATGCAGGCAAAGCCGGCAGCGCCCGCACCGAGACAAACGATTTTGACATCCGCAATTTTCTTCTCCTGAAGAATAAGGGCATTGAGCATGCCGGCGGCCGTGATTACCGCCGTGCCGTGCTGATCGTCATGCAGCACCGGAATTTTCATACGTTTTTTCAGCTCCTGCTCAATGATGAAGCATTCAGGCGCCTTGATGTCTTCCAGGTTGATGCCACCGAAGGTCGGTTCCATACGTGCCACTGTTTCCACGAAGGCCATCGGGTCCAGTTCATCGATCTCGATGTCGAATACATCGATATCGGCGAAGCGCTTGAATAGCACAGCCTTGCCTTCCATGACGGGCTTGCCGGCCAGTGCGCCGATATTGCCCAGACCGAGCACCGCGGTGCCGTTGGTAATCACGCCGACAAGATTGCCGCGCGAGGTGTATTCGTAGGCCAGTTCGGGATGCTCCTCGATCTCAAGACAGGGAATGGCCACGCCCGGCGTGTAGGCCAGCGACAGATCACGCTGGGTGATACAGGGCTTGGTGGGCTTGATGCTGATTTTTCCCGGTGTGGGTTCGCGGTGGTAGCGCAAAGTATCTTCGCGCAGCTTATCCTTGGACATGGGTCTCTCCGATGTGGTTTTGGTCTTTACAATGGAAATACGTAACGCATCCTACCCCATGTGAACGGACTTGAGCAGGGGTCAGCATGAAGATTGGTGTCGCCGGAGCCGGTGCTGTTGGCTGTCATTACGGCAGCCTATTGCAGCAGGCTGGCCATGCGGTGAGCTATTTGGCGCGCGGCAAGCATCTGGCCGCTCTGCTGCATGACGGGTTGTTGCATGTGACTGGTGGTGTGGAAACCAGGCTTGCCGTACAGGCCAGTGACGATGCTGCGTTGCTGGGGGATGCCGAGGTGATTCTGCTGGCCGGAAAGATGACGGATTTTACGGGCCTGCTTGAATCCCTGCTTCCCCATGTGTCGGCTGATGTCTTGTTTGTGACCCTGCAAAACGGTGTTGCCGCGCCTGACATGGTTGCTCAGACATTTCCTCATCATGCCATTGCCGCCGGCACGGCTTTTATCGGGGCGCGTATCGAGAGACCGGGTGTGGTGGTGCATTCGGCTGCTGGCGGTATAAGGCTGGGTCGTTGGCAGCACGGTGCAGGTGATGTGTTGTTGCAGCCCCTGATCGAGGCATTGCAGCAGGCTGGTGTGCCGGTGGATGAGGAGCCGGATGCACGGCTGCTGCTGTGGCGCAAACTGTTGTGGAATTGTGGCTTCAATGCTTTGACAGCTATTACACGCCGTTTTGCCCGCGATATGGCAGCCGACGCAGCAACCCTGCGCTTGGTGCGGGGAGCGATGCAGGAAACAGTCGCTGTGGCGCAGGCCGATGGCGTTGCTTTGCAGGATGCCGAGATCGACAATTATGTGCAGGTCACGTTGCAGGTAGGGCCGGTGAAAACCAGCATGTGGCAGGATATTGAGCGCGGCCGCCCGACCGAGGTGGATTTCATCAACGGTTTTGTGGTGCAGCGCGGTGCAGAACTGGGCGTGGCAACACCGGTCAACGATATGCTGACCGCACTGGTGCATGCCATTGAAGGCGGTGAATGAAGGTTTCGGGATATGCCCGGGCTGTGATATAAACCGGCAATGAAAACTTTCTCCCAATGGCGTCCCCATCCTTGGCACGGTCTGGAAAGTGGCAGTGAACCGCCGCGCCGCGTACAGGCCTATATTGAAATCAGCCCTTTCGACATGGTGAAGTTTGAGGTGGACAAACCATCAGGCTACCTGCGCGTGGATCGTTCGGTACGTTCATCCTCGCAACACCCGACTTTGTACGGTTTTATACCCCGAACTTTGTGTGCCGAACGAGTCGGTGCGCTGATGCCGGATGCTGCTCGTGGCGATGGCGATCCGCTGGATATCTGTGTGATTAGCGAGCGGCCGATTTCACGCGTTGAAATTCTTGTTAACGCACGCGTTATCGGTGGTTTGCCGATGTGCGATCACAATGAGGCGGACGATAAAATCATTGCGGTCATCGAGGACGATCCCCTGTGGTCGAAGGTTTCGGATATCTCCGAACTTCCCGTGGCGATTATCGACCGCCTGATGCATTACTTCCTGACCTACAAGTACGAGCCTGACAAACACAACAATGTGTCTATCGGCCAGCCATACGGTTATGAGCATGCGGCAACGGTTATTCGTGCGGCGATAGATGATTACCGGGATGCTTTCGGCGCCCATTTGAACTGAGTTTTTTCCTTCGCTGGCCGGTCGACTGATACGTTTTGTTGACCGGTGCGAGGCCCTCTGTTAGAAAGCGCCGCCTTGTCGCTGGCGTGGTTCACGACAAGATATTTTAGCAGGAAATAATGGGGCGATTAGCTCAGCGGGAGAGCACTGCCTTCACACGGCAGGGGTCGCTGGTTCAATCCCAGCATCGCCCACCATTTAACCTGTTGAAATATATGTATTTTATCGAAAGTCATAGCCATCCGGAAGGGTGGTTTTTTCGTTGTGGGCCCACAGTGGGCCCATTTTGAGCCCATCGCTGCAGCCAGGCACCTACACAACCAGTGCGGTGGACAAGGATTTGACCCCTGACGAAGCTATGCGATGTGGGCTTTAGTACTACTCGAATTTGATTGTCCCCCCTTCGAGTGCATATGCTGCTTAAACCGACCACCGATTATGGTTCCAAACAAGTCACCCATTATGGAATGAACCCAGCCAGTGGGGTTGGTAACTGACAGACGTAGTTCGGCCTTGGACATTCGATTGTGACTAAATAAAAAAGGGGGGACCCCAACGATATCGCCTTTGCATTCTGCATTATCACAGATTTCATGAGAGGAGATTCCCCTATTGCGTGCGTCCATTTTGATGAAGTCAGGATAGATTACCTGTTAAGGAAATTCTGAGCAGTTTCCATAATCGAATCACAAATCCATGCGACGCGCTTTGCTGCTGAGCCTTCGACGATGAAGCCAAGCTCCATTGAATATGCAAAAGATGCCTGTGTCATATTGGCTGAACCCACATAGCATCGACTATGATCGGATAATATTACTTTTGCATGATAAGTTTCGTAGGTTCCAGGCTGTGTCTTAGGTAGCCAATAATTAAACAATTTCACGTCAAGTTCTTTTAATTCCATCTCAATATTTAAAAGTGCAGAAGAGGGTATCCCGTTCTCACATCGAACAATCAATTGTTTGTTGGCATCGATGGGAACTTTATTGAACAGCTGGCAAATCTTCTTGCCGCCTTCATTGTCGATGAAGGGAGTCATAATAAGAAATCTATTGGTAGACCTAGTTGCTAAATCTGTGAATATCTCCTCGGTATTTTCCAAGAATGACGCCCGATAACCCATGGCATCTAGAGCCCACTCGAGTTTCGAGGGCCTCGGGGGGGTGGTGAGAACGACATCCACCAAGTTGTCAGGTTTGAATATGTGGTCCCGGTAAAGAGTGGCTCCTCCAAGTAAAAGTGCCAAAGTACGGTAATCCACTCCTTCAACGGTGCCCCAATTAAGCTCAGATTGTTTTCTAAACACTCCAATGGTCGCCCCAGAAGCCAGAACTTTTTCGACCTGATAACTACTGCTCTGCGGAACCCCGGCCTTTGTGCATATCGCATACAAGTCTGTATTTCCTACAAACCTTCCATCCGCAGCCGCCACGCAAACAGCCATTGCAGTATCCGGCTGCTTAGCTAGCTGGATGAAGGCTAGCCGTAGTTGTTCATCAAAGAGCATTGTTAACAACTTGCAGAAAACCTGGAATGTGATTCTGATGATCACCATCTTCTCGTGGTGCTGGCCCACCTCGCAGAACGGATCGACTAAGTAGTTGATTCATAGCCAGACAGGACGTCTCTGGAACAAGGATACAGTCCGGACAGGCACCTGGATTTTTTGGATTAGCATCACAAAGGCTTCCTGAATTGCATATCAAAGCCTTGGGTTCAAGAAGATGTCGAAGAAAACGTTCATTTTCGTTACGCCATAGGGCAGACAAGTTGCCCAAATCCATGGTGGTTCCATTTCGGTAGACCACGAAGGCTAAATCTGCTGGAAAGAGATACTCACTCAACGAACCTAAATCTAAGCCAGAGTGTTCAGCAATTGCTTTCATCAAAACATGGGAATAAGTATGTAACAAGGTGTACACATAGAGATACGCTGAAGATTCTCCGCGTGCACTCAACCGATCAAGGTAGCGTCCAAATGGTCGAGCCCTCTCCAATAAGCAGGCACCAAGTGGTGTCCCTTCGAGTGCGTTCCATTTAAATAGGTCAGCAGGGCTAACATGCTCGAGCCATTGATAGACTGCATCTTGGTCTAGCTGAACGTAAATGGCTTCATTTGCCTGTGTAATAACATAAATTGGATGCTTTGCGCCTATTTCATCTCTGATCGTGGGGAAAAGATTGAGTTTGACTGGCATCTGCATATTGCGTTTTTCGAAGTGAGGGACTGCTTGTACACGAGAAAAGCCATATGTGAACCGGCAAAGGTCGAATTCTCGTATCAGCCCCATCGTTTTAAGCCCAAGTCGTGACAGCAGCGTTCTAGTCGAGGTCTCTTGCCTCTGCTGTTCATCCTTGTCTTGAGGGGCTAAATCGTTGTCTAAAGCATCAAACCGGACGAATGGCCGACGCCCTGACCCCATGACAGGCGCACTAAGTTTGTAGCGCTTTAATGCTTCATGTTCTACTGCCAACCTGAATGGATCGTATCGGCTTGAAAATTCACTCCTGTTCACCAAAAGGGATTGAATAACTTGCGGTAGCTCATTTATTTCTTTGAGCAATGGAGGATTGCCTTTGAACCAGCCATCGACTTTTTGTTGCACGTTTTTCTCCAGCATATCAATGACAGGCTGCATCCCCTCTCCAGCTGGTCCTAATTTCGTCATTTGTTGTTTGGCAACGTCAAGCGTTGCTTTCTGTTGAACGTAATCGCTCCATTCAGTCTCGTATCCGCGTTGTACTAACTCTGCTTCAATCTCCTCCATGCTAGGTCTGGCTTTGCCGTAACCAAATTGGCTAGCAATGAAGTTTGATAATTCAATCGCCTTACTGGGGTCTAGCAATCTAAGGAATTCGTCCTGCTCATTCACAAATAGGACAAACTGTTCCGAATGAGCGTAAAATGCTGAGGAGGCTCTGTAAGAGATCGGTTCCATACGAGCTTCGCCAATCCGTTGAGGGAATTCGTCTTTCAAAATTTCGATTGTTACACGGTCATTTTTTAACCAAGCTCTGCTATCCACGTCATTGCAAGCAGGGTTCGCACATTTGAAAAACCAGTTGCCGATGCTTGGCGAAGTAGTATTGAGAAAAAAGTCTTTGCCATGGCAAAGTCTGCATGCGTTGATAGGTTCCCGTAATCTGTGATTTGTGCCATCCCAATCATATTTGCCAGGAATCACAGGCTCCCAGTTGCCCGACCAATGAACGAAGATGACGTCGAGCTGTCTCCACTGACAGTGGTCATGTTTTTCTGACCTGCACTTAGAGTTGGTGAGAAGAGTGCGGTTTTTCTTGAATTCATTAACGTTCTTGAAATTCATGAAAAGCATGCAGTGGTTACAAACAAAGGACAGTGGAGCGGGAGCATACCCCATGTCACTTGGATTCAGAAAAATGAGCCGCCCGCGGTCCACTTGTTGAACGCTGGTATGGGTATCATTTAGCAAGGCGTTGTCGATGCAAAGTTCGGCATTAATACGGTTGTTTGCATCAGCGGGACGACAATTATAGGCGCGCTCAAACCAACCGGAGAGAGCCTCATCTAGTCTGGTCAAAATTTGCGTCTTAACGGGCCCTGCTAAGTGCGCTTCATCGAATTGGCTCGACCTACCTGGTAGGGCTATGCAAGAGCCTAGGCCACCTTCAAAGGTAAAGAAGGCTCCCGGGGCATATGCACTCGCCAACTGCCCTCGCGACCGCGACATGGTTGGAGCGGATGGTTTCTTTATCTCGTCATCATATGCCACTAATTTCTCCTTCCCCCAATTTCTTATTCTTCATCGCCCACTTCCGCGTAACCATGGCGCACAAAGGCCATTACGGCCCTAGCATCCTCATCAGTTAGTTTTGCTCCGTTGACATCTTTCCTGGCAAGGCGAATCAGTCCTGCCTGATCGACATCTCGCAGTGAGGTCATAGGTTTTAACAGAGAGCTAACATTCTGATCAAAGTAGGTTCTGAGAGAGCTGTTCCTGTTCTGTTCCTCTTCCATTTCCAGAAACATCTCTCGGACGCGTTTTCGAACTTCAGCCTTGTAATAGTCCTCCCCTTGAGGGGCAAAGCCATCCTTTAAACCAATGGCTAGGGACACAAACTCGGATACTTGGTCGAGGAATTGTTTCTTGTTATTTTGATACTCTGGCAAGAAATCACGGATATCCGCATTGGTTTTCCAATTCTGTTTGTCTATTTCCTCCAGTCTCATGAAATTCCGTGCTGCCCAGACACCACATAGGCACGCCTGGAAAATGCTAGGAATAACCCTTTGAACGGCTTTTTCCGCCCATCGGTCAATAGCCGCTGGTTGGACCATGCGTTCTAGAAAACGGTGAAAGACATCGAATACTTCAACAATATAGCGATCTCGACGACGTTGAGGTGTTGGTATCAAGACGCAAAAGCCAACATGAGTTCGGCCAATACGTGAGGACGCTTGAATATACTCGGCAATGTCCGAGGGCATTCCAGCAAAGAACATTGAATTCAGTTCTTCAATGTCTACGCCATGGGACACTGCCGAAGTCGCCACGATAGAGCGCAATGCCTCATCCATAGGAGGAAAGGGTTTTCCGGGATCGACGCGCATCTGCGCCGTTTGAACGGTTTCTTGTATTTCACCTTGGTCAATTGCTCCAGTAATCAGGCGAGTAATAAGTGCATCAATCTGATACCCATGAGCCTTGTGTAGCTTTCTTACTTCTTCAGATTCAGCTGACATGATTTGATCGCCACCTTTCTTGTTGGTGACATACGTTAGCGAAATGCGATGAAGATCGATGAGAGTTGCCAATTCCTCCACAGTTGCCGACTTAAGTTTGGCAACAAGAATCGACTTAATAGGGCTGTCAGACAAATGATCAAAAAGCTGCCGTCTAGCCAGCTCCTGTTCAGTTGTTTCATCACTGGTTAGTTTTTGAAACAGCTCTGTAATCGATAGGTGAAAGTTGGCAAGAAGTATGACTGTCGTGGTTGTGTGGGGACGCCCATTAGTCATAAATCCACAGTAGATTCGGGCCAGCCTTGACCTCAATTCAGTCTCTGACGGAGGCAAAGCTAACCTTAGCGCTTCATCCGAAGGAGGGTCCTGAGGGCTGGCATAAAAGGATTTGTAGATATCCGGACCAGGGTATGGGAACTGCAGTGCAGGAATATGTCGTTGATATAAATGCTCAAGCTGTCGTTCGGGTTCTGCAACCGTTGCAGACGCAGCAATAACTTTAGCCCTTCTCCTGCGCTCGCCAGCATCAATAGCCACAACGCCCTTCATCCAATATGACAAGCTCTCAAACATTGCATCCAGCGTAGATTCAAACAGGCCTGAGAATGTGCCTAGCGACTCGTCCAGTAAGTGTGCTTCGTCCTGAATGAGCAGAGCAGGGAAGGGGTCGTGAAATAGCTTTACTCCGCTTTGATACGCGGGGAACAATGGTTGTGCATCTTTTTTTTCTGGGCCGTCCCTGAGTTCAAAGTTATTGGGAATATAAAGTCTACCTGTGGCTTTATCTTGCCAAGGCGCTGTGCCAAACATCCCCATTACGCGTCGAATTGTTCGTGCGGAATGTCCTATCAAAGCCAACTTATCAACGGTGCCCAAAAGCACTGATGGGGCTAGATCATATATGTCTTCGTCGCAGATGTAGAAAGGTAGCGGTTTAAATTCGCCGTTGTTCCAGGCGCAGGATTCACTTGCGCATAGGTGTCCCAAAGTGCCCCCCATCTTTGGGAACCGCCTCAACCCAGTTGGTCCACCACAGAATGGACAGGATGGCAACTTATTCCAAGCTTTGATCGCAGCGGAATATTTGGCGTCTGATTCTCTCAGCTTTTCTTCAGAAGACTTTACCTTATCAATTTCAGGAACATCAGATACCCCCTTTGCCTTAAGGTGATTCGGGGTGCCTCCGCTCCCTACCCAGAACCCAATGGAAAATGGTTGCCCATCATAATGGTACTTCTGTCTGACTAGTTCAGCCTGGGCCAGTACCTTGGCAGCACGTTGAGCCTGCTGAATTGTCAGTAAACGTAAAGGATACCGAATCATTGAGGATACCCCGAACTTCTTACCACGTAGCCGGTCTAAAAATAGCGTGAATAATAACAGGCCGAAAAACGCTTCCGACTTACCCCCACCCGTGGCAAAGTAGAGAAGCGTTACCGCGTCATCACGGGATTCGCGATAGAGATGGGAAAACTCATTCATTCTGGTTACAACGGCAGGCAAGTTGGCCAAAATAAAGGTTATTTGAAATAGTCGCCATTCAGCACTGTCGTTCTTGATGCGAACCCTCATATGATTGGCCATTGACTCGTTCATGGCTAACCATGCCTCGAAAGGTGCAGCTTTCAGATCAGTTTGTAGCCCTCTTTTCTGCCAGTGTTTTTTCGATTCCCTTAGTAGGGAGATGCCCGCCTCGATTGCCTCTTTCTCAATACGCCATTTGACAAGGTCTTCATTGAATTTCTTCTGCTCACGGTTGATGGCTTCCTCATTGCCTTCAATGCCCTCATCGAGATCAACATGTTCTCCTAAATTGGATAGCCAATTCTCAAACGCTACGGTAATTGGTTCGAGACCTGCGAGGCAATCTGATTTCGATAAGGCGCGGATGTTCCTGACCACCCCCGCATAACTGATAGGGATGATCTTGGGCTGGTGATAGCGAGGCATCCATGTCGTGCTAAGTTTAACCATCTCTTGATCGGTCGAACGGTCTTGAACAGCTCCGTTATACCCGATGGCGGGATAGTTCAAATGTCTGTTGTATCTGTAGGATGGTTTGACCCGATCAAGACGCAGTGCATGATGAATTTTCCGAGGTAAGTTTAGGTTCAGGCTTACTCCGAAAATGGAAACTTCTGTTTCGTTTCTTAGCGTCTTAGGTTCGGGACTTTGATTTTCAAGCGCAATGTGAATGTTGATTGTCGATTGATCTAGCCAGTCAGGAGATGCCGAAATATCCCAGCAAATTTTGAGCAAAGGCACTGCAGGCTTACTATCGCTCTGTCTAATTTGCTTTAGAAATTCTTCCCAGTTTCTGCATTGGCTGGGTTTAATCGACACGCCACTACGGTAAGCCCAAAGCTTTCCTCCAATCTGTGTGTCATCATCTTCTAACCACAACATAATTTGGTTCTGTATGGCAGCCGCCATCGACAATTCGTGAGCATCAATTTGCTCGTGTCGCACATCTTCCGTCGCGTAAGGGTCAAGAAGAAGTGGCGGTATTTCCATATCCAATCGGAACCATTTGTGGGGCATATCCACTGTTTCAAATAGGTCGTTGTTGAGGTCTAGAGACTGTCCAGTTACATCAAGTTCCTCAGTAAACGAAGTTTCCTCATATTCACCTTCTACAGATGTTTTGTTCGCGATCTCATCAACAGCATTGAGTATTTCATTTAGATTTGGCGGGATAGTGAATCGCCACCATTTCACTAGACACTTTTGAGCTCTTCAAAATATCGCCGTTCAAATTCGATCGGCGACAGGTTGCCATTATAACCATGCTTTCTTACCGGGTTGTAGAACATTTCGATGTAGTCGAAAATATCCTGCCTTGCAGCATCACGGGTCGAATAGGTTTTTCTTCTGATTCTTTCCCGCTTGAGTAGTTGAAAGAAGCTTTCAGC
>Ga0210005_1001254_pt1 | contig 16655 bp, 12 predicted proteins | sample CryGey02umfilter_3_FD_183961 | JGI IMG/M metagenome (GOLD analysis project Ga0210005, IMG submission 183961) | Groundwater microbial communities from aquifer in Utah, USA - Crystal Geyser 4/9/14 0.2 um filter (SPAdes) (version 3) | ecosystem: Environmental > Aquatic > Deep subsurface >... | reverse complement strand
GTTGATTGCAATGGGAAAAGCTAAAAAAGTCGCTCTGGTTGCCATCATGCGTAAGATGATTGTGTGTTTAAATGCCATGTTAAAAAATAACATCGCATTTTATCCGCTTTCTGCTTGACCTTTAAGACGATAGATCCCCTGGTCAAGCCAGAGGATGACAGTGTAAAGCATTCAAAATCAATCCCCGGAGTGTTAATGATAGGAAGACCAAGGCTTGATAGAAAGTGCTTCAAGTGGTTTTCGGTGAATAGATTCTACAAGGCGTTTTGCAAGTTGCAAATTGGTAATGAGCGGAACTCCAAAATCAGCAGCTGCCCTTCTAATGTTATAACCATCGGTAATCGATTGGCGTTGATACGAATTTGGAATGTTAATCACAAGATCAATTTTTCCATCGCGAATAAAATCTACCACTGAATCACTTTGTTCCGAAAGCGAGAGAAGCGTTTGCACTTTTACATCATGCTGCATCAAATAATCAGCAGTTGCCTGAGTAGCATAAACAGTGATACCCATCTGAGTGAGAATACGAGAAGATTCCAGCAAGTCAACTTTGCTTTCATCTGGTCCAGCAGAGATCAGCACGGAATGTATCGGAAACTTAAACCCAACTGACATCAAAGCCTTTAGGAAAGCATCTTCGAAGTCATCACCAATGCAACCTACTTCACCAGTTGAAGACATTTCAACCGAAAGAGTTGGATCGGCACCTTCCAAACGTGTGAACGAAAACTGTGGCGCTTTCACTCCTACATAATCAAGGTTGAAAGGTTTAAGTTTAATTTCTGGAAGCGGTTGATTCATAATTACCTGCGTTGCAAGATCGATAAGATTTTCGCCACACACTTTTGAAACAAACGGAAAACTTCGCGAAGCACGCAAATTGCATTCAATAACGCTTACACCATTATCTTTTGCTAAAAATTGAATGTTGAATGGTCCATGAATGTATAAAGCCTTTGCAATGTCAGAAGCAATACGTTTAATTTTTCGAAGCGTCTCCAAATACATGCGCTGCGGAGGCACAACTATAGTTGCATCTCCCGAGTGCACCCCTGCATTTTCTACATGCTCAGAAATAACATAAGCTTTAAGTTCACCATCTTTTGCAACGGCATCAATTTCAATTTCTTTCGCACCTAAAACGTATTGGCTAATCACCACAGGATAATCAGGTGAAAGGTTTGTTGCTTTTTCAAGAAAATCTTTCAACTGCTCATCCGTTGTGGCCACCGCCATCGCTGCACCAGAGAGCACATACGAAGGGCGAACTAAAACAGGGTAGCCAACTTTGTTGGCAAAGCTAATGGCATCATTCAACGAAGCCAACTCTTCCCAAGCAGGTTGAACAATATGAAGTTTATCAAGCAAGCCAGAAAACAAATGTCTGTTTTCTGCGTTATCGATGTATTTTGCCTGCGTTCCTAAAAGCGTAACACCTTCAGCGGAAAGCTTTGTGGCTAGGTTGTTTGCCACTTGTCCACCCATCGCCAAAATAATACCTGAGGGTTTTTCTTTCTCATAAATATCTAAAATAGTTTCAAAAGTGATTTCTTCAAAATAAAGTCGGTCACATTCATCATAATCAGTTGAAACTGTTTCGGGATTACAATTCACCAGCAAGGTTTGATATCCCATTTTTCGAAGCGACTGAACACAACTCACACAACACCAATCAAATTCAACAGAACTTCCAATGCGATATGCACCAGAACCAAGCACCATCACTTTTTTCTGCTTTCCACTTTCAAAACTCACATCAGATTCTGCGCCATTATAAGTAGAGTAGAGATAATTGGTTTGAGCAGGATATTCAGCTGCAAGCGTATCAACTTGTTTAATGAAAGGAAGAAGTCCTATTTTTTTTCGAAGCGCTCTCACGTCTGCTTCTTCTTTTTTACAAATCTTTGCAATTTGCTTATCTGAAAAACCAAACTCTTTTGCTTTTTTTAAGAGTGCATTTGAAGTTTCAGTTTTTTCTGAAAAAAGATCCGCTTTTTGTAGCGATTTTTCAATGTTTGCAATGTTATTTAACTTAGAAAGAAACCACGGATCGATTGAAGAAAGCTTGTAAAGCTGATCTATATCTGATCCTGCGAGCAGTGCTTGGTAAACGGCAAAAACCCGTTCATCCGTTGGCGCTGCGATTTCTTGATTGAGGTTTTTAAATTGAATTTGATCTGAAGCCGCAAGTCCATCAACGCCAATCTCTAACATACGAAGGCCTTTTTGAAGCGCTTCCTCAAACTTTCGGCCAATAGCCATAATTTCGCCAACCGACTTCATGCCAGAGCCAAGTTTTTTTGAAACCATGCGGAATTTTTTTAAATCCCATCTTGGAATTTTCACTACAACGTAATCAAGCGCAGGTTCAAAACAAGCTTTCGTAGAACCAGTAACTGAATTTTTAATTTCTAAAAGTGATTTCCCAAGCGCAATTTTTGCAGCCACAAAGGCAAGTGGATATCCCGTTGCTTTTGAAGCTAAAGCGGAACTTCGTGACAGGCGTGCATTGACTTCGATGACACGATATCGTGACGATTTTGGATCTAGCGCAAACTGAACATTGCATTCACCCACGATACCCAAATGTTTTACGGTACGAATAGAAACTTCACGGAGCAAATGGTATTCGTGATTGGTTAACGTTTGCGAAGGTGCCACAACAATACTTTCACCGGTGTGAATTCCCAAAGGATCAAAATTTTCCATATTGCAAACAGCAATACAGTTATCTTCTTTGTCGCGAACAATTTCGTATTCAACTTCTTTCCAGCCTTTGAGTGATTCTTCTACTAAAATTTGATTAGTATACTTGAATGCTGCTGTTATTTTTTCAAGCAAAGCTTTTTCATCTGTACAAACACCAGACCCAAGCCCACCAAGCGCATACGCAATACGCACCATAACGGGATAGCCAATTTCAAGCGCAGCTCTTTTTGCTTCTTCAATATTTGTAGTGGCTTTGCTTTTTGCAATGGAGACATCAATACTTTCAAGCTCACGCGCAAACAATTCTCTGTCTTCAGTCTTGATAATTGTTGAAACTGGAGTTCCTAAAACTTGCACATCATATTTTTTTAAGATGCCCGAACGTTCAAGCTCTACACCGCAGTTGAGCGCTGTTTGCCCTCCAAATGAAAGCAAGATGCCATCGGGTTTTTCTTTTTGAATAATTTTTTCTACGTACTCAGGAGTAACAGGAAGAAAATATACTTCGTCTGCTAATCCTTCAGAAGTTTGAATGGTTGCAATGTTGGGATTTACCAAAACTGTTTTAACACCCTCTTCCTTCAAGGCTTTAATGGCTTGGCTTCCGGAATAGTCAAACTCTCCGGCCTCTCCAATTTTGAGAGCGCCAGAACCAAGTACTAAAACTTTTTCTATTTTCTTTTTCATCTTCTTTTTATCCAAGCATTGAAAGAAACTCATCAAACAAAAATGCGGTATCAACCGGGCCAGGCATGGCTTCGGGATGAAACTGTACACTCATGAAGGGTTTTGTTTTATGTCGAAGCCCTTCGTTTGAGCCATCATTTGCGTTTTCAAACCAAGGTTCCCAATCTGAAGGAAGTGTTTTTTCATCAACGGCATAGCCATGGTTTTGAGATGTGATGTAACATCGCTTCGTCCCAACAACAAAACAGGGCTGGTTTTGCGAGCGATGCCCAAATTTGAGTTTGTACGTTTTTGCACCAACGGCAAGAGACATCAGTTGATTGCCTAAGCAAATTCCAAAAAGAGGTATTTCGGCTTTCAGCACTTTTTGGAGATTTCGAATTGTAGCCTGATTTGCGGTGGGATCGCCAGGACCGTTGGAACATAAAACTCCATCAACATCTAAGCTAGTGACATCGTAGTTCCATGGCACACGAATAACAGTTGCGCCACGTTTCATAAGAGAATGAATGATGGTATTTTTACAACCACAGTCGATAAGTGCTATTCGTTTTTTTCCACCATCGTAGGTAATTGACGTTTTCACACTTACTTCTGAAACAACATGTCTGGATGTCTTTGGCTCAAACACCAAGTTCTTTACCTGCAAAGCTGGAACATTTTTTTCTTGAATTATTTTTGCACGCATCGTCCCTTTACTTCGAAGATGCTTTGTAAGTGCTCGTGTATCCACACCACAGATACCCGGAACTCCTTGCTGCACAAGCCAATCCGAAAGACCAGAATGTGACTGCCAATGATAATGGGTTTCAGAATACTCCGAAACAACAAGCCCAGAAATCTGAACGCGGTCAGATTCGAACCACTCTCGAAGTGCGGTTTGGCTATCGTCGGGAACTCCATAATTTCCAATAAGGGGATAGGTGAGCACCAAGATTTGACCGCGGTAAGATGGATCTGTAAATGACTCTGGATAGCCTACCATGCCGGTATTAAAGACGATTTCGCCAAAAGAATCTGCTGGAGCACCAAAAGAAAAACCAGGAAATATTGTACCGTCTTCAAGAAGAAGTGTGATGGGGGTTTGCTGCGATGTCGACTGATGAAGTAAACTCATTAAATTGCCTGGCCTTCTATGCAAACTGTCTGCATGAGTCAAGTCTTTTCAAAAGAGTTCCAAAAAGAAAAAGGCCACTTTCTTTTTCAAAAAAATGGCCTTTCTTTATGTATGATATTTCCAGATCAATTCAACGGAAAGGCAACGAAAATACTCGCAATTCCTCTTTTCAGAAACAGTCTTACCACCTTCCCTTTTTCTAATTTTTTTATGAGGTCTTTATAAGAGCTCATATTCGTTACTTTAGCTCCATTCATTTCCAACAGAATATCGCCAGATCGTACATCAGCTGCTTCTGCTGAAGAACCTGGTTCAACACGCTCAATCACTACTCCACTTGTTCCCTTTGGAAGTTCATAACGTTGAAAATCACTTTCGGAAAGCGACCTGGTAACAAGGCCCAAGACATCAGCCTTTCCGCCTGATGCAGACGGTGATGCTTCTGCCAATCTTTCATCTTCGTTCATTCCAATTTTTCCTTTCAGCTGGACTTCTTTTCCTTCGCGCAAAACGATGACGTCAACTTCTTTGCCAGGGATAGTGTTTCCAACTGTTAGAGAGAGATCGTAGGGATCATTTATTTTTTGACCATCAAACATCGTGATCACATCGCCTCTTTTAATCCCCAGCTTTGCTGCGGGTGAACCATCAAAGACTTCGGCGATAAGAGCGCCATCTTCGTCTTTGATGCCAAACGACTTTGCCAACTCAGGAGTAATTTCTTGGATGGAAACTCCAAGCCAACCACGAGTTACCTTTCCGTCTTTTTCAAGTTGTGGAGCAATTTGTTTGGCCAAGTTGATAGGGATGGCAAAGCCAATGCCTTGGCCCGTTGCATAAATCATGGTGTTAATGCCAATCACTTCGCCTTTCAAGTTGAAGAGTGGACCGCCACTATTTCCGGGATTAATAGAAGCATCGGTCTGAATAAATTTCGCGTATGGGCCGCCACCAATCACTCTGCCCGTTGCGGAAACAACTCCGACGGTTACGGTTTGCTCCAAGCCAAAAGGATTTCCAATTGCCATGGTCCAGTCTCCAGGCCGCATGGAATCTGAATCTCCCAGGACTGCAGTGGGAAGTTTTGCTTTTTCTTTAATTTTGATTACGGCAACATCTGTTTTTTCGTCTGTACCAACCACGATTGCTTTATATTTTCTTCCATCTTTTAATTTTACTTCAATTTGATCTGCACCACTTATCACGTGATTGTTGGTTAAGATGGTTCCATTTTCTTCGATGATAACACCCGAGCCCAAACTGTTGCGTTTTTCTTCCTCTGGCATTTGATCAAAAAATCTATTGAAGAAATCATTGAAGGGATCGTTTGGTCCAAATTGTCTAAACGGCATTTGACGATTGTTCTTTACGGTGGTTTGCGTTGAAATATTGACAACCGCTGGGCTTACTCGCTCTGCCAAATCTGCAAAAGATGCTGGCCGGTTATCAAACCATGATGCAGGCTTTATTTGCGGAGCAGGAACAGTTTCACTTTTCACCACATCATCAGTTATAGCGGGTTTGATACCGCCAAAATGAGCTAGCGCAAAAATAGTGCCTGCGCTCACCAAACAAGCAATTCCCAACAATGTCAGAAATGAAAATCTTTTTTTCTTCACGGTTTACTCCTTTGTTCAAGATGAAGACTTTGTTGCTTCGACAAAAATCATTCTAAGATTATACAAAATTTCTGAAAGGAATTTTTCCTCATCCTTGTTTAAATTCCCTTTTGTTTTTTCTTCTAGAAGACTTATGACATCAATAGTCTGCCGCGCCAAATCATTATTTTTTTCTTTCTTTCCCGTTGATGGATTTGGAACAATCCCTAAGTGAATCTGTGCGGAAGAAGCTAGGGAAAGAATAAAAGTTGGAAAATCTATAGATCTCAATGCATCTTTGGATGCACCTTGGTAAGCTTCTTCTACCTGCTCTTTTTCCTTGTCGTTGGTCATAATTTTCCTCACTTGATGTAAAATAAAATTTTTTGGAATTTACTGCTCGCAGGCTAGATTGTCAAGAAATGGGCCTTCGCCCCTCCTCTCTGTATGAATCCTCGTTTTAAGAAACTTGTCTGGAATAGCTTGCACTTTTAAACGAGCTCTTTTATGCATCACTCACTGTGAAAAAAACTCTCTCTCTTCTCTTTAGTTTTACTTTTCTTTTTGCCGTTTCGTGCGCGAAAGAAAACAAACATCGATCATCGTCGGCAGATCAAGAACTGGCCAACTGTCTAGGCATGATTAAGAAAAAATCTTACGAAGATGGCCTTCTTTGTCTCGAAAATGTGAAGGCTCGATATCCAAGTTCACGAGCTGCCCAAGATGCTGAACTCAAAATTGCAGATTCTTATTTTCAACAAGAAGACTACTTGTTGGCAGCCGAGTCCTACATAGGCTACATCAAGCTTTATCCGCGAAATAAAAATGTCGACTACGCCTATTACCGCGCCGGCCTCTCGTACTATCACTCCAGTCCAAAGGCAATAGACCGCGATCAAGAATACTTGGCTGATGCCGTTGGCTATTTTGAAACTCTTATAACACACTACCCGCAAAGCCCCTATTTAAACATAGCGCAGAAGCTTCGCTTTGATAGTAGAGTGAAAATTGCGGAAAGACATTTTTATGTCGCCAAATTTTATTTTAAAACTAAAGAGTATGTTGCTTCAATTCCTCGCTTCGAAGAAATTGTAGAAAAATTTTCTGAAACCCCACACGTTCCCGAATCTTTGTTCCACATCGTAAAAGCGAACCTCAAATTAAAAAACCTTGAAGCAGCAAAAAATGCTTACGGAAAACTTGCTCTTGAACATGAAAAAAGCAAGTGGACCAAAAAGGCCGAATCAATTCTCATTCGTGCTAGCAAAAAAATGAAATAAAGGAGCACAATATGGATTCATTTCGAAAACTTATCGATCTTGGAAAAGAAGCCTTTGAAAAGCGTGATTATGACGATGCAGAAAGACACCTAAGAAAAGTTGCTAACGAACGGCCTCATTATGCAGACGTGATGAATATTTTGGGTGTCATTTGCCACATGAGTGGAAGGTTTACCGCCGCCACTTCTTATTTTCAAAAAGCTCTCAAAATCAACCCCAATTATACCGAAGCTCTGCTGAACCTCACGGTTTTGTATAATGATCTTGGAAAATATGAAGAAGCAAAAAAATTGTACTCTCACTTAAAAAAGAAATCTGGAAAACAACACGATATCGAACCGGTGCTAAAAGGAAAACTTTCAAACCTTCATGCTGAAATTGGCGATATTTACAGATCTATCTCTCTTTACCCCTTCGCCATTTGCGAATATGAAAAGGCACTCGAACTGAACCCTGCTTATTTAGACATTCGCACCAAATTGGGGCAGGCCCTCCGCGAAAATGGAGATCTTACACGTTCAAAAAATGAACTTGAGCAAGTGGTAAAAGCCAACACTCACTTTGGCCCTGGAAAAGTTCAGCTTGGAGTAACTTTGTATTGCGTGGATAAAGTGGGGGAAGCAAGAAAATTGTGGAAACAAGTTATCGATAAAAATCCAGAAAATGAATTTGCAAAGATGTACTTAAAGCTTTCTGAGTTCCAATCTCAAAAACCATCTTCTTCAGAAAAAAAATCTGCAAGCACATCAACAAAAGCCAAAAAGAAAAGCAGCGCAAAAAAAGTGGCGAAGAAAAAATCTGTGAAGAAGAAGTGATATATTTCTAAATCCAGGTTTTTATTTCCTCTCCACCAATTCAATGAGGCAAACAAAAATTGTTTGAGACAAGGCAGTTTGACGAAGCTTCCGGAGGCGTACTGTGTTGTACGTCGAGGAAAGCTGAGGAAAACTAACGCAGTATCAAGCAATTTTTGTTTGCCGACACTGCCAATACTACTTGGAAACGCGTTCTACGTATTCATTGGTCTCTGTATTCACGCGAATGGTTTCGCCAGCGTTTACAAATGGTGGCACCATTACAACTAAGCCTGTTTCCAAAACAGCTTTTTTGTATGAAGTGGTTGCCGTTTGATTTTTGATAGCCGCATCAGCTTCTACAATTTTCAAATCAACGTTCAGCGGAAGATCAATACCAACGGGCTTTTCCTCGAAGAAAGTAACGGTAACTCTATTGTTGGGAAGAATATAGTGAATCGCATCGCCAAAAAGATCGTGGCCGACTGCAATTTGTTCGTAGTTTTCAGTGTTCATCAAGTGATATTCTTCACCATCATCGTAAAGGTATTCCATCTCCACCGCATCAAGTCTTGCTGGCTCTAATTTATCATCAGAGTTCCAACGCGTAGGGAAAGAGTTGCCCGTTTTCAAATTGCGAAGCGTAGCTTGAACGTGAGCGTGACCTTTACCTGGAGTAACGTGATCTTTTTTGAGCACACGGCAAAGTTCGCCATCAATTAAAAGCACCATTCCTTCTCTTACTTTCGTTGCTGCAATCATCACTAACCTTCCTTTATAAGTTCGTCTTTCAAGCTGTGGCTTCTATAGAGCCGGAAAAAAAACTGCAAGGCCTTATTTTAAAAGTTCCTCAACTTTTTCCAGCGCCTGCTGCAAAGCAGAAACATTTGTGCCCCCACCTTGCGCAAAATCGGCTTTTCCGCCACCTTTTCCATCTACAATGGGAGTAATGTGCTTGATGATATCGCCCGCTTTGATCCTGTTTTGAAGGCTTTGCGGAACCTTTGCCACTAACGAAACTTTCCCTTCATCATACGATCCAAGTACAAGCACGGTGTTTTCGGGAATGTTTAAGCTCATGGATGCAAGTTCTCGCAATTCTTTTGAGCCAAGTTCTCCAAGTGAACATGAAAGTAATTGCACATCTCCAAAATCTTTCAGCGCTTTTGCTTCAAGCTCAGTTTTGAGTTGTTCTAGTTTTTTGTGAGACTGTTGCTTGTCCAATTGTTTGAGCTGAGCATCAAGAGAAAATGAAAAATCGAGCAATTCATTTTTACGCTTTGAATATTCCACCAAAAAAAGCGCGGGATCTGAAAAAGTGAGAGTTGAAACAAGAGCTTCTAAATGAGGCTTGGGAGAAGAAGGTTTTCCTCCAGAAGATAACAGTGCTTCCATTTTTTTTGCTATTTCTTCTAACAAAGTGCGTTCTTCTTTTTCTTTATGCTGATAAGCAAGATCGGCGGTAGCAGCTTCTATCCTGCGCACACCAGCTGCCACACTTGATTCAGACTCGATGCTCACAAGTTTAATTTCTCCGGTAGAAGAAGTATGTGTTCCACCGCAAAGCTCTTTTGAAAAATCTCCCACTTCAACCAGACGAACAATGTCGCCATATTTTTCACCAAAAAAAGCAAGCGCACCTTTTGCAATAGCTTCATCGTAAGGAAGTTCGTTCGTTTCAACCTTGATATTATTTTTGATAGCATTGTTGGCAAGCTCTTGAATTTTTTTCCAATCATCTTTGCTGAGCGCTTGAAAATGTGAGAAGTCGAAACGAAGCCTGTCTTCGTTTACATGTGAACCTGCTTGCTTCACATGCTCACCCAAGGTTTCACGGAGCGCCTTGTGTAACAAGTGTGTTGCTGTGTGGTTGGCTGCAATTTTTTTCCGGCGAACTTCATCAACCTGAAGCTGAAGTTCATCACCAAAAAATAATTCGCCCTCAAGCACTTTTGCTTTGTGCACATGCAAACCGGGAACAGGCTTTTGGGTATCCAAAATGGTCAACTTCACTTTTGCTGATGAAGCGGTACCAGTATCACCAACCTGGCCACCACTCTCAGCATAGAACGGAGTTTTATCCGTGGTGAAAAAAACAATGTCACCTTTTTGCGCTTTTTCTCTTTTTTCACCATCCATAACAATCGCATTTATACGGCCCACACATTTTGTTTCTTTGTAGCCAACAAAAGTGGAATTGAGACCTTCTGAAAATACTTGCTGCCAAACGTGTCCAACTTTTTCTTCGCCCGAACCCTTCCAACTTGCCCTGGCCATTTTTTTCTGCTCTTCCATACAAACATCAAAACCCGCATCATCAAGCGTAAAGCCTTTTTCCGCGGCGATGAGTTCGGTGAGGTCTTTGGGAAAACCAAAGGTATCGTAAAGCTTGAAAATAGTTTCGCCGGCCAGTTCCGTTTTGTGGGCAGCTTTCAATTGAGCAAAGGCTTCTTCTAAAAGAGCTAAGCCTCGTTCTAGAGTTTCAAAAAAGCGTTCTTCTTCTGCACGAATCACTTTTTCGATGAACGCTTCATTGTTTTTTAATTCAGGATAAGCTGGCGACATTTCAGAAACCAGTTTTGGAACCAAGTGAACAAGAAAGGGTTCATGCTGATCCAATGATTTACCAAAGCGAATTGCCCTTCTCATAATTCGGCGAAGCACATATCCGCGGCCTTCGTTGGAAGGCGTCACACCATCAGAAATGAGAAAGCAACTTGCGCGTAAATGATCTGCGATTACACGCAGCGCAACATGCACTTCACTCCTTTCAGCTTCTTTGTGTTTTGTAATTTTTTCAATTTCAGTAATCAACGGCAGAAAAACATCAGTTTCCCAATTGCTGCGTTTGCCTTGAAGCACACAAGCGAGGCGCTCTAGCCCCATGCCGGTATCTATTGATGGCGCCGCGAGTTGATGGCGTGTTCCATCGGCACGTTGATCAAACTGCATGAATACCAGATTCCAAATTTCCATAAAGCGAGTGGTTTCCAATGTTTCTTTTGTTACTTCACCGCTACCAGGTTCAAAATCCCACATGATTTCCGAGCAAGGACCACAAGGCCCAGTGTCACCCATGGACCAAAAGTTATCTTTTTCATCGAGGCGAAAAATGTGATCAGCCGTAACATGTTGTTTCCACAGCTCTTCTGCTTCATCGTCTTCGCGAAAAACGGTAACGTACATTTGTTTTGGATTGAGGCCTAAGTCTTTGGTGAGAAACTCCCACGCGTAAGCAATGGCTTCTTTTTTGAAGTAATCACCAAAGCTAAAGTTGCCCAGCATTTCAAAAAAAGTGTGATGCCTTGGAGTTTTGCCCACATTTTCGAGGTCATTGTGCTTTCCAGAAACACGCATACATTTTTGCGAAGAACACGCGCGAGGAGATGGCGATTTTAATTCTCCTAAAAAATATTCTTTAAACTGAACCATGCCAGCATTAGTGAAAAAAAGCGTGGGATCATTTTGAGGAACAAGACTGGAACTTTTGACACGCATATGTCCTTTCTGCTCAAAAAAGTTCAAAAACCGCTCACGAATCTCTGCTGCTGTCATGTTCACTCCAATATTTTTGGGAGAATAAAAATCCTGTTTCGTCGTTCTATTGCCATAAACCATGCACAAACAAAAAGCCGGGGCGCAAGCTAGCGTCCCGGCTTTTCAAAAGCAACCCTAAACATCAGGAGGAGGTTAAGAACTTTTTTTCATTTTTATTGGGGCTTTATCTGCATCTGCTTTTGCCTCTTCGGGGTTAGCAACGGCTGCTGCACCACCATTTTGCACGCGAAGGCCAATACCATGCTTTGCAAGAACGGCTTTTTCCAAACGCTCTAAGACTTTTGGATTTTCTTTGAGGTATATTTTTGCATTTTCTCTACCTTGGCCAAGCTTCTCTTCACCGCAAGTATACCAAGCTCCACTTTTTTCTACGAAGCCCGCATCAGCTGCAAGATCAAGCACATCGCCCGTGCGAGAAACACCTTCGCCATACACAATATCAAACTCAGCTTGTCTAAATGGTGGAGCCACTTTATTTTTTACTACTTTTACTCGCGTTCTGTTCCCAATAATCTCTTCACCATTTTTGATAGCGCCAGTGCGTCTGATATCTAAACGAACCGATGCATAAAACTTAAGCGCGTTTCCGCCCGTTGTCGTTTCAGGATTTCCAAACATCACCCCAATTTTCATACGAATTTGGTTGATGAAAATAAGCATAGTGCCCGATTTTGAAATAGTGGCCGTGAGCTTACGAAGCGCCTGACTCATCAACCTAGCTTGAGCGCCCATTTGCGCATCGCCCATTTCGCCTTCAAGTTCGGCACGTGGTGTAAGTGCTGCAACCGAATCCACCACTAGCAGACCTACTGCGCCAGAACGCACAAGCGTATCGGCAATTTCAAGCGCTTGCTCTCCGCTGTCTGGCTGAGAAATAAGCAAGTCTTCAGTATTCACACCAAGTTTTCGTGCGTAGTCTACGTCTAAGGCGTGCTCGGCATCTACAAAGGCGCAAACTAAGCCTTTCTTTTGTGCATTGGCAACGGCTTGCAGCGCCAACGTGGTTTTACCAGAAGATTCTGGACCATAGACTTCGATGACTCTGCCACGAGGCAAACCACCAACACCAAGTGCAACATCTAAAGACAAGGAACCAGTGGAAATAACATCAAGCCCCTGAAACAAAGGCTCGTCTTTGCCAAGCCGCATGATAGAACCTTTTCCAAATTGCTTTTCAATGGAGGCAACTGCAAGTGCAAGTGCCTTTTCGCGATCAACATTGTTGTTTTGTACTGTACTCATGTGCGTTCTCCTTTGTTGCTCCCCCACTTGCCACTATGGCCAGAGAGAGAACGGCTAAAAGTATAAAGTTAAAGTGTTTTTGTGCTTCGGCCCCATCAATATGAAAGCATAATCATAACGAGCGTTCACTTATCAAGACTATTTTTTAAAATATTTAAGGCAGCCCAAGCAGCACGTTCTTTGAATGAAGTTCGGGTGGTGTGAAAGACAAAATGTTCGCAGAGAGTTTCGCTCACAGATGAAAGCGCAACATAGACAGTACCAAGAGGTTTTTCGTTTGCTCCACCAGCGGGACCTGCAATACCAGTAAGGCTTAGCGCGTAATCGGCATGTGATTTTTTGCGTAAAGCATTTGCCATTTCAAGTGCCACTTCTTTTGAAACTGCACCCTTTTCCTTCAAGAGTTTTTCCGAAATGCCCAACTCATCATGCTTCGCTTGGTTTGCATAGACAACGAGTGTGCGATTGAGATAAGCCGACGCTCCAGGAATATTGGTGAGCAAATGAGAGAGATAACCACCCGTGCACGACTCAGCCAAGGCCAGCGTTTTTTTCTGCTGGGTTAATTGTTTTGCTACAAGCTGCACCAAATCTTCTTCGCCTTTGCCGTAAACAAAAGCGCCAAGCCGTTTTGTGATTTCGGCCGAAACTTTATCCACTGCTTCAGCGTTTCCAGAAAAACTTACGACTTTCAGCAAGATTTCTGGAAATTTCACACGAAAACTCAACCTACAATCGTGTAAGTTCAAACCTTCAAGCTTTTCTTGAAGGTCTGACTCGCCAATTCCATAACAGCGTAGCGTTTTATCAGAAGGCTTAGCGCTAGCTTTCTCTTCAAGCCACTTTGCAACAGAGTCATCAAACATTTGCTTCATTTCAGCAGGAACGCCAGACAGCAAAAACACATGCACTCCATCTGCTTGAATATGCACTCCAGGCGCAGTGCCAAGTTCATTGTGCAAAGGCTTTGCACCTTCGGGAAGGTAAGCTTGCTTTTTGTTGGAGCTCGCCATCACCCTTCCTCGTTTGTGGAAGAAGGCTTCGATTTCTTTCAACAGTTCGTCAGAAAGTGAAAGCGGCTTGGAAAAGGTTTTAGCAGCAACTTCTAAGGTGATGTCATCTTGCGTTGGCCCAAGTCCGCCGGTGACAATCAGCACTTCTGCGAGTGAACTTGCCATACGCAAGGCTTGCATCATGGCGGCCTCGTCATCACCAACACTTGCGTGCCACACTACTTCGTGGCCTAGGTCGTAGCAGCGCTGACTGAGCCAGGCACTGTTGGTATCGGTGATGATACCCTGAAGAATTTCGTCGCCAGTGGTAAGAAGAGCAATTTTCATGAACACTCCACAGCTTTAGAGAAAATAAATCACGATGCGCAAAAGCAAGTTGGCATAAATAGCGGCCACCACATCATCCATCACAATGCCAATACCACCGCCAACGCGCCTGTCCACCCAATTTGCGGGCCACACTTTTACAATGTCAAACAAACGAAAGAAAACAAAACCCAACGCAACCGCCATCCATGAAAACGGCACAAAGCTCATGGTCACAAAGTATCCCACCACTTCGTCTATCACGACTTCGGAAGGATCTTTTTTATCGAAAATTTTGATGGCGTTCCCTGACACCCAAATGGAAAAAAAGATAAAGCCAATGAGAAACGTGAGATATTGAGGAACAGGCAAAGCGGAAAGCAAGATATAGCAAGGGATTGCGAGCAGCGTTCCAAAAGTTCCCGGAGCTTTAGGAAGAAAACCTACTCCAAAACCAGTAGCAAAAAGTTTGAAAAATTGAAGCATTTCTTCTCCTGTAATTTTATGTTGTCAACTCATTGTCATTGCGAATGAAGTATTCGTACAGACGCATTGCAATGCGTCTCTACAATTGACAAAAACAGAATTGCCAAATGAGATCACCTTGCCACTGCCGGCAGGCCACGTCGCTAGGCTCCTCGTGACAACACTTGTGAATCAAAATGAATGTGAGCATTACTCTTAAGACTGAATGCTGTCAAAAAATTTCACCTTGATCTTTTTTGCCGAAGCTGTTCAAAAAGCGGCATGCCAAAGATAAAAGAATGTTCATGCGAGTTGTGCAAAGAATGCTGCACGCGAGAAGCCGGCTGGTTTTTGCCAGACGAAATTGCTCCGGCAGCGGCATACCTTGAAATGAGCGAAGAAGACTTTGTAGAAACTTACTGCCAAAAGCATGTGCTGGAAAATAAAGCCATAGCTCTTTCACCCAAAAGCAAACCAGGAAAACGTAACTGCATTTTTTTTGTGAAAGGCTTGTGTGCTATTCACGCTGTAAAACCATATGAATGCAAAAAAGTCTTTGCCTGCGACCCTGCCCGCAAACATGCACGAACACGAGAATTGGTGGCAAGGCAGTGGAAGTGACAAGATCGTGCAATGGAACAATAGTTCGATGGGACAATGGTTTTTGTTTGTCATGATCGCGTAAAAATAAAAACGGAGCTTTTATGAAAAAAATTTTTCTCTTTCTTCTTCTCACGCTTACTTGTGCCTTTCCACTTCATGCTGCTGAAAAGAACATCGATGATGTTATCACCTTTCAAGGATATACAAATATTGGTGTTGCTCTTCACTCTGAATTGATTCCCTTTTTGAAGGAAATTTCAGACGATGCATCGCGTGAGACTCATGTCAAAACACTTTCAGCACTTTTTCATTCAGAAAATGAAGTAAAGCTAAAAACAAATGCAGCTCAGTCAAAAAAAGTGCAGGCTCATTTGGCATTGGCACATTTCTACACCCTTCGCAGCTATTATATGAGCTTGGCACCTGTGTTTGCGCAGATGCAGCTTTTGGAAGCAAATGAAATGCTTAATCGTTATTCACTCGAAGCAGAAATGCAGAAGGCAAATAATCACTTAAAACAAGTGCTAAAACTTTCTCCAAAAGCTTCAGCACTTGCGTACCAAGACTTGGCTTTACTTGATTACCTCAAAGCAGATTTTATGAGCGCAAAAGAGCATATTTTAGAGGGAAGAGAATACTTCAAAGGAAGCGAAGATCTTTATCTGCTGGAAGCTGAAATAAAACTTGCCGAACTTTTTCACCGCAGCCAAAAACGCGACCTTCAGTTTAACCGCAGCATCATTATTATTTTATCGCCGTTGCAAAAGAAAAACATCATGCCGGATGGTTTGGCTCTCACGTATGCAAAAGCACATTACAACACCAAGGGCTATCGCGGAACTCTTGGCGTGCTTGAAGGCATTTCGCCAAAGACAGAGAAGCAGTTTGATTTACACGTAGCTTTCGGCCTCACGTATTTTCACCTGAATGAAAAAGAAAAAAGCAAAAAACATTTTGAACTCGCCCTGAAACACGCACCAAATGCGGATCAGAAGACAAAAGTGGAAAAAGTATTGCGGGAGTTTTTTTAGATCAGTCCATTTCTGTCATTACGAAGGAACGAAGTGACTGTGGTGATCTCCTCTGGTAATTTTATATTTTGTCATCCTCTGGCTTGACCAGGCCTGCCTGCCGGCGGACAGGGGATCTATCGTCTTAAAGGTCAAGCAGAAAGCGGATAAAATGCGATGTTATTTTTTAACATGGCATTTAAACACACAATCATCTTACGCATGATGGCAACCAGAGCGACTTTTTTAGCTTTTCCCATTGCAATCAAC
>Ga0210005_1001237_pt1 | contig 16810 bp, 12 predicted proteins | sample CryGey02umfilter_3_FD_183961 | JGI IMG/M metagenome (GOLD analysis project Ga0210005, IMG submission 183961) | Groundwater microbial communities from aquifer in Utah, USA - Crystal Geyser 4/9/14 0.2 um filter (SPAdes) (version 3) | ecosystem: Environmental > Aquatic > Deep subsurface >... | reverse complement strand
TAGATCAAAATATCTCTTTTTACTATTTAAAATGGTGAAAAGCTCAAGACTTTCACAAGGCCTTTCCTTACAATGGGTCATGAAAAAGTTAACAGATAGCTAGTCTATTTCAACCTCCAGGTAGCGAGGTCTTGTCCCCTAGTTTCATCTGTTTTGAGTATATAGCATTTAAGGTTAAAACACAAGAAGAGGAAATTACAATAAATCAGTAGCTAAAATATAGTTATAATTACCATTACTATCTCTATAATAAGTTCTTCCATTAATTATTGACGTTGGCCCAACACATTGAGGCGCCGCGTTAACAGCCTTAAACACTAAATCATCGCGATCGTTATAATTACCAGTTAGACAAGAATTTGATCCTCCTGCAGCACTATAGTTAAATTGAGCTCTAATTATTTGATTTACTGCCGAACTAGTAAGAGTAAAGTAGGAGGATGTTATAGTTTGCTGTCCAGTTGCTGGGCAAGTTGTTGAATATATAGGAGTACCAAAAGAGGGAGAATTTACATTTCCTCCATAATATATCTCAATATAATCATTAGTCGTTCCAAAACACCAAACCGTAGCAACAACTCGCACACTACTTCCTGAAGTAAAGGCACCACCGCCAGATTTTTCCAATTTTAACATATCTATTGATTCATCTGAATGATAAACCCCGGTACCACCATCATTACAAGTGTTAACTGTATTTGAATAATTTGGTTCAGGACCAATTGTCAGCCTGCCTCTTACAATGCTATTTGCAACCGTAGATCCTGTTTCGCAAGGCGAAGCATTACTGGAACAATAAGGAGCAGTATATGTTCCGCTATATACTGCAGTTGTTGCCATAACTGTTCCTATATTTACAGAAAAACATACTGCTACTATTAAAGCTCCCAAGATTAAATTTTTTATAAATTTCTTCATATTTTATTTTAACATATCACTAATCAGCAATCCCATCGTGATTTGCATCAAGAACTAAATCTGACACGTTTTGGTAAACATAATTACTTGCATCGTTACAGTCAGTCACTTGTGGGCAAGTGCCAGACCCACACCAATTATAAGTCCCTCCAGTATCCCTCAACCATCCGCCAGAGTTAGCACCTACGCAGTTAGCGCTATATGCTCCTGTCATCCCATGTCCATCATGATCCGCGTCCCAAGTAGTGGATAGACTAATATAAACATAGGCTGCACCGGCTCCACTATCATTGCAGTCCGTATTATTTTGAACAACGTTATAGCTTCCGGACGCGGCATAACATCCATAAGATCCTGTCCCATAACCATCTTTATCGTAATCTGTATAGCCATTAGTACAAGCAGCTTGTGTTGTAGCATAAAAATTGCTTGTCGCGGTAGCACTTCCGGCAGCATTTTTGGCAATAATTTTATACCCATATACAGTAACTGCGGAAAGCGAAGTGTGCGAATATGATGTGGTAGCAACATTAATAGGACCTAATGTTGGTGTACAAGAACTACCCGTGCAGTAATAAATATCGTAACTTGTAGCAGCCGGACCCGTTGTTGTATTTGAAGCTGTCCAACTTAAATTAATTTGTGTAGATGAAGCAGCCGTTCCGCTCGGACCTGCCGGAGTACATGGACCGGGATTGGTTGGGGCGCAGTCGGTAGCTGCGATATGAGCTAAAGCAAAATTTTTTCTTACATATGTGTTATTTGGCCTAGCACCTCCCGCAACCGTAGAATTAGCCGCATCAGGATAACCATCTCCATCTGTATCCTGTACCCATCTTGCTCCTTTCACCATCGAAGCTCCCACGCCCTTTGCTATCACAATCGATCCCCCGGGGTTAATAACTATTTTTCCATACAGTAATGTTTGGTTGTTATTTGATCCAATTGTTACAGTAACTCCGGAACCAATTACTAACGCTCCGCTGTTTGATGCATTCGTTGCAGCCGAATTATTATCTTCCACTCCGGCTACTAAATTGGCTGCTTGTCCAAAATTACAAGAAGAAGCGATTGTAAAAACTCCTCCTGTGGAAACTGAAGCTGGCCAAGGGCATGTGCCAATATTCGTGCAGGTTTGATTGGTGTAACCGCCACTAAAAACCGGGCTGAAAAGTCCCGTGCTTAAACTGCAAGTCCTGGTTTCACTATGAGCAGCACATGTGTCGGGATCCGTTGCCGAAGTTGCATTGTATGCAGTCGCGCTACTTCCACCAGTTGTTGTTCCTGTGCCCCATGGATTATTGCAACAAGCACTGCAAGATGCATATTGTCCGGGAGTATAAGTCCAAGTTCCATTAGATTGACATGTATTCAGTGGGGTTACTGTGCAAGCCTGTCCACAGGGAGGAGAGTTCTCATTAGTAGAGCTACATGTGCCTCCTGCATTAGTCTGAACACATGCTCCGCTGGCACAACACTTGGCTGTACAGGAAGCGTTTGCATAACTTCCGCTCAATACGCCATTAGTACAAGTTCTAACTTCGGAAACACAGGCGTTTCCGCAGGCAGGAGAAGCGCTAAGATAAGCAGTACAAGTAGCCCCAGAGGCAATTGTTCCACAGGGACTTGAACACGTAGTCGGCGCTGGATTTAATGCGATAACTCCTATTGGTCCATTTCCATAGCAGCCACCATCAGAGCAATATGTTCCACCTGAATCATGAGAGTATCCCCATGCCGCACCGGTTGCTCCTGCCGTAGGCATACTTTTTTGTAAAATCCACCATACGTCATTAACCCCACCATGACGATAATCTATTTTTTCGGTATAACCGTTCAGACTTGATGGAGTAAAAGAATTTCCCATACCGTCACCCCAATAGGTAAACGCAAAAACTAAAGTGTTAGCGACCGTTGTTGTTTGTGTAGGAAATGTTACAGATGTAAGGCTGGCACCGTTCCCACCGCTTTGACCTTGATAGTTAACGTTAAATGGATTACTTGTATCAACACCGCTAAATGCCTGAACAAAAGCTGCTTTTGGTACATTTGTGCAGCTTGTCGCACAGTTCCATCTAACAAGAGTTGAATCTTCTGTTCCATCTGCGATTTTGTAGTAGACAGACATCCTTTTATTTATAGAGCCAGGACCGGCATTTCCTACATCATAAAGTTTCGTCCAGCCGGCAGGAGTAGTCCACTGAATATTACTTTCTATGCCTAATAAGACAATTATTAAATCCCCAGAAGAAATTGACGCCGGCATCGTGACGTCATTATAAGTATAGCCAAAAGCATAATTTGTATTCGCACAAGTATGAGCAACTGTACTTGGATTAACAGTACAATCGTTCCAACCGGTTCCCACAATGGCTGCATCCGCTTCATCTGCTAAAAAAACCAGTCCAAAAAAAACTAAAGATAAAAGTAGTATTAATTTTATTTTCATTATTTAAATATCGGGTTTACCGTACTTTCTTGTCCTTTATCATTTTTTGCTTTTATAATAAGTCTATATATATAATCATGTTTATCCTCGGTAATAATAGTTATACTCCAAACTCCTTTTTTTACCGTACCCTCTGAAAGCTTCATCGGATATGTTTTACTTTTGCTATCTGTTATTAGTTTTATTTCAACCGATTTCACATTCCCCTGTACATCTAAAACCGATGCCGTTATTGTTTGGCTTTGTCCAATTGTTGGATCATATTCACTAAATTTTAAATCTCTAAACTGAGGATTTACTCCACCTGATATTCCAAACTCCCTTGGACCTCTGGGAAGTGGTATAGGCGTTGGTGTCGGGGTTAGTGTGGGAATTACGGTTGGAACAATAGTTCTTGAACCGGATTTTTTAAAAGACGCCGGAGATATTAACAAAGTAACAATTATAATAATTACTATTAAAACCGCAGCACCTGCTGTAAAAGTTTCCGTTGTTAAATAATTATCTTCTCCTTTTACCTTTTGAAGCAAATTATTAAACCATGTTTTTAATTTATCCATAGGCAGAGCTTTATTCTTTCTTTGTGTTTTTAATTTTTTCTTATACATTAATAATAGTATTATTAAATAAATTTTGTCAATAATTCGGGTTGCACGGCTGAGTACAATCACCATCGCAATATTTATATGGAGCATTGTTTACATAATTACAGGTACCTCTCATGTCGTAAAGTTTTTTGCCCGGATATTCGTTTGGATCGCAGGTACAAGCATAATTACCGGGAGTTGGAGACGGCGTTGGCGTTTCCGGAGGATAAGTTGGACCAGGAGTAGGCGTTGGAGAAGGAACAATTAAATATGGACCGGCAGTCCCCGACTGGCTTAAGCTGGTGCAATTTATTTGCCCGGCAGAAAGACAATAATTGTATTTTCCGTTAAAAGCAGTACCCGGGCACATGGTGCGGATTATTTTCCTTCCGCAATGCTCTGCGGCAACCGGAGTTATTTCTAATTTTGCATATAAAATAGCCCATTGCGGACAAGAATCATTTGGATCTGTTTGATAATAGTAGTAATAACACGATCCGCTCACAAGACAGCTCGCTGTATGCTCCTGAGGCACTTTCTGCATTAAAATAACATTTCCATCTAACCATTTTTCTCCAAACGGAACCGAAGCCGGATAACAAGCATGGTCGTTATAATAAGTATCCAAAGCATCCCTAATTTGGACAAGATCGTGCTTCCTTTGCGCGTCACGAGCTTTTCTAAGCTGAGTAAGTGGATCTATTATTGTTAACATAAGAGCAAGAAGAACTAATAAAATTCCTATTGCAACCAACATTTCTACAAGCGTAAATCCAGCACCATTCTTGTTGATTTTATTAATAAAGTTATTTTTTAATCCCATATCCTTTATTATTATAAACAGTTGATTTAGAAAGATGAATGGTGCTGGATAAATCCAGTCTTTTTTTCAATTCTCTTATTGCGTTCCCGTGATATTTAAGTTTTTTTTCCCTATCTCTTGCCATTTTTTCCTCTAAAAAAGCTTCATAATAAATTAATTCCCAAGGTAAAAATCTTTTCGTTGAAAACTCTTTTCCATCATTATGCTCCTCTACTCTTCTTTTCAAATCCTTTGTTGAACCAATATAAAGTTGATTCTTCATTTTACTTCTGAGTAAATACACATAGAACATAATTCTTGCTTCATAATTCAGCTTGCTTGATTTTTGATTTTTGATTTTGCATTTGTTTTAAGTATGCGCCAGAAGAAACAAAACTGTCAAGAAAAAAAACAAGAGATCTATATTGTTGAATTGCTAAATTGTTTTAAAATTAAAATATTTTAAATTCATTAGAAATTAAAAATTGTAAATTAAGAATTTATTACTAGTTGCTAGTTGCTAATGGCTAGTTGCTAGACGCTGAAGGCTGATCCTCTTATCAGACCACGTTAAAAGATCAAACCAAATGTTTATTGCGGAAGGCAAAACCTGAACTTGATTTTAAATATTTTTCAAACTTTAATGCTTCAATCTTAGAACAAAAAGCAGAATAAAAAATAAGTTTCGCAGGTCTTAAATTTTTTGTCGATTCCACCAGACCCTCTTGATGCTCTTTAAATCGTTGTTTTAGGTCAGATGAATATCCATGATAATAACTTTTATCTTTTAGCTTTAGAATATAAACGTAGTACACAAGAAAATTGTACCACTTCGTCGCCACGTCGCGCGGAGCTCTGCGACGTGCGATAAAACTTCACGGCACACACTTCATTTGTGGCTGCGCCACGCGAAAGCCGCCTTTCGGCGGCTGAAGTGTGGACCCGACGGGAATCGAACCCGTTACCTTCTGGCTGCCAGCCAAACGTTCAACCGTTTAAACTTCGGGCCCATTTTTTGATTGCAATTGATTATATACTAAGTTTGCTAGCGATTCTAACTCAAGCTGTACTTTAGTATCAAGATAATCTACTTTTAAAACTCCTTTGTAATCTTTCTTTTTGGTTGGCTTTCCGATAGTTCTTGGATCAATCTGTGCTTTATAAAATAATTTCTCCGGCACTTTTGTCACATTTCTCCAAAACTTTTCCAATTCTTCTATATCTTGGTCTGCTCGACACTGAACTGTGCATCGAACTTTTTCTGGATTAAAATTAAAACACTTTTTTAAAAGTGCAAGAAAAATAACAATTATTCTGGGATCTGAATTTCCCAAATTAAAAGAAGAGCCTTTCGATGTATATTTTTTCGCTTCTGCTAGACAAAGCATTGCAAGGGCAATTTTAGCTGTTTCCGATTTAAATATTGAATTAACAATCAATGTATTCCTTTTGTTAATTTCAAACAAAAAAATTTGTCTTTTAATCTTATTTGCTTTTAACGCAATCAATCTGGCTTTGTTAAGATTTATTCTATTTAATTTAACTACTTTCTTAATATAATCTTCCGGCAATGAAACGTTTTTAACCCAGTAAGAAAGAGTGCTTTTAGGAACTTTTAATTTAAGCATTTGTTTAATTTCTTTATAAGTTTTACCTTTGGAGCGTAAAAAACGAGCTTTTTGAATCAGAGATGGTGGATACATTTTAATATTGTACCCCCAGAGGATGACAATGTGCAACATATGGAAGGAGAGCGTATTTAGATTTCTGCAAGAGGTACGCTACCATTGCGCCACCGGCCCTAGTAAATTAAAAATTCAAGATTAACTTTGAACTTTTCACTTTTAACTTTTAACTAATCTTGTGGACCATGGGAGAATCGAACTCCCGCCTCTGCAATGCGAATGCAGCATATTACCACTGTACTAATGGCCCTTGTTCGGCGGGCAGGTCTACCAGGTGAACTACAAGCCCGCTAGTCTCCCCTATTCTAGCATAAATAATATTAATTTTTAATTTAAAATTTCTAATTTTTAATCAAATCTAAATTTTTAAAGATTTAAAATTGAAAATTTCAATAGCTGCAAACTATTGCAGTATTGCCATGGGGTTAATTAGTGCTCCGTTTTTACTAACTTCAAAGTGAAGATGCGGACCGGTTGTTCTCCCTGTCATTCCAACCCAACCAATAACCGTTGATCCAACTGTAACCGGCTGCCCAACAGAAACATTTACGCCGCTCATATGATTATAATGGGTTGCAATTCCCTGTCCATTGTTAATCCAAACGTTTGTTCCGTATCCTCCGTCCCAACTTCCAACAGAAACACTGGTAACGCTTCCGTTTTCCGCAGCTACAACCGGTGTCCCAACGGGTGCGGTTATATCTATTGCCATGTGATACCATGACGCATATTGGCTAATCCCACCACTAAGCGGCCAGGAAAATCCTCCCGGGGATACGGGAATTGGTCCTGCATAATATTGTCTACTAATATTTTGTCTTATCCTTTGAACCGGTACTTCCGACGGCTTTACTCCATCCGGAACAATTAAAATTTGTCCAATAACTAACGAAAACGTCTCCGGGTTAGCAAATTCATTAAACGGAAAATCTACTATCTGCTGTGGATTGGAATCATAGTACTTAGCTATTGAATAAACAGTTTCTCCCGAGATAACTTTATGAGCAATACCTGTAACCGGCAAGATTTTTAAAGTGTCCCCAACTGTTATGCTGTCTCCCGAAAGACCATTTGCCCAACGGATTGTATCTTCGGAAATTCCAAATTTATTGGCAATTGTCGAAATCGTATCTCCCCTTTGGACAGAATATTCAATAACTTTATCTCTCGGTTTTTGCGAAATATCGGTTTGGAAAACATTTGCGTCAACCGAAATTAATTGTTGGGTATTAGGCTCTGTTATTTTGGCAGACGTAGAAGAATTTGCCGAAAAAACAGGATAAGTACTTGCCAGAAACGGAGCAATCAGAATTCCGAATCCCAATACCCCGATTGTGGCAAAATGCAAAAAAAGCCGGTTATACCGTCCTCTTTTAACTATAAATATCTTTACAAAATAATTCTTATTCTTTTCAAATTTTTCGGAGGAAAAAATAATTTTTTTCTTCAGATAAAGCCCAAGAAAACCGAAAAACTCAAAAATTCCGAATAAAATACTACGGGTAGATGCAAAAAAAACAAGAAGACGGCGCTTAATCATTGATATTATAGGTTAACAAATTAGCCGCTAGATGTCAAACTTTAGCCTCAGGATTATGCTCCTTTTGTAAGAGTTGCGAGAAAATCTCCGTTTGTTTCTGTTTTAGCAAGCTGTTCAATTAGTTTCTGCGTTCTCTCTTCATCGCTTAGCATATAAAGCATTCTTCTCATTGTAACAACTTTTTTGAGAGTCTCTCCGGAAATAAGCAACTCCTCTTGTCTTGTACCGGATTTTTCTATATTTATGCTCGGAAAAATCCTTTTATCCGCTAGTCTTCTGTCTAAATGAAGTTCCAAATTACCCGTTCCTTTAAATTCTTCGTAAATTAAATCGTCCATTCTCGAACCGGTTTCTACCAAAGCCGTACCGATAATTGTTAAAGAACCGCCTTCCTGACAATTGCGGGCCGCTCCAAAAAATCTTTTTGCAGGCCACAAAGCTGCAGGATCAAATCCTCCGGAAAGCGTTCGACCGGAAGGCGCAACCGAAAGGTTGTAAGCTCTTGCCAAACGCGTAATTGAATCTAAAAGAATAACTACATCTTTACCCATTTCTACCAATCTTTTTGCTCTCTCAAGCGTAATATCGGCAACTCTGGTTTGATATTCCGGTGCTTCATCGAAGTTAGATGCAACAACATCGCCTTTAACAGACATACTAATATCCGTCACTTCTTCCGGTCTTTCACCGATTAAAGCCGCCATTAGATGAGCATCCGGGAAGTTTGCGGAAATTCCGGCTGCAACTTCCTTAATAATGGTTGTTTTTCCGGCTTTTGGAGGAGAAACAATCATTCCTCTCTGACCAAAACCGATTGGAGCAATAAGATCCATTATCCTGGTTGAGAGAGGTAATTTTCCTGTTGATAGAGTAATCTGTTTGTTTGGGTAAATTGGAGTTAGATCATCAAAATAAGGTCTTTTTAGAGACTCGTCCGCACCCATTCCATTAACTTTTTCTATTTTTAAAAGCCCAAAGTAGCGCTCGGTATCCTTTGGCGGACGACCTACACCCTCGATCAAATCCCCCGGACGAAGTAAAAATCTTCTAATTTGAGATTGGGAAATATAAATATCGCGGCTTGAAGGGATAAATTTTGGCCTTAAAAAACCGTGTCCTTCGGGTTGAATGTCTAGAATTCCCGCAACTTCCTGGGTTGGTCCGGTTTGTTGCTCATATCTATTATGTCCCATTTCTCTTGGTCTAATCACAATTGCCTCAGGTTGAAACGCAGGCACTGGCGCGGACTCGACTTCTGACTTCTGACTTCTGATTTCTGACTCTCCTTCTGATGCACTTGATGCCTCTGGTTCTTTTGTCTCTTTTGTCTCTTTTGTCTCTTCTGTCTCTTTTGTCTCTTTTGACACCTCTTCCGTAGTAGGAGCTCCGACAATATCATCAATTGACGTTGCCTTTTTTACCAAGGATTCTTCTTTATTTTCTGTTTTTTTATTGTATACCATATCTTTGAAATTTTTAATTTATAATTTCTAAGCAAAAATGTAAATTCAAAAAGGGTTTAAATTTTAAATTTTGAACATTTAATATTATTTAGAATTTAGAAATTCGAATTTAGGATTTTACTGATTGGATTTCATTTGAAAGATTGGAAATGCTTTTGAAGACCTTCCGGCGAAATTCCGATAAATCAGAATAAAAGCTTTCCTTATTAGACCATATGCCCAATCTTTTGTCAAGAGACAAAAGAAATTTCTAATTTCTAATTCTTAATTTCTAAACAAATCCTCAAATAGCTAATAACGTAAATTGCAATTGAACAAAGGTCGTTAAATTTTTATGATTGAGTGAATCAGGGGAATTCCTCAGACGCCTTGGCGGATTGAGGATGGGGTGAAATTACCCGATGAACGAAAGAGTAAAAATAGACCGACTTTGTTTGCAAGGAGCTTCTGCTTCTCTTGTCGATACAAGAGAAGGGATTAGACTTGACAAGACCTATAGCAATGTGCTATCATGCGGCACTGTTCAATTATTTAGCCTTTAACAGCTTTTTAATCTAATATGAAAAAAGTATTTAACTTAATATTAACAGGTGCAATTTTTTCTTTAATACTAATTGCTCCAAAATCAGCTTTCGCAGACGATGGCTGCACTCCCGTTTACGGTGGTGGACAAACTTGCCCGCCTCCCGGAAACATTACAATAGATAAAACCGTTCAAAACCCACAAAGCGGAATATTCGTTGACAATCTTACAACTAACGATCCAAAATCAAAATACAGTGCCGGTCAAATTGTCAATTTTAAAATTGTTATTACTAACACAACCGGCACAAATATCCCTTCTGTTAGTGTTAAAGATGTCTTTCCGAGTTACTTAACTTTTGTTTCCGGAAACGGTTCTTTTGATTCAAACAAAAATACTTTAACTTTTAGCCTAAGTAATCTTAACGGCGGACAAACCCAAACATTTAATGTTCAGGCAAAAGTTGTAGACGGAGCAAATATTCCTTTTAATAACGGCGTAGTTTGTGTTGTTAACCAAGCTTTTGGAACAACTTCCGGCGGACAAACCGCACAGGATAATTCCCAGCTTTGTATTCAAAAAATAACAGTTACCCCAACTCCCGTTGTAACAACTAAAGGCGGATTACCTGTTGCACCGGCTCCCAAAATTATAGCCACTCCTGCAACAGGACCGGAAATGCTTCCTCTAATTGGACTTATCCCCACAGGAATTGCTGGTTTTATTTTAAGAAGAAAAATAAATAAATAAACCGGAATTTAAAGGGGGTGAAAACATTATGGCAAGACAAGAAAGAGATCAAAACACAGGAAGATTTGCAAGAGCAGATGCAACCCCGGTCGTTGTTGATACAACTGCTGCAGTTGACAGAAGGTCAGGAATGTCAAGATCTGTAAGAAATGCTCTTGGAATAGCAGGAATAGCTGTAATGCTTGGAGTTGGAGCAACTGGAGGCTACGCATTATATGAAGTAGGCCAAAATGCAGATTCTTCGAAAAAAATCGAAGGTTCGGCAGTTGCGGGAGCAGCTGTTACCACGCCAACAACCGGCGAAGCAGCAGGTTCGGCAGATCCAAAACCGCAAGGAGCTGATGTCACTACGACATCAACAACTTCCACAACGGTTTTTGAAGGGACAACCACTTCTACATCCGAAGCAAAGCAAACGGAAACTCTAGCGGCAATCCGCGTCGAGTCTTCCGAAACAGCAGCTCAGAGATTTGGAGCAGACGCTTATTCCAAAAACCCAAGCAATTGGGAAATAAACGAATGGGGCGGGGCTCATCTTAAAGAAACGGAAAAAGCCGTAATGGCAAAAACCGATGGAGCTATCGTAGAAGGTTGGATCAAATCAAAAATGGTTAACGCAAGAGATGCTTTAACTTTTGTTTCAGACTCTAACATTCCTGTTGTTGAATTAAACGGAGGAACATTTTGGGATTTTGGTCCACAAAATGCAGAAGCAGGATTTGCACAAGTTTTGGAACAAGTAAGAACAAAAGAAAAAGTTGAACAACCGGACGTATTAGTTGTTCCATTATGTGCAGAACTTACACCTATTAACACGGTCAATATACCTGTTATTAAGGTAAATTCCGCACAGGAAGCGGCAAGTCTTTATGGAGCAGACGTTTATTCAAATAATCCCGCAAACTGGGATATAAATGAATGGGGCGGGGCTCATCTTAAAGACAATCCAAATGGAGAAGCTAGCCTTGTAAGGCTAAGCGGATCTGTTTTGGAAGGATGGATTAAAGCAAACAGAGTAAATGGCAGAGATGCTATTACATATGTTGTTCATCCAAATGTAGTGGAAATGCGCGTAGATGGTGGAACTTTTTGGAAGTTTGTTGACCCTGATAGAGGATTTCAACAACTCGAAGGCCAAGTATTGGCTAAAGAAAAAGTTGAACAACCGGACGTAACAGTATTTCCGGCTTTTGATTGCACAATAGCGCAATCAAACTAATCTAAGTATGTTAAATAGCACACATTTCCCCATTTAGGGGGTGTGTGCTATTTACTAAAAACTATGGAAAATAAATTTTTAAAAGAGTTTAATCAGGAAAATTCAATACTTGTAATTTCTAGTTACCCTCGAAAAAAAGAGAGGTACAGTAAGGGAGTATGTGCCGTTGCCTCATTTACGAAAAACACCCTTCTTGCCATAAAAAAACAAAATCCCGATAAAAAAATCGTTATTTTAACCATGCAGTTAAATAATAAAACCGAAATCTATAAAGAAGACGAAATGCTTATTGTCCGCTGTTTTAAAAGAAATAATCCCTTGTCTTATTTAAATTTGTTAAATTTTGCCCGCAAATTCAATAACGTAAAAACCGTAATGCTTGAATTTGAATTCTCGTCTTTTGGAGATGTTATCTCAACTGGCTCTCTTTCTTTTGTCGTTTGGGCACTATTTATCTTAGGCAAAAAAATTAACATTATTATCCACCAGGTTTTGCTGGACCTCAGGGAAATTTCCAGTCACATTGGCTTATCCCGAAGGAGCTTAAAAATTAAAGCATTCAATTTTGCATTAAAAAGATTTTATAAATTTCTTAGCTTTCCGGCTCAAAACATTATTGTTCTGGAAGATGAGCTTAAAAATAGGCTTCAAAATATTATTAGCGGAGATAAAATTACCGTAATCCCCCACGGCGTAGACAGACAAGTTAATTACACTTTAACAAAAGCTTCTGCAAGAAAAAAATTAGGAATAAAAAGTAATGATTTTGTAGTCTTATACTTTGGTTATTTAACTTGGTATAAGGGTGTTGATTTTTTAATTAAATCTTTTCAAAAATTAAATCAGATAAAAGAAAAGCAGGTAAAGCTAATTGTTGCCGGAGGACCAAGTTTTACCCAAGGAGAAAAAGAACACTATAAAAAATTTCTAGCAAAAACTGAAGGTTTGGCAAAAGGATATCCGCATATTCAAATTACGGGTTTTGTTGCCGAAGATCAAATTGCCAATTATTTTAAAGCTGCAGATTTATCCATACTGCCATACCGAAGATTTATGTCTTCATCGGGACCATTTTCACTTGCCCTATCCTTTGAAAAACCGGTTTTATTGTCTTCTAATTTAGGGTTATTAATAGAAAGCAAAGACGCTAAAGAAGCTTTGGACAAGACCGGACTTTCTAAAGAAGATCTTACTTTTAAGCTAAATAGTAAAGATTTACTTACAAAGATTATTAGTGCACAAAAAGCAAGTCAACATAAAAAATTACTTGCTTTTAGCAAGGTTTTGGGAGAAAAAAGAGCTTTTGATAATCTTGCTCCGATTTACCTAAAGACTATTTTGCAAAATTACGTTAGAATCTATAATAGGAAGCTTCTTGTAAGCCCAAGCGTTACGAGGTAAGCCCTATGCTTAGAAAAAACTCCTCATTATTAATTGTTCTTGGAACAATTATTGCAATCATTGCAACAAATGGCTTTTTGAATAAATTTTTAATGGGCTGGGACAACCTTTTGCCGGAATTTAATCTTTTTACTAACATTAGCCGTTCTTTTTTTAGTGTTTGGCAAGAACATCAAGGTTTTGGTCTTTTGGCAGGAAATGCCCATGCAACCGAACTTATTTACCAACTTTATGTTTTTTTTCTCTCTTTAATTTTACCAACTGCGCTTATCCGGCAAGCCTTTTCTTTTTTAATGCTTTTTACAGGAGCAACAGGTACATATTTTCTTACTAAGTTTCTTTTAGTAGATAAAAATACCGGATCTTTAAATAAAATCGTTCCGGTACTGGGCTCATTATTCTATTTATTAAACCTTTCAACAGTCCAAACTTTTTACGTTCCCTTTGAGCCTTTTACGATTCATTTCGGCTTTTTGCCCTGGCTAATTCTTGTTCTTTTTAAATTTTTAAAAAAACAAACCAGGAGAAATTTCATAATTTTTATTTTAGTAAACTTACTTGCTCTTCCCCAAAGCCAGGTTCCTACAATTTTCTTTGTTTATGGACTAATCGTAGGTGCTTTAATCTTATATTTGAACATAACTTCAAGAACTAAAACACTTTTTCTAACCTCTATAAAGGCTGTTATTGCGATACTAATTATTAATGCGTTCTGGTTAATGCCGTTTTTCTACTTTACATTTACAAATTCTCAGGTTGCATTCCAGGCAAAAATAAACCAAATGTCTACGGATACTGTTTTTCTGCAAAATAAGGAATTTGGAAACATTCAAAATGTAACGCTTTTAAAAGGATTTTGGTTTAACAATGTTGATCCGGACATCTTCGGTAGATATAACTACATGATGGCTCCCTGGAGGGATCATTTGGCAAATTTACCAATTTTAATAACCGGATATGTTTTGTTTGCGATTGTTTTGTTTGGCTTTATCATGGGTATTAAAAGAAGAATACCAATCCTTACTGCTTTTGCTTTTTTATTGTTATTTTCTTTTGCAATGCTTGCAACCAACTTCACTCCCTTTTCTTGGATAAATTATGTTCTACGATCTATACCAACTTTCAATCAGGCATTTAGGTTTCCATTTACAAAGTTTTCGATTGTTGCCTCTCTTGCATTTGCCGTTTTCTTTGCAATCGGAGCCGGTGATATTATTTTTAGGCTTAAAAAGCTAAATTCTTACTTCATAAGCCTCCTGTTTATTTTACTTTTAGTAGCTTTTACTTTTCCGATCTTCAAAGGAAATTTTTTTTACTATAAAAATAAAGTGTCTTTGCCCAATGAGTATCTACAAGTTTTTGATTATTTTAAAAATCAGGATCAAAACAGCCGTATCGCAAACTTTCCTCAGCAAACTTATTGGGGATGGAATTTTTACCAATGGGGATATGGTGGTTCAGGTTTTCTGTGGTATGGAATAAAACAGCCAATCTTAGACAGAGCATTTGATGTTTGGTCTGGAGAAAGTGAGAATTATTATTGGGAAATCTCAAACGCTCTTTATGCTAAAAATCCCCAACTTTTCAAGCAAGTGTTAAATAAATATCAGATAAATTTTGTTTTAGTTGATAAAAATATTATTAATCCCCCCTCTTCTAAAGCTCTTTTTATTCCTGAACTTGAAGAGATCCTTAGTAAAATTCCCGAGGCAAAAAAAGACGCTTCATTTGGAAAAATAAATGTTTACAAAATTAACCTTAGAGATAATCCAAATAGCTTTATCTTTGCTGCAAATTCGTTGAAAAAGATAAATTCCTACAACTGGGTAAATTTAGATATGGGTTATTTAAATTCAGGAAATTATATTTCGGATAACACAAATCCCGATATCGTTTATCCTTTTAGATCAATTTTCTCAGGCAAAAATCCTCAAAAAATAAATGCAACAATAAATAAGAATAACGAGGTTGAATTTTCTGCTAAAATCCCAAATTTAGTATCAAATACAAGCACCAATTACGATTTAAGTACATCTGAGGATTTAGTTTTTGTCGAATTCATAGGCATTAAAGAGAAAAACGGTAACTTTAATATAAAAGCCTTAACAAAACCGCCTCAAATTAACTTAACCATGAATGGCAAAGAAAATAATTTGCCTCAATCAATATTGGAAAAAACCGTTTTTACTGTTCCTGCTGAAAGTCAATTTCCTTTATCCTTAAACGTAGGCGGATTTTTCACTTTTACGATTAAGTCTAACTCTGTAGAAAAAATTGGCACTACCAGTCTTTCTCTTAAACAAGATAATCTCTTAGCCATAACCGATAATAAAAAATTGAATCTTAGCTTTACTCTTTTAGCCAATGAGCTTAAATCCGGAACGGAAAACAAAAACAAAGAAAGTTTTTCTAATATTACAAATGGAGAAATTAAGGTAAGTTTCCCTCAAATAACTAATTCAAATGAGAGTTTTTCATATACGCCCAGTCTAGGTTTGATAAATAAAACAAAGAATTGTGATTATTTTCGTAAAGGCAAAATCTCAACAACACTGGTTACTGACAAAAATAAACAATGGCTTAGGCTGAGTGCTGAAAATGGAGCCAATTGTATTTCGTACTATCTGCCCAACTTAAACCACATTCATGGTTATTTATTATTAATAGAGAATAAAAATATTAGCGGAAGATCTTTACATTTTTGGCTTTTAAATGAAGACCAAAAAATAGCTCCGATCGACGTTTTTCTTGAGGCTAAAAATAATCTTTCCGTATTAGTTCTTCCTCCTCAAAGCCCTGACGGATTATCTTATTCTCTTCATTTTGAAAGCATTTCGATTGGAAATCAAAAGACAATAAATGATTTGGGGAAAATAAAGATGATTCCTATTCCATATGACTTTTTGACTTCAATTTATCTTGAAAACGAAAATAAATTTGTTAAGTCGGAATCCTTTTCTAATTTTAAAGTCCTACATCCGAATGAAAGTCTTTACATCGTTAAAGAAATACCGGAAAAAACAAAAACCTTAGTTCTTTCCCAAAGCTATAATCCCGGTTGGAAGGCTTATCAGATATCTAAAGCGGGTCCGCTGGAATCGGCGCTACCGTTTTTCTTTGGAACTGAGCTAAAAAACCATGTTTTGGTTAATAATTGGGAAAACGGCTGGGTCGGACTGAGCGATAGCGAGGGAGACCTGTTGCGAGCGGAGCGAGACAACGGAGGGACAAACAATACGAAACAACAAACCATAATCATTGTCTATCTCCCCCAATACTTACAATATTTCGGCTTTATTTTGCTCTTAATTTTACCGTTCACAATGCTTTTAATTCGACCGAAAAATGAATAAGTTACGAAACATATTAGACATTTCGTAACTATGGATCACTACGCAAAAGCTTATCCAATCTTTAGTAGAATACGAGGACTTGAGGAGGTGAAAAAAGTGATATCAAGTCTTAAAAGGTTC
>Ga0210005_1001233_pt1 | contig 16868 bp, 16 predicted proteins | sample CryGey02umfilter_3_FD_183961 | JGI IMG/M metagenome (GOLD analysis project Ga0210005, IMG submission 183961) | Groundwater microbial communities from aquifer in Utah, USA - Crystal Geyser 4/9/14 0.2 um filter (SPAdes) (version 3) | ecosystem: Environmental > Aquatic > Deep subsurface >... | reverse complement strand
TTACCGATGTTTCTCAACTTCTCCATCCAGGCAAGAGTTTTATGTGGTAAAATAGTTAGGAAAACTATGGGAAAAAACATCAGAGACAAAATTCTCTTCTTTAAAAAGAAAAGGCAGGCAGTGATTTTAGCTCATAACTATCAACAGCCAGAAGTTCAAGATATCGCAGACTTTGTAGGTGACTCCCTAGGATTAAGTCAACAGGCGCTAAAAACCAAAGCGAAGATGATCGTCTTTTGCGGCGTTTATTTTATGGCGGAAACAGCCAAAATTTTAAATCCAGATAAAACTGTCATTATGCCTGATAAAACCGCCCTTTGTCCGATGGCCAGTATGATAGATCAGAAAAAACTGATCGCTCTAAAAAAAGCTCATCCTAAAGCCAAAGTCGTTTGTTATATCAATACTACCGCAGAAACAAAAGCGGAAAGCGATATCTGTTGTACCTCGGCTAATGCGCAAAAAGTGGTTAACTCGTTATCATCTCAAGAAATCATCTTTATTCCTGATCAACATTTTGGTCAATGGGTAGCACAAAAAAGCAGGAAAAAATTTATCTTCTTTCGCGGATTTTGTCCGACTCATCTAAGAATTCATCCGGGTCTCATTGAAAATCTAAAAAAAGACCATCCTCAGGCACTGGTTCTTTGCCATCCAGAATGCAATAAAGAAGTTAAAGCTCTTTCTCATTATGTTTTGGGCACCGGCCAGATGTTAAAATTTGCCAAAGAAAGCTCTCAAGAAGAGTTCATTATTGCTACGGAAAACGGGATGATCTATCGTTTACAAAAAGACTGTCCTCAGAAAAAATTCTATCAAGCCTCTCCACTCGCTTTTTGCCCAAATATGAAAAAAACTACCTTAACAAAAATATTAGAAGCACTAATCACTCCTCAAAATTATGAAATTAATGTTGCGAAAAAAATCGCGGAAAAGGCAAGAAAAGCAATTAATAAAATGCTGAAATTATGAAATCTGATGTCTTGATTATTGGTAGCGGATTAGCCGGCGTCACTGCCGCTTTAATCTTAGCTGAAAAAAATCTTTCGGTTTCTCTTATTACTCGTTCTTCTGATATTGAAGAGACTAATACCAGAGACGCCCAAGGTGGCATCATCTACCATGGGGCAGGTGATCCAAGACTTTTAGAAAAAGATATTATTAAAGCTGGAGCCGGAATTAATAATAAAACGGCTGTGAAAATTTTAGCTGAAGAAGGACCAAAAGCCGTCAAAGATATTTTAATCAGAAATCTTAAAATTAACTTTACTAAAGATAAAAAAAACAACTTTCATCTCACCCAAGAAGCCGGCCATTCAACGCGCCGGATTTTGCACGTCAACGACCAGACTGGCTTGGCAATAGAAAAAACATTTGTCAAAAAGTTAAAAACCTATTCTAATATTAAAGTTTTTACCAACCATAGTTTAATTGATTTATTGACTTTACCTTATCATCTTAAAAACAGTCTTTCTTACCGAAAAAAAACTAACTGTGTTGGCGCCTATGTCTTAGATAACCAACATAAAAAAGTGGAAATTTTTCTGGCTAAAAAAATCGTCCTCGCAACTGGCGGTATCGGCCAGATATATATGAGAACCTGCAACGCCAAAGTTAGCCGCGCTGATGGACTGGTCGCTGCCTATCGTGCCGGAGCCAAATTAGCTAATGTCGAGTACATTCAGTTTCATCCGACTTCTTTTTACCATCATAGTCTCTCTAATTTTCTTATTACCGAAGCTCTAAGGGGCGAAGGCGCCAAACTTAAAAATCAAAAAGGTGAGTTATTTATGAAAAAATACGATAAGAGAGGCAGTCTGGCGCCAAGAGACATTGTCAGTCAAGGGATTTTTCAGCAAATGCTTGATAATAATGAAGACTATGTATTACTTGATGCTTGCTCATATATTTCTTCTCAAAAAATAAAAAAGATGTTTCCTCATATCTATCAAACCTGTAAAAAGTACGGCGTTGATATTACTCGTGAGCCGATTCCAGTGGCACCGACGGCTCATTATTTTTGCGGCGGCGTTAAGGTTGATACATTTGGTCGAACGGGTATAGACAATCTTTACGCTGTTGGTGAGGTCTCGTGTACCGGAGTTCATGGAGCTAATCGATTGGCTAGTACTTCTCTTTTAGAGTGTCTTCTTTGGGGAAAAAGAGCTGGAGAAAATATCAATAAGACGATTAAAAAGGAAAAAATCATTGATGAGCAATTAATCAAATCTTGGCGATATACCCATAAAATTAGCAAGATTGACCCGGCCCTTATCCAACAGGATTGGTTTTTAATTAAGTCAATTATGTGGAACTATGTAGGCATCATTAGAACGGAGAAACGATTGCAAAGAGCCGTTGACGATCTGGCCCATCTAGATCGGGAAATCGACTTTTTTTATCGGGATGTTTTTATCTCTGATGAGTTAATTGGACTTCGTAATGGAGTAAAAGCCGCTCTCATCATCGCCCAAGCCGCTCTAAAAAATAAAAAAAGTCTCGGCTGTCACTTTCGGAAAGAGATTATTTAGCATTAACTACGGTAACAGCTTGAGAAGGAATTAAAAAAGGGTAGTCAGGAAGTATACATTTACCATTAATTTTTAAGTCAGCTCGGCTAAAAATCACTCCATTTATAGTATATTTAGCTCCCGCACAACTAATTCCTTTTCTTTTACAAAAACTATTGCATAAAGAAAAAAAATGTAATAATACAGTTTCTCTATTAATATCCATTGGTTCTGAATCGGATTTTCTCAATAAAATATAATTACTTTTGTTTTTAACAACAACTGCTTCAACGTTTGACATCTAAATATTATACTATAAGTTTCAACTTATAGGCTTTTATTTGTTGTTAAGTGCTGCCTGCGCCGCTGCCAGTCTAGCAATTGGTACTCGGAATGGAGAGCAGGAGACATAGTTCATCCCCACTTGATGGCAGAAAGCAATCGAGGCCGGATCGCCCCCATGTTCGCCGCAAATTCCGATTTTCAGATTTTTTCGCGTTTTTCTTCCCCGCTCAATCGCCACCTTAATCAGTTCGCCTACTCCTTTTTGATCAATCGTTTGAAAAGGATCATCTGGAAGAATTCCGCGAGTCAGATAGTCCGGTAAAAAGCCGCCAATATCGTCTCTGGAAAAACCAAATCCCATCTGCGTCAGATCATTGGTTCCGAAAGAGAAAAATTCTGCCTCCCGCGCCATCTCATCAGCCGTTAAAGCCGCCCGCGGTATCTCAATCATCGTCCCCACCAGATAATCAATTTTTTTTAGCTGAAATTTTTTCAAAACTTCCCCATATACTTGTTTAATAATCACCTTTTGATCAGTTAGCTCTTTAACATCACAGGTAACTGGAATCATAATCTCCGGTTTAACCTTGATTTTTTTCTTTAAAAGTTCGGCTGTTGCTTCAAAAATCGCCCGCACCTGGACTTCGGTAATCTCTGGATAGGTAATACCTAGACGAACGCCGCGATGACCCATCATCGGATTACTTTCATGAAGAGAGTTGGCTCTTTTTTCGAACTGAGAAAAGGTTATTCCCAGGCTTTTCGTCAGCTTTTGCTGTTGTTTTTTTTCTCTGGGAACAAACTCATGAAGAGGCGGATCTATCAGTCTAATCGTTACTGGTAAACCGTTCATGATTTTCAAGGTGTTTTTGATATCGGCTTTCATATAAGGAAAAAGCTCGCTTAAAGCCTTTTTTCTTTCCTCAACGGTTTTTGAGACGATCATCTTGCGTAGCAAAAATAACGCCTCATCACTTCCTTTACCGTAAAACATATGTTCAATACGGAAAAGACCGATTCCTTCCGCCCCATATAAAAGCGCGTTTTTCGCATCAGCCGGCGTATCGGCGTTAGTGCGGATCTTTAACTGACGAACGCGGTCACAAATCTTTAAAAACTCCGTTAATAGTTTATTTTCCGATGAAGGAGCAATCATTTTTAAATCTCCTTGATAGACATTGCCTTTGCTGCCATTTAGGGTAAACCAGTCGCCTTCTTTATATATTTTGTTGTCAATGGTAACTGTTTTTTGAGAATAATCTATCTGTAAAGCGTTGCAGCCAACAATACAACACTTTCCCCAGCCCCGGGCCACCAGAGCCGCATGAGAAGTCATGCCACCTCGGCCGGTTAAGACTGCCTGAGCTGCCCGCATGCCTTCGACATCCTCAGGATTGGTTTCCTCGCGGATTAAGATGATCTTTTTTTCGGCTTTAGCCCAGTTAACTGCGTCATTAGCAGTAAAAACAATCTGACCGGAAGCGGCTCCTGGTCCAGCTGGTAAGCCACGAGTGATTGGTCTGTTTTTTGCTTCTTCTTTCGGATCAATAATCGGGTGTAAAAGTTCATCAAGCTGAGAAGGAGTGACACGCATCACCGCCATCTCTGCAGTAATCAATTTTTCTCTGACCATGTCAACCGCCATCTTGACGGCGGCTGGACCGTTTCTTTTACCGATTCGGCATTGAAGCATAAAGAGCCGGCCTTTTTCCACCGTAAACTCAATGTCCTGCATATCACGGTAATGTTTTTCCAACCGTTTTTGGTAGTCAAAAAGCTGGCGGTAAATTTTAGGCATGACTCTTTCCAGGCTCTTTACAGGCGCTGGAGTCCTTAAACCAGCGACGACATCTTCTCCCTGAGCGTTAATTAGGTATTCGCCATAAAATTTGTTATCACCATTACCTGGATTTCTAGTAAAGCCGACGCCGGTGGCTGAATCTTCACCCATATTCCCAAATACCATTGACTGGACAGTGACGGCTGTTCCCCATTCCTCCGGAATCCTTTCGATTTTCCGGTAAGAAACAGCTCTTTTTCCCATCCAAGAGGCAAAGACGGCGCCGATTCCTCCCCAAAGCTGTTCATAAGGATCATCTGGAAAGTCTTTTTTCAAAACTTCTTTGACTTTCTTTTTAAACAAAACACATAACTTTTTAAGATCGAGAGCATTAAGGTCAGTATCATTTTTCACGCCTTTTTTCTTTTTCATTTCATTCATGATCTTTTCCAGTTTTTTTCTAATTCCTGCCTCATCATGTTCAAGTTCGATACCAGCGGCTTTTTCCATGACAACATCGGAGTACATGGTAATCAGTCTTCTGTAAGCATCATAAACAAACCGTTCATTACCAGATTGTCTAATTAGACCAGGAATGGTTTTTGTCGTTAAGCCGACGTTCAAGACGGTTTCCATCATCCCTGGCATTGACCGTCTGGCTCCGCTCCTGACCGAGACCAACAGCGGATTATTGCGATCACCAAATTTTTTATCCATTAATTTTTCAATCTTTTTAACGGCTTGAAGGACTTCAGATTTTAGTTCTTTGGGATAACTGCGCCGGCTGGCGTAGTAGTAGGTGCAGACTTCGGTCGTGATGGTGAATCCCGGAGGAACAGGTAAACGGAGAGCCTTATGTCCGGCCATTTCTGCCAAGTTAGCTCCCTTACCGCCCAAGAGATTCTTTATGCTTTCATTGCCGTCAGCATGACCTCCGCCGAAAAAATAGACGAATTTTTTTGCCATAAAAGATTTTCTATCCTATCATAAATATAATTCTTTTGTCAAGGAAAAAATTATGTTATCATGAGTTTATGACCAATAAAAAAAATCTTGTCTGGTTTGAGGAGGTTGACAAACACGATGTTGGCTTAGTTGGCGGCAAAGGCGCTAATCTCGGTGAGATGACCAATGCCCGTCTTCCTGTGCCTTATGGTTTTATCGTTACCTCAACTGCCTTTTTTCAGTTTATTAAAGAAAATAGTTTAGAAAAGTCTCTTAAAAATATTTTAGCCAATATCAATTACAACAACGAGGCTGAACTGAAACACGCCTCTTTAGAAATAAAAAAGCTAATTCTTTCTTCTTCATTGTCAAAAAATCTCTCTAGAGAAGTTGTCAAATATTACGAAAACCTTCGCTTGAAAGAAAAAAAATACTTTGGTCAAAGTCTTAGTCTGTTGAATCATGGTCTTTCTTCAATAAAAAATCTCTATCAGCCTTGTCTTGTGGCCGTCCGTTCATCAGCCACTGCCGAAGATCTACCGACCGCCTCCTTTGCCGGCCAACAAGATACCTATCTTAATGTTCAAGGTGAAAACCATCTTTTACAAAAAGTTAAAGAATGTTATGTATCACTTTTTACCGAGCGAGCCATTTACTATCGTCATGAAAATAAATTTGATCATCTTAAGGTTGGTTTGGCAGTGGTTGTCCAGCGGATGGTCGAGTCGAAAAAATCAGGCGTCGCTTTTTCTATTGATCCGGTCACCAATGATAAAAATAAAATTGTCATTGAGGCGATTTTAGGACTGGGTGAGTATATTGTTCAAGGCAAGGTCACTCCTGATCACTATGAGATTGATAAAAGATCTTTGGTAATAATTAAAAAAGAAATAAAAACGCAAAAAATAAAGTTAATGAAAGTTGGCCTGAGCGATAAACAGGTAAAAGTCGGTACGATTGGTAAGAAACAAAAACTGACTGATGAGGAAGTGATAAAAATCGCTTTAACGGTAAAAGAGATTGAAAAACACTACTACTTTCCCCAAGACATCGAATGGGCAATTGAGAAAAATCGATTATATATTACCCAATCCCGACCCATAACTACTATAAAAAATAGTCCAATTTCCAATAACCAATTTCCAAACAAGTCTCCAATTTCCAATAACCAATTTCCAATTTTGATTGGTTCTCCTGCCTCTCCAGGCGTCGGCGTTGGTCCGGTTAAGCATATTTTTTCTCCAAAAGAAATAGATAAAATAAAACCCGGCGATGTTATGGTCGCTCCTCAAACTAATCCTGACTATGTTCCAGCCATGAAAAAAGCCGCTGCCATTGTGACAGAAAAAGGCGGTCGGACATCCCATGCGGCCATCGTCTCAAGGGAATTGGGGATTCCGGCGGTTGTTGGAGCTGACCGCGCGACTAAGATTTTAAAACAAGATATGATCGTCACTGTTAATGGTGAAGCTGGAGAAATATATAAAGGCAAAGTCATCGTAAATAAACCTGCTAAACTCGTTAACTCGTTAACTTCTAAACAAAAAAAACAATTAAAAACATTAACAAAGATCTATGTCAATCTTGCTCAACCTGAGGAAGCAACCAAAGTGGCTAAGATGAATGTTGATGGGGTTGGACTGCTTCGGGCTGAGTTTATTATCGCTGATATTGGCGTTCATCCCAAAGAGTTCATCAAAAACAAAAAAGAGTCGGTTTTTATTAACAGGCTGGAACGGGAATTATTAAAGTTTGTCGGCCCGTTTTCTCCCCGACCAGTGGTTTACCGAGCCACTGATTTTAAAACTAATGAATATCGCAGTCTTAAAGGCGGAAGTTATTACGAGCCCAAAGAAGAAAATCCTATGTTGGGTTATCGAGGCTGTTATCGTTATCTCAACGATACGCCGGTTTTTCAGATGGAACTTGAGGCGATTAAAAAAATTTGGCAGAAAGGCTATCGCAACCTTCATCTAATGATTCCTTTTGTCCGTCTTCCCTGGGAACTGATGAAGATTAAAACCATTATTGAAAACTCTGGACTGTTATCTTATCCTGATTTCAAACTCTGGATGATGGTCGAAGTGCCCTCCGCCGCTCTAAACCTTGAGGAGTTTCTAAAAATCGGTGTTAACGGCGTCTCTATCGGTACTAATGATCTGACGATGATGATCCTCGGTGTTGATCGCGATAGTCAAGAAGTGGCCAGTCTTTATGATGAAAGAACACCAGTTGTCCTCACGGTATTGGAATATATCGTGAAAATCTGCCAAAAATTTGGCGTTACTTGTTCTATCTGCGGTCAGGCCGCTTCAGACTATCCGGAAGTAGCGGAAAGATTGGTTAAAGCCGGCATCACCAGCCTTTCAGTTAACCCAGATGCGATTGATAGAACGAGAGGACTTGTTTATCACATCGAAAAAAATCTCAATCTTAAAAGTAAGCCTAAATCTACTACTTTATAAACTTTATGAACTTTAAAAACTTTATAAACTTCTCTATAATGATTTTATGGTGAAGATAAAAGAAATTACTGCCCGACAAATTCTCAGTTCTTCTGGCTATCCGACTATAGAAGGTCGCTTGCTTCTCGATGATGGCCACGAAATAGTCAGCTCTGTGCCTGCGGATTATTTTTCTCCTCCCCAGTCAGCGGTTGAACTGCGTGACAATGACAGTAAATATCAAGGAAAAGCAGTCTCTCGTGCTGTTTACTATATTAACAAACTCATTGCTCCGAAGTTAAAAGGCATCTCTCCTCTTAAACAACTCGAGATTGACAGCTGGTTAGTTAAAGCCGATGGTACAGCTAATATGAACCAGCTAGGAGTGAACACGATTCTGACAGTTTCTCAACTTTTGGTTAAAGCCGGTAGCTACAGCGAAAGTCTTCCTCTCTATCAATACCTTAACTCGTTCTATAAAAAGTATTATCAACCAGATTTTAGTCTTAATAAATTTCCTTCCGCCATTTACACCTTAATTAAAGGCAGAAAAAAGAAAGAATCTAATCTTGATTTTGACAAATTTCTGATCGCTATTTCTTCCTCCATTCCTTTTAGCCAAAGTTTACAGATTGGCTTTAACATCTATAACAAGCTTCATCAGGACTTTCAAGTCTATGACTTGGCTACCAATATTGACGCCATAGAGGCGATCGTCCAGTCAGCTACCTCTTTAAACTACAAACTGGGAAAAGAGATTTTTTTTGGACTTGACCTGAAAGCTTCTAATTTAGAAAAAAATGGTCTCTATCATATTCGCGATCGGGGAAATCCTTTAAGGATCGAAGATTATTTTTCTTATCTCGATTCCATGATTAATAGATACGCCTTTTTAATTTTAATTGATCCTTTAACTAGTCAAGATATTGATAGTTGGTCCAAGTTTAACCAAAAAATCTCCAAAGATGTTTATCTTGTTGGCAATGATCTCACCTATTCCAATCAAGAAAAAATAAAAAAAGTTATCACTGACAAGGCAGTTTCCGCTTTTGTCATCAAGACTCACCAAGCCGGAACAATAAAAAAAGTGTTTGACTTAGTCAAATTAGCTAAAGAAAATGGTCTTAGTTATATCTTTTCCAGCGGCTCAGAGGAGACTAACGACAGTATAGAGGCAGATTTAGCTTACGGTCTTCAGGCGGACTTTGTTTCCTTTGGTCCGCCCCACGGTGGAGAAAACGTGGCGAAGTATAATAGAATGCTGGAGATAGAAAAAGAAATGAGATCCCAATCTACGAATGAATCCTAATCTACAAATATTCGTTGATTAGCATCAATTCGTAAATTAGAATCTTATATATGATCGGCAAACTTAAAGGTAAACTATCAGAGACTTCCGGTAACGTCGGTTTGATCGAAACCTCAGGCGGTGTCTTCTATGAAGTTTTTCTCACTCCATCTCTACTTTCTACCTTCCATCTTCCACCCCTATCTTCTACTATCCATTATCTACCATCTATTGAAGTCTACACCTACCTTCAGGTCCGTGATGACGCCCTAGTGCTTTTTGGCTTTCAGACCAAACGAGAGCTTGATTTTTTCAAGCTTCTTTTGACCGTTCCCGGCGTCGGTCCCAAGACCGCTTTTTCCGTCATCTCATTCCTCCCATTAGACTTATTAGTTTCATCAGTCCAAGCTAACGATGTCGACTCTTTTACCAGGATTCCCGGCTTAGGTAGAAAGACCGCTATGAAGATCATTCTTGAGCTGTCAACCAAGCTGAAAAGTGAGTTTGATATGACGAAGATGGTCCTTTCCGAAGAGGATAAAACTGTGATTGACGCGCTTGTTTCCCTTGGTTACAAATCTTTCGAGGCAAAAAAACTTCTGTCAAAACTTCCTAAGAATCTAAATATTGAAGAAAAAATAAAAGAAGCACTGAAAACAAAATTTTTATAGGTGTCACGAATGAAAAGTGTCTTCGAGAAATGGATTCATGAGTGAGTGTTTAACTACGTGTTATAATAATTATAATGGTTATTAATCAAAAAGACGAAAATCTCCGACCGCAAAAGCTTTCTGACTACATTGGTCAGGAAAATGTCGTTAAGACCTTAAAGCTTTTCATAGATGCTGTCAGAAAACGTGGTAAGCCTTCAGAGCACATTCTTTTTTACGGCCCGCCGGGCATTGGTAAAACTACTCTTGCCTATATTGTTGCTAACGAACTGAGAGGTGAGATTAAGATGACTTCAGGAGCGGCGATAACCAAAACTGGCGACTTGGCTGCTATTTTAACAAATCTGAAAGACAACGACGTTTTGTTTATTGATGAGATTCACCGCCTGCCCAAGCCGGTTGAGGAGATGCTTTATCCGGTGATGGAAGAGTATGCTTTGGATATTGTTATTGGCAAAGGCCCGTCGGCGCGTACAGTCCGTCTGACCGTGCCGAGAATCACCATTATTGGCGCGACGACCAAATTAGCTCTTCTTTCTCCTCCTCTTCGCGACCGTTTTGGTTTGACGTTAAGGATTGATTTCTATAAAACCGATGAGATCGAAAAGATTCTTTTGCGCTCTTCACGACTTTTAAATATGCCCATTGATAAAAAAGCGGTTCATGAAATTGCTAAAAGATCGCGAAGAACTCCCCGACTGGCTAACCGGATTTTGAAAAGAGCCCGTGATATCTACGATGTTGACAAACACAAGATAATAGATGAAAAACTGATAGACAAACTGTTTTCTCTTTTGGAGATTGATGATGATGGTTTGACGAAGATAGACAGAAGCTATCTTGATATTTTGGCTAATAAGTTTTCCAATACTCCGGTTGGTGTGGAGACGATTGCCTCTGCTCTTTCTGAAGATGTCCAGACCGTTGAAGAGTTTATTGAGCCGTACCTCCTTCGTCTTGGCTTTATTAAAAAATCCTCCCGCGGCCGCTCTCTCTCCCCAAAAGCCCTGACTTCCCTAACATCTTTAACTTCATCTACCTATCAAAAAAAACTTCTTTAATTATCAATTAGTCCTTATCCCCACACCTTCTAGTTCTATTGTTTTATTTTTAAATTTAATTGTATTAAGTGTTTCAATAAGAAGTTTTTCTATTTTTTTGATTTTTAAACATAGCTAATTTTTTTAATTTATAATCATAACAATTTTAACATATTTCAATTTGGTAAAATATCTTTCTATGAAGCTTTCTGGTATAATAATATTTACATATATTTATAACTAACTTTTTTATATGTTTCTTTCAATTGCGTCTTAAGTGCTAATTTTCCATTTCCTCCTTTTAAATACAATTCTCGTTTTCTAGCATCTAATTCATTAATATATGCTTCATAATAAATAAGTTTTAAGGGTCTTCGAAATTTTGTTGCTTTTACAAAACCGTTAATATGCGCTTGGTAACGAGATTTGAGATTGTCAGTATAACCTGTATAAAGCTGTTTATCTTTTATGGAAAATAAGATATAAACATAAAACATGATTTAATTATCTATAGTATGAAAACTTTGTCAACGGACTATAGTCTACAAAAGAAGTATTTCAGAGCCTATTATTAAGGCAATTGGTTCAATATAAGAAAAAACGAGGTGAGGACGCTGAGCGTCCTGACACCCCGCTGAGCGGGGTGATCCCGTGGGGATTCGAACCCCAGATTCTCTGGCTGAAAACCAGATGTCCTAGGCCGCTAGACGACGGGACCAAAATAAGTTTTTAAAGTTCGTAAAGTTTTTAAAGTTCGTAAAGTTAACTTAAACTTAATAGAGTATTATATCAATTTTTCTTTTAGAAATCAGGAAAGTTAGTTTTAAAATAATTTATTGGAGTATCTTAAATTTCTCTAAATTTACGACGTGTTTATTATTAATTAGAAATTCTTTTACTTACCTTATTATTAATGGATGGTTCTATTTTAATTTCAATTGGTAGTTCTGCAACTTGTTTATAACTATTGGTATCTTTTTCTTTATATTTAACTATAAATCGATATATACCAGATGTAGTAATAGGTATGCCGATAATTTTTAATATGGTCCGCATACGTTTCATATTATCTGGTATGGTTACAATGTTAGTAAAGGTTTTTAAGGTTTTATTATTTGGATCCATTAATGTAATTTCAATATCAATTTCAACTTTGTTAGTTGTATTTTCTTTATGCCAAAAATTAACGACCTCATATTCAAAAGGAATTGATAGCTTAATATTTTTGTTTTGAGGTAGACTAACTTTTGCTTGTAACTGTTCAAAGACATCTATTAAGCTAATGTTATTAGTAGCTGAGTCAACAATGGTCTTTCTACAGAGTATTGACCAAACATGTTTAACCATATTATATAAAAGTTTGAAAATAAGGATTGGACGTAACTTTAATGTCTCTAACATCTCCAATCGTTAAATTTTCGGTTATATCCTCAAAGTAATATTTTTCATTTTTATCACTTACTATTAAATTTGAAAACGTTTGTTGTTTAGAAGCATTAAAAACTTCTAATCCTATTAAATTACCACCATCATCGTATTCCAAGTTGAGATCAGGAGTTATTTCTTCATATCTTCCTTCTTCTCCTTTTTTAAACACCACCCATAGCACATCCTCCTTTTCATCATAAAAGGTTTTCGCTTTTGGTTGTATGCTCTTTTTATTAGTTTTTTTCATCTTTTTATATACCTGCCAATCTTTAATCTGTTAATAATTTCTTGATTACTTTCAACATGTATTGTTTTTATTATAACACTATTCGAAATTTTATCATAGATAAAAGCTTTCATTAATTGTTGCTTTGCACCGTTATAAATTAAATTTTTAATAGATATATTCGAATTTTGAAGAGTATCAAAATACTTTTTGTCTGCTCGATAAAATATAACCCTAGGGTCGTTTTCATTAAAATTACGTATTTTAATTCTGTCTTTTAAGTGAGGCGAATAAACAACTCTCATAAATTTAATTAGATTATAATCTTTTAAAAAACAGATTCCTGTAGAATGAAGGAATTGTTTTAATTTTTATTAACTATATAGTTCCATACTCTATAGGGAGAAAAGATTGATTTCGCTTTGAGGCTAAACGCAAACCACTATATAACTTAAATAAATCATCATAAATTTGGTTCCGATTCCGAAACCGTAGGTCAAAATGCTCCTCCTAACAATCTAATACATTTTAAAAACTCTTATGATAAAATAATTGAGGCCTGAATCATTATAAATATGCTATGAATGTAGAAATAAAAACTGCAAAAAATAAGTTAGGAGTACAATTTTGGTTAAATACAATAAAAGAATTACCAGGCTCTTTAGTTTCTGCATCTATTTAATCTACTTTTTGGTCAGGTAACAGTAGAAACAGCGATCAGGCCAATTACCTCTGATAAAAATGTTTTAACTCAAGTTTTTTTGGCTAATAAAACTATTATGGCTTTAGACGAAGCGATTGAAAATAATATTGATATAAGGCGTATTTATGCATGGTGGTTAAATAATAAACCAATGCATGACGAAATTGGAAAAGTTAGCGAATGTATGAAAAAAGAGGTTGAAATAGAAAAAAAAATTAGAGCCGGCGAGAGAATAAGCATAGAGGAATATCTTACAGTTGTTACTCCTGCAAACGCAGTGCAATTACTGGCAACTTCTTTCGCAACCGCAATTGGTGACAATGAGTATCTTGACACTGATGATTATAGAAAAAAAGTCCATTATGTAAATTTTAAAATTAGACTAATGGCTGACCTAATGAAATATCCTAAAGATAAGAAAGACAATAAACCAAATGTATTAACTGTGGCGCTAGAAGATTTTGGTGAAATGAACGCGATAGATTTAATAAAAAAAATTGAAGAGAGATTTTCTATAGAGAATCCATTCGAAAATGATAAAAATCCTAACAAAACAACTGACTTTTTATTAAACTTTTATGAACTAAGTATGAAATTCTTAGAAGAGATGACACCGTTATGGCATTCATTGTATCACTTCAAAACGACAGATAATGTTACTCCGCTTTCAACTACTGTTTAATCTGAACAAATCTTCATAGATTAAGTTCCAATTCCGAATTCTTAGCATAAAAGCCATGATATTTTTCAGGGAGCATATCTCTGATCTGACACATAACAAAGTCAATTTGAGCCTGCATATTTTCTTTTGTTGGCCTTTGATTAGAAGGACGAATAAAGTATGGCGCTCCAACAGTTATAAATACATGGTCTCGGTGTAACATTAATCTTTGTTTTATTGGACCTGGTTCAGTAACTTCAGGAAGTATTCCTTCGGTACCCCAGATAGCCCATGGACTTATCGGAATCGGTTTTTGTAATTCATTAGCAGCTTTCTGGGCGATAAAAATTATTCCGCTCTTTGCTTTTTTTAATACTGTTCTATTACCATCTCTATCCCGTCCCCTTGTTCCCTCAGGACAGGCAAAAATAACTCCTTTCCCATCTATTAACACTGTAGTTACCGCTCTTAATGCTTGACGATCTACTTCCCCGCGATTAACCGGTATCGATTCTAATTTATTTAATAAACTACCTATTAAAGGAATCCTTAAGTTCTCCATTTTTGTAAACATAACAGGAGTTTGGGTTAAATAAGCAAAAGGAGCTAAAGCTTCCAAGATGCCCATGTGGTTGGCGACAACTATTGCCGGTCCTTCTTTTGGTATATTTTCCTCTCCTGTTAAAGTAATACCTTTAGATAATGAACGTAATAGTCCACGGCTTGCAATTCTTACTAAGTTAGGATTTATTCGGGTTTCTACAGACATAAGATTCGAGTTATTATCCTAGCAGAATCGATAGTTAAATTCAATACAGTTAAAGTGAGGCTAGACAGAATCGAACTGTCATCTAGTCCTTAGAAGGGACTTATTCTGTCCGTTGAACTATAGCCTCTGAACCGACCATCGGACTCGAACTTGCCTGCCGGCAGGCAGCCGATAACCTATTATTTACCCAGTACCATTTAGCTTTTTGCTATTTATGAGCCTGGAAGGAGATTTGAACTCCTGACCTATTGTTTACAAAACAATTGCTCTACCGCTGAGCTATCCAGGCAATTTACTTGTTATTTTATCAAATGCTATACTTTATTTAAATGGCTAGAAAGTTAACGGCTAAATATCTGGAAAAACGAAAAGTCCCAAAAGTTCTGATAGCTGGACTTATTTTAGCTTCGGTTTTAGGTTGGACCGGCTGGAAAAATCTGGATAAAATAAAAAATTATTATCAAATCCGGCAAATATTTCCAATAAAAACAAAGGCAGTGATCGTAACTGATGGAGACACATTTACGATTAAAAACGGAATGACAGTTCGACTTCTGGGTATTGACGCACCTAACCGTGGTATATCCGGCTATGATGAAGCGAAAAACTATCTTTCTTCTTTGATTCTCAACCGCAGTCTTAGTTTTGAATATGACAGGTATCAGGACGATAAATACGGCCGGATTTTAGCCTATGTCTGGACTGACTGTTTTTCGGAAATAAAGCCCTTTTGCCGTAATAACAAAGCACTGGTTAACGAAATTATGATAAAAAAAGGATTGGCTAAACCAGTTGTTTACTCCGACCGCGCCAAACTTAAATACCAGGATCTTTTTCTTTCCATAACTCCCCAACCTCCCCAATATCCCAAAAATCCCCAACTTTGATTCTGTTGCTGTGTTCTATTTACGCGCAAATTCGAACTTTTTTCAAGTCTCAAAGGTAGGGCGGCGGCTGCGGCCGTCCAGCCGCCGCCCCATCTGCGCTCGGCTTTCGACCTCGTTTTTAATTATCTTTTTTGCGCGATTTTTATGATTTTAGTATAATATATCCAACTTATCTATGCAACAAATTGAAGCACGAAAATTAAACGAAGATTGGGGAAAAATTTGGGCCGATGGTTATGTTTTTGAACCTATAAGCTTACAGCATGACACTATTTCAGTGCTTATATTTACTGCTCTTAGACAAGTTGAAAACAGCCCTGGTGTATTTTTAGATGTAGGAAGCGGGCCTGGTTCACGGACAATACCAATTTTGAGAGAGTTTCCTTTTTTAAGATTGGTTCTTCTTGACACTTCACAAAAGGCATTATCGACGGGTAAAGAATATGCTTCGCGACAAAATACTAAAGCTGATTTGATAAAAGCTGATGCATTCAAGATTCCGTTACCTGATTGTAGCGTGAAGTGCGTTTTCTCTAATGGACTCAATGAACATTTCCAAGGAGATGTAAGGCAACAACTTTTTGATGAGATGGTAAGAGTGGCAGAAATAGGAGGATCAGTTGTAGTAATTACACCAAATAAGCTTAATCCTTTTCATACCATGAATAAAGTAATTCGAGAAAGAAGGGGTAGTTGGATTTACGGCCCTCAATATGATTTTACTCCAAGTGAGTTAATCGGCCGAGTGAAAAATGCAGGACTTGTAGATATTAAAAAGTATGGAGTTGGCGCATTCACTTCGTGGATAAGGTTGTTCCCTAGAAACTTACAAAGAGGAATTGTTATCTCACCTACACCAATTGGAGGTGTGAATAGGGTACTTCAAAATCTTGATATGGATGTAGAGACTGGAATTAACAGATTGTTTGGTCGGGAAATTATGGTAATTGGGAGAAAAGCTAAATAATTTAACCCAGTAATTGTTCTTTAAAATTTTTGCGTTTTTTCTTTTCCTTTTTACGCCGCCTCGAATTTAGCTGGCAGAATCCGTATAAAGATCTCGCCGCGCCCGCCCCCGCGGCCAGCGCCTCCACCTCCAATCTCTTTCTGTGCGTTTGTTTGACGAAATCCGAACCTTTTTTGAACGGAACTGACGGCGCGCTTTCCGCCGCCGCCGAATTTCGTGCCAGCAAAGCTGGCGCGCCGCCGATTTTTATTAACTAATCTCGAA
>Ga0210005_1001232_pt1 | contig 16868 bp, 12 predicted proteins | sample CryGey02umfilter_3_FD_183961 | JGI IMG/M metagenome (GOLD analysis project Ga0210005, IMG submission 183961) | Groundwater microbial communities from aquifer in Utah, USA - Crystal Geyser 4/9/14 0.2 um filter (SPAdes) (version 3) | ecosystem: Environmental > Aquatic > Deep subsurface >... | reverse complement strand
AGTTTGGTGAGGTTACTGCTGGCGTTCATATCACCCCTCAAGAACTTGCCACTGTCTTTGCAAAACGCGCTGGCTATTTTGGTCCCGATGCCATTCGCGGTGAGGTGATTATTTTGGGAACCTGCTTCAATGCTAACTTCTTGCGAACTTTTTATGCTGAGCTGGCATCAAAGGGGCTACCTCTACCGGCGGCGGTCGGTACCTCCGAGTACAATCAGTATGGCTACAGTAACTTTGACAATAAGTACGGCAATGACTTCTTCGATAAAGTTCTCGAGGTCCAGGGCGAGAGGAGTACGATCGGTGATGTCTGGAAGAATGACGATGCCGCTAAGGATCTTAATCCTTCTGTCTTTGTTCCCGATGGGCAGGACCTGATCCAACTTGGAGACAACAAAAATCCCCACCGGGGTGGGGATGAACATTATGCTGCCTAGTTCTGACTGCCACCGCTCCCGGGGAGCTTGTGGTGGCGAGGTGGCGGTTAGGCTACCTCTGGAGTGATCATCTTGATCTCGATATCTACACCGGCTGGGAGGTTCAGGTTGCTCAGCGCATCGATTGTCTTTGAGTTGGACTCTGTGATGTCGATGAGACGTCGGTGAGTTCTTATCTCAAACTGCTCGCGGGCCGTCTTGTGAACGAAGGTTGAGCGGTTGACCGTGTACTTGTCGATGATCGTAGGTAGGGGGATTGGGCCGGCAATGATCGCTCCGGTCTTCTCGGCCGCATCAATGATCAGTTTCGCAGATTCATCTACAACTTTGTGATCAAAAGCTTTGATTCGGATGCGGATTTTTTGTGCAGATACAGCCATGAGAGATCAAAAGTCAAAGGTCAAAATGAGATGCCCCGCAACCTTACCAGAGGTGAGGTTGCGGGGCAAGAGAATCCGTAACAATTACTCGAGAATCTTGCTGACGACGCCGGCTCCAACAGTTCGTCCACCCTCACGGATAGCGAAGCGGAGACCCTCGTCCATAGCGATTGGCATACCGAGTGAGACGACTACCTTGATATCATCGCCGGGCATAACCATCTCAACGCCCTCAGGGAGCTCGATCGATCCGGTTACGTCGGTAGTTCGCATGTAGAACTGGGGCTTGTAACCCTTGAAGAAAGGAGTGTGTCGTCCACCCTCGTCTTTGCTCAGAACGTAAACCTGGGCCTCAAACTTAGTATGTGGAGTAATGGTACCTGTCTTTGCAAGAACCTGACCACGCTCGATATCATCCTTTTCAACACCACGGAGGAGAATACCAACGTTATCACCAGCCTGACCCTCATCGAGAAGTTTCTTGAACATCTCAACTCCGGTAACGACGGTCTTGCGAGTCTCGCGGATACCAACGATTGAGATCTCTTCGTTGACCTTAACAATGCCCTGCTCGATACGACCGGTTGCGACTGTACCACGACCCTTAATTGAGAAGATGTCCTCAATAGGCATCAAGAACGGCTTGTCGAGTGGGCGCTCTGGAACGGGGATGTGCTTGTCGAGTGCCTCGAGAAGCTCGATGATTGGAGCTGCTGCCTCACCACTTGGATCCTCCACTGCCTTGAGAGCTGATCCCTTAATGATTGGGGTTGTGTCTCCAGGGTAGTTGTACTTGTTGAGAAGCTCGCGGATCTCCATCTCGGTTAGCTCTGCGATCTCTGGATCGGCCATATCCATCTTGTTCATGAATACGACGATGTAAGGAACGTTAACCTGACGGGCTAGAAGGATGTGCTCACGAGTCTGTGGCATGGGGCCGTCTGCAGCTGAAACAACGAGAATGGCACCATCCATCTGGGCAGCACCGGTAATCATGTTCTTAACGTAGTCGGCGTGACCTGGACAGTCGACGTGGGCGTAGTGACGGTTTGGTGTCTCGTACTCCTGGTGAGAAGTGGCGATCGTAATACCGCGCTCTCGCTCCTCGGGAGCGTTGTCAATCTGATCGTAGGCTACAGCCTTGTTAATGTCGCTTGGCCATTTTGCGGCTGCAACCATAGTTATTGCTGCAGTCAAAGTGGTTTTTCCGTGGTCAACGTGACCGATAGTACCCACATTGACGTGAGGTTTGGTACGTTGGAACTTTTGTGCGTCAGCCATAAAGTTGGGAGGTTAAGAGTGGTTAATAGATGCTTGAGAGATTCTAGAGGAAGTGGTGGCCGCTTTGCAAGGAAAAATTACTTTCCCGTGCGCTCTGCAATCACTTTCTCGGTGATGTTTGAGGGAGCTCTTTCGTAGGCTGCGAACTCCATGGTGTAGGAGGCTCGACCTTGGGTCATTGAGCGAAGGTCGGTGGCGTAACCAAACATCTCGGCCAAAGGTACTTTTGCCTTAATGTATTTAACGACGGCGCGGTCACCCGATTCGAAGATCTGGCCACGGCGTGAGCTTAAGTTGCCCATAACGTCACCGAAGAAGTCTTCGGGAGTAACGACCTCCACATTCATAACCGGCTCTAGAAGGTGAGCTCCGGCTGCACGGGCCGCTTTGCGGAATGCGAGTGAACCGGCAACTTTAAAGGCCATTTCTGAGGAGTCAACATCATGGTAACTACCATCGTAGAGCTCGACGCCTATATCGATCATTGGGTAGCCTGCAACGACACCACGAGTAAGTGACTCGCGAATACCTTTGTCGACGGCTGGAATGTACTCACGTGGAATACGTCCTCCAACGACGGCATCTTTGAACTCGTAACCCTTACCTGATTCAAGCGGTTTAACGCGGAGCAGAACGTGACCGTACTGACCATGACCACCAGTCTGTTTAACGTACTTCTCTTCACCTTCTGCTTCCTTATCAATAGTCTCCTTGTAGGCGACCTGTGGCTGGCCGACGTTGGCCTCAACTTTGAACTCACGTTTCATTCTGTCGACGATGATATCCAAGTGAAGCTCACCCATTCCGGCGATGATGGTCTGTCCGGTCTCCTCGTCACTGTGGACGCGGAAGGTCGGATCTTCTTCGGCAAGTTTCTGAAGGGCGAGACCCATCTTCTCCTGATCGGCCTTTGTCTTGGGCTCAACGGCGATTGAGATAACCGGATCCGGGAACTCGATCGACTCTAGGATGATTGGGTGATTCTCGTCGCAAAGGGTGTCACCTGTGAAGGTGCTCTTTGGTCCGATCAGTGCGGCAATCTCTCCGGCCTCAACCTCCTTAACCTCCTCGCGGTGGTTTGAGTGAAGACGAACGATACGGCCAACGCGTTCCTTGTTTCCGCTCGAACTGTTGTAGACGTATGAGCCGGCGGCTATTTTTCCTGAGTAGACACGGAAGAAGGCGAGCTTACCCACAAATGGGTCGGTGGCGATTTTAAAGGCAAGTGCTGCAAATGGTTCGTTTGCATCTGCATGACGAGTCTCTTCTTCGTTGGTATCCGGGTTGAGGCCCTTCACTGGGGGAACGTCGAGAGGTGAGGGGAGGTAGTGGCAGACGCCATCAAGCATTGTCTGAACACCAACGTTCTTGAGCGAACTTCCACAGAAAACCAAGTAGAGATCGCCGGTAAGGACACCCTTACGAAGACCGTTCTTGATCTCTTCGATCGTTAGTTCGGTTCCTTCGATGTACTTTTCCATGAGGGCATCGTCATACTCGGCCGCCTTCTCGCTAAGAAGAGCACGTCGCTCTTCGAGCTGCTCTTTCAGTTCTTCAGGAACGGGGATCTCTTTGATAGTCTCTCCAAATCCACCCTCATAGTTGTAGGCCTTGCGCTCGATGATGTCGACGACACCGTCAAAGCTGCTCTCGAATCCGATAGGAAGCTGAACGGCAAAGGCGTTCTTTGAGAGGCGGGTGTGGATAGACTCGAGACTCATGAAAAAGTCTGCACCGGTCTTGTCCATCTTGTTTACAAAGGCGATGCGGGGAACGTTGTACTTGTCGGCCTGGCGCCAGACGGTCTCGGACTGTGGCTCAACACCTTGTGATCCGTCAAAGACGACGACACCTCCATCGAGGACACGCATACTGCGCTCCACCTCGACGGTGAAGTCTACGTGGCCGGGAGTATCAATAATGTTGAATCGAAACTGCTCGCCGGTGTCCGTGGTCTTCCAGTTACAGCTGGTAGCTGCGGCGGTAATGGTGATGCCGCGTTCGCGCTCCTGATCCATCCAGTCCATCTCCGCTGCACCCTCATGAACTTCTCCAATCTTATGTTTGCGACCTGTGTAAAATAGAATTCGCTCAGTGGTCGTCGTTTTTCCGGCGTCAATATGGGCGATAATCCCAAAATTTCTTGTATATTTAAGGTCTTCAGACATAAGAGTAAAGTGAAGTTAGGGAGTTACGGATTTAGTATTTTGCCAAGTGAGCAAAGGCCTTGTTGGCTTGTGCCATTCGGTGAATATCCTCACGCTTCTTGAAAGCGGGGCCGGTCTCATTTGATGAGTCGAGGAGGACGCGTGCCAACTTCTTAGACATGGGAGCACCCTTTTCTTTTCGAGCTGCACCAAGAATCCAACGGAAGGCGAGTGAGAGCTGGCGATTCTGCTTAACTTCAACGGGAACCTGATAGACGGCGCCACCCACACGTTTTGGGCGAACCTCCATGTTTGGCTTTACCGTCTCGATAGCCTTCTCGAAAATGCGCTCCGGGTCTTGTCCCTCGCTGAGCTTACTAACTTCGATGAAGCAGTCCTTGAGAATGCGTCGGGCTATGGTCTTTTTGCCGCTGTGCATTAGGGTATTAATGAATCGCTCGAGCAGAGGAGTCGATCCTTCCGGAATATGTGTCGTGTTCTTGTGCATAGTAAAGATACAGAAAAGTTATTAAGTCGTCTTAGGTCGTTTAGCTCCATAAAGTGAGCGTCGTCGTCGTCGATCGCCCAGACCCTGGGTGTCTAGAACACCTCGGACAATGTGATAGCGGACACCGGGGAGATCTTTGACTCTTCCACCTCGGATCATGACAACGGAGTGTTCCTGAAGGTTGTGTCCCTCGCCGGGAATGTAGGCGATAACCTCGAAGCCGTTGGTAAGACGAACCTTGGCTACTTTTCGGAGAGCCGAGTTCGGTTTCTTAGGCGTTGTGGTGTACACCTTGAGACAGACACCGCGCTTGAATGGTGAGGCGACGCGTGTTGTCGTTCGCTTGATCGAGTTCCAGCTGAAGCTCAGAACCGGGGACTTTGACTTCTTGTGCTGAGTTTTGCGTGGCTTGCGTACAAGCTGATTAATCGTTGGCATGAAGTGAAGTAAGAGTTTAGAAGTGAAATAAGATTCTTATGCGTGAGGACAAAGCGGGGCTAGTTTAGCGGAGGGTCGAGCGCATTTCAAGCTATTCCTCAACCATCTCTGGATGACGCTTGCGGTAGGTCTCTCCGGCAGGGATGAGTTTACCGATGATGACGTTTTCTTTGAGACCCTGGAGATTGTCAATTTTTCGCGTCGTAGAGGCCTCGACAAGAACACGAATTGTCTCCTGGAAGCTCGCGGCTGAGAGCCAGCTGTCTGTGTAGAGAGAGACGCGAGTGAGTCCCAAGAGGAGGCGTTCGTAGAGTATAGGTCGCTTGTTCTTGTCTACAAGTCGCTTGTTCTCATGCTCCACAGTGAGGATGTTAACGATCTCACCGGGGAGGAAGTTGCTGTCTCCCGAGTCGACGATGCGTCCCTTTGAGAGCATCTGGCGTGCGATGATCTCAACGTGCTTGTCATTGATGTTCTGACCCTGTGATGCGTAAATCGCCTGAACCTCACTTACGATGTAGCGCATAACAGTCTGAAGATCGGTAAGGTGGAGGAGGTCGCGCAGGTTGATGTGTCCCGAGGTCATTGTCTGACCTTTCTTTACCTCACTGCCATTCTTAACCTTGAGACTCTTTCCGAAGGCGACATGGTAGATGCGCTCGATTGGAGCGACGGTGCGGACGACAATCTTGTGCTCCTTAACCTCGATAACTTTTCCATTCTCGCTAGCACGGGTGATGTTCTTCATCTGGCGTGATTTCGCGAGCATGCCCTTAGCCTTAACGCGATCGCCTTCCTTAACGAGAATTTCATCGCCCGGCTCGACAGCATATTCTTGTTCTACGGGACCATCTGAAGTAAGGACGAGCTCGGTCTGAATACCTTTACGGTTGATCTTGATGCTGCCATCAATCTCGGCGATGACCGCCGGGGATTTTGGTGCGCGAGCCTCGAAGAGCTCCTCAACACGAGTTAGACCCTGGGTAATATCGCTTCCTTCGGCGACACCTCCCATGTGGAAGGTACGCATCGTAAGCTGTGTTCCAGGCTCACCAATGGACTGGGCGGCGATAATGCCCACTGCGGTGCCGACGGTGACGCGTCGGTTGGTACCGAGGTCACGACCGTAACACTTGCGGCAGACGCCGTTCTCAGTCTCACAGAGAATAATTGAGCGAATGGGCACCTCGTCGATCTGTCTGTTGTCGATCTCATCGATGAGTTCTTTTGTTACCTCCTCGCCCTTCTTACCAAGAACCTCACCGGTCTCCTTATCAACAAGGTTAGCACCCAGGATGCGGCCCAGAAGGCGTTTTTCAAAGCGTTCGCTTCCGAAGGCCTCTGAGTCTGCACGCTTGATGGGAACGGCTTCTTCTGCGTTACAGTCGATCTCTTTAATGATGATGTCCTGAACGGCATCGACAAGACGACGTGTCAGGTAACCGGCTTCAGCCGTCTTAAGAGCAGTATCGGATTTACCTTTACGTCCTCCATGCGTTGCGATGAAGTACTCAAGAATCGTAAATCCTTCTTTAAGGTTAGACTTAATAGGCAGCTCGATCGTCTTACCGGCGGGGTTGGCGACGAGACCTTTCATTCCACAGAGCTGAGTGACCTGTCCCCAGTTTCCACGAGCTCCGGAGTTGACCATGTAGTGGAGGTCGTTTGTCTCGGGAAGGGCGCGAATAGTTGCCTCGGTGATGACGGCCTTTGCATTAGTCCAGACCTGAATGGTGTGGAGATAGCGCTCGTCGTCAGTGACAAATCCGTTCCAGAACTGGTCGTTGATCTTCTTAATAACCTCAGAGGCCTCCTCGACGATCTTCTCCTTTTCGGGGGGGACGATCATGTCGGTTGCGGCGATTGTGAGTCCCGACTTTGTTGCGAACTTAAAGCCAATACGTTTGATCTCGTCGCTTACGCGGGCGGTTACATCTTCTCCGCAGAGGTCGTAAAGTACGGTGATGAGTGCTCCCAGGGCCTTCTTGTCCATGGCCTTGTTCAAGTAACCAACTTCATTCGGAATAATTGTGTTGAAGATAAGTCGTCCAACGGTTGTTTCGATGATCTCAACTTGTCCTTCCTCAACCTCTATGCGGGCTTTGATCGGAGCTTGAAGGTGGACGTAGCCAAGTCTGTAGGCGGTGATTGCTTCGTTTATATCCGCGAAGACCATGCCGGTACCTTTTCCTTCAGGAGTGATCTTCGTAAGGTAGTAGCAACCCAAGATCATATCCTGAGTTGGTGAGACGGTAGGCTCGCCGGCCGATGGTTTGAGAAGGTTCTTTGCGGATGCGATAAGCTCATGCGCCTCACGCTGTGCCTGTTTTGAGAGGGGAACGTGGACGGCCATCTGATCTCCATCGAAGTCGGCGTTGAAGGCCGCACAGACGAGTGGGTGGATCTGGATAGCTTTACCTTCGACCAAGATTGGCTGGAAGGCCTGAATACCGAGGCGATGAAGGGTAGGAGCTCGGTTGAGAAGGACGTAGCGATCTTTCGTTACATCTTCGAGAATATCCCAAACCTCTTTCTTGTTTCCCGAGATAAGCTTCTCGGCATTTTTTATGTTGTGAGCGTAGCCATCGCGGATCAGTCTGCCGATCACAAAGGGGCGGAATAGTTCGAGGGCCATGGTCTTTGGAAGACCACACTGGTTGAGTTTGAGACGAGGACCGACGACGATAACGGAACGACCTGAGTAGTCCACACGTTTTCCAAGAAGGTTCTGGCGGAAGCGACCCTGCTTACCCTTGAGCATGTCAGAGAGTGAGCGGAGTTTGCGCTTATCTCCCGTGTTGAAGACGGTGCGGCCACTGCGGGCGCTGTTGTTAAGGAGGGTGTCGATCGCCTCTTGGAGCATACGTTTCTCATTGCGGCAGATAACCTCGGGAGCCCCGATGGCCATGAGCTTTTTGAGACGATTGTTGCGGTTGATAACGCGGCGGTAGAGGTCGTTCAAGTCAGAGGCGGCGAAACGTCCACCGTCGAGCTGAACCATGGGACGAAGGTCCGGTGGAATGACGGGAAGAATGGTCATGATCATCCACTCGGGTTTGATGCCCGCCTTTAGAAGTGAGCCCGCAAGCTTGATGCGCTTGATGATCTTCTTCTGTTTCTGTCCCGATGCCTTCTTGAGCTCTTCCTGAAGCTCATCGGTAACCTTATCCAAGTCGAGGCTTTTGATGATGTCTCGGATAGCCTCGGCGCCGGTGCCGGCTCTGAAAACGTGGCCGAACTTCATCGACATATCGCGGTACTCAAGCTCAGTGAGTACTGAACTCACAAAGAGTTTTTCCAGGTCGTCTTTGGCCTGATTGTGCTGCTCGGTTAACTCTTCGATGCGCTTAGCCATGTCGGCCTCACTGCCACCGCTCTCCTTGAGCTCGGTCTGCACTTTTTTCTTGTAGTTCTTGAACTCGTGGAGGAGCTGCTCGCGTGCCTCTTCTTTTGTCGCATCATCAACATGGGTGATGATGTAGGCGGCAAAGTAGACCACCTGTTCGATCGTTTTGATAGGAAGATCGAGTAGAAGCCCGATACGGCTTGGCGTTGAGCGGAGGAACCAGATGTGTGTTACGGGAACAGCAAGGCTGATATGGCCCATGCGCTCGCGGCGTACAACTGATCGAGTAACTTCTACTCCACACTTCTCACAGACAACACCCTTGTAGCGGATGCGCTTGTACTTTCCACAGTAACACTCCCAGTTTTTCGTTGGGCCGAAGATCTTCTCACAGAAGAGACCGTCGCGCTCAGGTTTCTGGGTGCGGTAGTTGATCGTTTCGGGCTTCTTAACTTCGCCGTGAGACCATGAGAGGATCTCTTCGGGTGAGGCGACGCCCAGCGAAATCGAGTCGAAATCGTTAATGTTCGGGCCCGTCGGCTCCTTCAGAGCCTCCGGTGCCTGCGTTTGGGACTGCGTTTGCATTGACATATAAACTAGGTTTAAGTGACGAGGAATTAAAGTTCGGACTCTTCCACCTCTGCGGCGGCTTCCATCTCTTCTTCAGATTCAAATCCTGCGGGGACTTGGTCGGATCCCATTTCGACGGGCATATCTTCTTTTACTTTATCTTCCAACTCTTTTTCCAGAGGTGTTTCTCCTTCTTCTATCTCCTCTTCTTCGGGAGCGATGTACTCGTCCTCCGCGATTTCTTCTTGCTGAAGCTTCATAAGGCTTACCGAGAGGCCGAGACTCTGAAGCTCCTTCATCAATACGTTGAAACTCTCGGGAGTGCGGGGCTTCTTAATGAGCTCGCCTTTGACGATCGACTCATAGGCCTTTGCACGTCCGTAGACGTCGTCGGACTTGATCGTAAGCATCTCTTGAAGTGTGTGGGCGGCGCCGTAGGCCTCAAGTGCCCAGACCTCCATCTCACCAAAGCGCTGACCACCGTGTTGCGCCTTACCTCCGAGAGGCTGCTGCGTAACGAGCGAGTATGGTCCGACAGAGCGAGCGTGGATCTTATCTTCGATAAGATGGCTCAGCTTCATGATGTAGGCGATACCGACCGTCGTCTTGGTGTCAAATGGCTCACCGGTAAGACCATCGAAGAGCTGGATCTTTCCGTCTTCGGGGAGCTTGGCTTCCTGGAGCTTCTCCTTGATCTGGTCGGTCGTGACTCCGTTGAGAGCGGGGGAGGCAACACGAATGTTGAGCTCCTGAGCCGCCCAACCAAGATGAGTCTCAAGAATCTGACCAATGTTCATACGGCTGGTGACACCGAGTGGGTTCAAGATCATGTCGACCGGTGTTCCGTCAGGAAGGTAGGGCATGTTCTCCATCGGAACGATGAGAGAGATAATACCTTTGTTTCCATGTCGTCCGGCGATCTTGTCACCGATTGAGATCTTACGAGTCTGTGCGACGCTCACGCGGATCTGTTTGTTGACGCCGGTTGCAAGCTCGTCGCCCTCTTTTCGAGTGAAGACCTGGACGTCGACGACTTTACCGTAGGCACCTCCGGGCATGCGGAGTGAGGTGTCTTTAACATCGCGGGCCTTGTCTCCAAAAATGGCGCGGAGCAGTCGCTCTTCAGCGGTCAGCTCGGTCTCACCCTTTGGTGTGATCTTTCCAACGAGAATATCTCCCTCCTCGACCTTAGCGCCGATGCGGATGATACCTTCCTCGTTAAGATCTTTGAGGCGGCCTTCACCGACATTGGGAATGTCGCGGGTAATAATTTCAGGTCCGAGCTTCGTGTCTCGAACGTCCATTGTGTAGTGCTCGATATGCAGAGAGTCAAAGGTGCCTTTCTGAACGAGACGGTCGGAGATGATAACGGCATCTTCAAAGTTGTAACCCTGCCATGACATGTAGGCGACGAGGATATTCGATCCGAGTGCGAGCTCACCATTTTCGGTTGAGGCCCCATCGGCCAGAACATCACCCTTCTTCACCTTCTGCCCCTTGTTAACTTTCGCACGCTGGTTCAGACACGTTGCCTGGTTGGAGCGTGTGAAGGTAAGGAGCTCATACGTCTTTTTGCGGCCACTGTCGTAGATAACCGAGATCTCTCGAGCGTCTACAGCTGAGACCATACCGCTCTCCTCGGCGAGGAGAACCTGTCCGGAGCTCTTGGCTGTAATCTCCTCCATACCGGTTCCGACGATCGGAGCCTGTGGGTTGACGAGAGAGACGGCCTGACGTTGCATGTTCGAACCCATCGAGGCGCGGGTGTTGTCATCGTGCTCAAGGAAGGGAATCAGCGCGGTTGTCTCGGAAATAATCTGTTTAGGTGAGACGTCCATATGAGTGACGTCGTTGACGTGAGCCAGCATCGGCTCGCCATTTTGGCGGGCGGCAACCCGAGTCTGAGTGAACTCACCGTTAGCACCCAACTCAGAGTTGGCCTGAGCAATCGTCAGCTCCTGCTCGGCCTCGGCATCAAAGTAGGTAACCACCTCTGTAGGGTAGGGGACGACCTTGACCTCCTTGAGGTCTTTAATCTTTCCTAACTCTTTGGCCAGTTTCGCATCGACAATGGCGCGGCTCTTACCCACGACCTTACTGCCGTCCATAACATCGCCGTTGAGCGTGCGTCCCACGAGTCCCTTTTCAGTGTTGGGAGCCGTGTGATTAACCTCGCGGAAGGGGGTCTCGATGAAGCCGTACTTATTAATACGCGCATAGGTAGCAAGATGGACGACGAGTCCAATGTTCGGACCTTCAGGTGTTGCGATAGGACAGATGCGTCCATAGTGAGAGGGATGCACGTCACGAACATCAAAGCTGGCGCGCTCTCGGGAGAGACCGCCGGGACCCATGGCCGAGAGACGTCGCTTGTGGGCGAGCTCTGCGAGCGGGTTGGTCTGGTCCATGAACTGTGAGAGCTGTGAACTTGCGTAGAACTCTCGAAGGGCGGCCGTGATAGGACGAGAGTTGATAAGCTGAGTCGGTGTGACCGTCTCGATATCCATAACGGTCATGCGGTCTTTAATAATGCGCTCGGTGCGGAGAAGACCGACACGGAACTTGTTCTGAACGAGCTCACCGACACCGCGAATGCGGCGGTTGCTCAAGTGGTCAATATCATCGGGTGAGAGCTCGCCATTGTTGAGGCGAATGAGGTGCTTCATGATCTGGACAAGATCTGAAACCTGGAAGGTGTGATTTTCTTTGGAGTTCGCAAGGTCGAGCTTGAAACGTCGGTTGAGTTTGTAGCGTGCGACTGCACCCATGTCGTATTTCTTGTAGTCGAAGAACATCGACTTGATGAGTGACTTGGCGTTCTCGGGAGTAGCAAGGTCGCCGGGGCGAATCTTGCGGTAGATCTGCTGGTAGGCCTCGTCAATGGTCTTTGCCGGATCCTTGTCGAGGGTCAGAAGCATGTAGTCGTAGTCGAAGTTGGTGTTCTCGTCCTTAAAGAGGTCCAGAATATCTTTGTCGCTTTCATAACCGAAGACGCGAAGAAGACTCGTGATGGGGATCTTGCGCTTGCGGTCGATCTTAACTGTGATGATGCCTTTCTTGTCGGTCTCGATCTCGAGCCAGGCACCACGTTTTGGAATAATTTTTGCATTGTTGAAGGCGGGTGCTGCGGCATTACGTGAGAAGAAGACACCCGGCGAGCGAACAATCTGACTGACGACCACACGCTCGATACCATTAATGATGAAGGTACCGCGGTCGGTCATAAGGGGGATGGAGCCGAGAAAGACGTCCTGCTCCTTAATCTCACCACTCTCCTTATTAATAAGCTGTACGTGAACTTTGAGGGGCGCCTCGTAGGTGAGGTTCTTGTTCTTTGCCAAATCCGGATCGTACTTGGGCTCTCCGACGGAGTGCTCAAGGAAGTGGAGCTCGAGTTTCTTCCCTGAAAAATCCGAGACGGGCGTCAGCTCGTCAAGGAGTTCGCGAATACCCTCCACAAGGAACCAGCGGTATGAGTTGATCTGTGTCTCGATGAGGTTGGGCATAGCGCACGCCTCCTTCTCGTCATTGAGGAACTTGCGTCCCGCGCCTTCAAGCACAAGGTGCTCGTGAGTAAGATCGGGGAGGTAGGTCTCGATCTCCGTCTTCTTCAACTTGGGAGCAACTGCCTTTATCTTCTTAATCTCTTCTTTCTTTGCGGTCTCTTTGCCGGGCGTCGGCGTAGCTCCTTTTACTGCGGTCGTTGCTGTGGTTTCTTTTTTAGAAGCCGTTTTCTTTTCTGCGGCTTCTGCCGAAACGGACGGCATCTTCTTTTCTATCTTCTTCGAAGAAGCCTTCGGTGCGGCCTTTGCGGTCGTCTTTGAAGCGCTTTTTGCAGTAGACGTTTTTTTAGGCATACGTGAGTAAAAGTGAAAGGATAGATGTGACAAGCGCATGGGCAAGCCAAGGCTCGTCGTCACGATCCCCTGTCCACAACACAATCAGAATTAGGGCGCATAGTAGATTTTATTGATTCTCAAGCCAAGTGCAAGCTCGCGTTGCCAATGGGGGCTCTTTCGGCTTGACGTATCTATTGAAAAATTATACTGCGCTATTGTGGGCGGAGGTGTCATCGCGCTCCGTTTTTGCAAGTATAGTATCGAGGCCTTGACTCTTATATGGCTTTCTTACGCCGTCGTCTCAGGGTCGCACTCTTCGGGCCGGTTCCAGGCCGCTCGCATTCTGGCGACCATCGCTGTCATCTTTTCTCCTATGCCGCCGCTAGCAAAGTCGAGTTTGGTGACGAAGGTGACTCCCGGATTTAGTTCAAGGAACGCGGTGATATTCTCATTTTGCTCTGAGCCTGAGTTCAGGACGATCGCTTCGGCCGGAACGCCCATTGCCAAAGCTATGTCGGCAACCTTGAGCCCGTCGTATCTCCCGGGCATCTCCATGTCCGTAAAGACACCCGCCAGTCTTTCGCCGATTTCCACTAGAGCAGTGTATGCCTCACTTACATTTGATGCAGTTACAGCCGTAATTCCCCCCATTGATGCCGCGCGTTTGAAAGTTCTGAGGGGAAAAGAAGAGTCATCCACAATAAGCAGGGTGGTGTGCTCTGGTGGTGTTGATCCTTCTTCTGTTGTTGGAGTTTTCGGAGTTTCGTTCATTGGAGTGGGGTTATGGGCGACATAGTAGCATGAATTAATTTTACGTCAAATAACCCTCCCGTTTTAGCAAAGGGCAGTTAGTTTTTAGCTTCTCCTAGCCGACGAAATCTTCCAGCTCTTCTTCGCTTTCTTGTTCGCCGGCTGGAATGCTGACAAAGTACTCCTCGTAAAACTCTTTGCAGAGCTTTAGGTTCTTCATCACCTTGTCGTCTGAACCGGCACCCATCGACTTAGGGCTGATCTTGTAGGAAATAGCGCCTTTGTATCCCTCTTGCTTCAACTTGGTCAGGAAGCTTTCGAGTGGCAGGATGCCTTCGTTGGGCAGCGCATAGCCCTCACCCTTACGCAGGTTTGAAAGATGCACGTGAACGAGGAACTTCTTAATAAGGTGGAAGGTGCGTATCAGGTCTTCGTGTTTGAGCGCGACGCGCGTTGTGTCGAGGGCCGCATGTTTAAACTTACGCAGCTCGTTAATATTGTTGAGTGCGTTCTCGGGGATGAGTCCGAGTAAGGTCTTCTCACTGCCGTTTTCAAGGGCGATCGAGATATCTTCCTTCTGGCGAATCTTGGGAACTTCTTTGGTGAGCCACTTGATATACTTGAAGTTGAACATCTTTGGAGGCTGGACGACGATTATCTTCGTCTCGAGCTCCTTGGCCATTTCGATCGAGTGGAGGACGTCGCTCTGTGAAGCATCTGCGGCGGTGTGTATAGAAACGACGGGCAGCTGGAACTCATCAACGAGCCCTTTAACATAGGTGGCGTTTTGGCTGTCAAAGTCACGGGGGTCGATGTACAGATCTACGCCGTCGAAGCCCGCTTCCTTTACGAAACGGAATATCCGGCTGAGTCCGTACCCTTTCAGTGATTCTGTTGCGAGAGTTATCATATTTTTTCTTTCTTATATTCTACCATATTGGCGGATTAGGGGCAATGTGCTAAGGTAATGAAAATTTATTAACCCCTTTACTTTATGATGCGCAAATCAGCTATCTGGTCAAAGTGCGGCGCGGGCATTATGCTTGTTCTTGGTATTCTCTTTATGTTGGGAACTGCAGGCGTCTGGCCGGAGTTTACTTTCATGAAGTACTGGCCGCTCTTTCTGATTCTCTTCGGTTTGCATGGTCTTTTCTGCTCATGCTGCAAGGGTGGCATGATGATGAAGGAGGGAATGATGAAAAAGGATGGAATGGGAGGCGACGAGTGCTGCAAGAAATAGTGTGAAGGGCTCGTGTCGGGGCGCGCCACCTTTAAGGTGGCGCGCCCTCTTTTTTGTAGTAGAATAGTCGCATGATCGATCTAAAGGCATTGCGAGAAAATCCGGAAGATAGTAAGGCCCGACTGAGTAAGAAGAATTTTGACTCATCACTCATTGATAATGTTCTCGCCCTCGATAAGGAGAAGAGGGGACTGCTTCAAGAAGTTGAGCAGCTTCAGGCTCACCGCAATGCTGTATCGAAACTTATCCCCACACTCAGTGGTGATGAGCGTGAGCGTCAGATCGGTGAGATGCATGTGGTTAAAGAGAGTCTCGCTGAGCTCGAGGGGAAACTTGCAGCCCATGACGCCGAGCTGCACAACCTGCTCTTGATGATTCCCAATCCGCCCGTCGACGACGTCCCCTTTGGGAAAGATGAGACTGAAAATGTAGTTGTGCGGACCGTGGGAGAAAAGCCTGTCTTTAACTTCAAGCCCAAAGACCACATGGAGCTTGCCGCTCAGCACGACCTCATCGAGGGGGAGGCGGCCGCGGCCATGAGCGGCTCGCGCTTTTACTATCTGAAAAACGATCTCGTCCTCTGGGAGTTTGCCCTCGTTCAGTTTGTTTTGAACAAGCTCGTCTCAAAAGGATTTACCCCGATTTTGCCACCCGTATTGGTTAAGGAGCCCGCGATGTTTGCAACCGGCTTCTTTCCCGCAGATCGCAGTGATATCTACCACGTGAATCCCGAGGATGATGATCTGTACTTGGTCGGTACCGGTGAGGTTCCCCTCTGTATGCTTCATGCTGATACCATTATGGACGAGGGGCAGTTTCCCAAGCGTTACGTAGCCTTCTCCACCTGCTTCCGTCGCGAGGCGGGAAGTTACGGTAAGGATACTCAGGGCATCATGCGTGTCCATCAGTTCGACAAGCTCGAGATGTTCAGCTTCTGCCATCCTGACAAGTCTGAAGAGGAGCACAAGTTCCTTCTTTCCATTGAGGAGGAGATTATGAGTGAGCTGGGCTTCCACTACCAGGTGGTGAACATCTGTGGTGGAGATTTGGGGGCACCGGCTGCACAGAAATTTGATATTGAGGTCTGGATTCCCAGCCAGGAGCGTTTCCGTGAGCTCACAAGCTGCAGCAACTGCACAGACTTTCAGGCCCGCCGCTCGAACATTCGTTACAAGACGGAGGCCGGTCCACAGTTTGCTCATACCCTCAACGGAACGGCCGTCGCGATGAGCCGCACCTTACTTGCCCTTATGGAAAACGGCCAGCAGGAAGATGGCACGATCGTGCCCCCCGACTGCCTCAAGCCTTACTTATTTGGTGCCTCGAAGAAGTAGAGGTCAATGACTTTTTTGTTGTCGCCTTTTGAGCTCTCTATCAGCTTCTTGTCGGGATCGGCCCTGCAGGCGAGAATTACTCTGCCCTGAGCTGTCGCCGTGAAAGTTCCCTCAAGCTCAGTCTCTTCGCCTCCCTTCAGGCTGATTTCTTTATGTGCGATCTCTCCCCCGGGCGTTCTAATGACGACACCAAAGTTTGATGTTTTTTCTTCCGAGGTGTTGGCGATAAGACAGTGTACCTTGATCGTCTGGCCTGAACGAAACGTTTCGTTGTCTTCACTCTCTATCCTAAGTTCTTTTACGGTGATGTTGAGTGACGGCTTCGCCGGGGTGGTCACGGCTGTCGCTCCCGCTCCTCGCACCTTCTCTACCTGGCTTGTCGGCTCAACCGGTTTTCCCAGCACAAAAGCAGCCGAGGTCGCTCCCAGAGCTACTATCCCCACTACAAGACTGATCGTTGCCATAATGAACCGTTCTTTTCTCATCAGTTTTTTTATTTATCGGCTCATTATAGCAAAAAAACTCTTTGGCGGACAGCTCCTTTTAAGCCCTTCCCGGGTGACTAGACATTGACATTATTTCATTTATATTTTATTAT
>Ga0210005_1001231_pt1 | contig 16870 bp, 9 predicted proteins | sample CryGey02umfilter_3_FD_183961 | JGI IMG/M metagenome (GOLD analysis project Ga0210005, IMG submission 183961) | Groundwater microbial communities from aquifer in Utah, USA - Crystal Geyser 4/9/14 0.2 um filter (SPAdes) (version 3) | ecosystem: Environmental > Aquatic > Deep subsurface >... | reverse complement strand
CTCGTTAGAGATTTTGTTATCCTGTCGTCACCATGATTGCAAAAATCACTACTCGTTGTCCTTTGTCTTCTGGAAGTCTCGCAGAGCTCGTCTTCCATGCGACTGCGGAACGCAAAATTCGCTACTACCTTGAGTCGCTCGCCACAATCACAAAAAACTTATGGTTTGTCAGGTGGCTTGCCTTTAATGTAAAAAAGACCTCCCTCTTTTTTGAGAGGCAGGTCTTTTTGCCGCGTAAATTGTTCCTACAAGTCCAGTAGGTTTACTATAACTTTGCAGAATTCAGCTCTTGAGATGTTTTCGCCAGGGGCGAACTGCGTGGCTGAGTATCCTCTTACGATTTGATTATCGTAAGCGTAGGTGATGTATGGCGCATACCATGCTGTGATATCTACGTCGCTGAACAGAGTTGGTCTGACGTTGATCGCTGCGATCTCTTCGTCGCTTAGGTAAGCTTCTATGAGGATTTTCATAGCTTCTGCGCGGTTGATGTAGTTGCCCGGTTTGAAAGTATTGTCCGAGTATCCAGCTATCAGCCCGTTATCCTTGGCTGTTTCTACGTAGCGTGCGTACCACTCGGTTACATCTACGTCTGTGAATGTGCTATCTGTCACGCTGTCAGGTATGTCGTATCCGAATGCTATTGCTACCATTTTTGCCATTTCGGCTCTGGTAATGTCGCGATTAGGCTCGAAAACCGTTCTACTGATGCCTTCCGCTATTCCTGCGTCGATAACTTTTTCGATGTATGTCTTGCCCCAGTGACTGTCGTAGTCTGTTTCTTCATGTTCTTCCGCAGTCCAGCCGGCCTCTATCGGGGTTTCTTCGTCTGTCACCGTCTCTTCCTCTTCTTCTTCGTCAGATGATGATGGAGAAGAACTGGATTTTGCACCTCCTCCACCTGTTTGAATCTCGACTACTGCTACTACGGCGACAGAGCTGGCCGCCGGTACTGTTACCGATGCTTCGATAGAAGTAGATTCGTTTGAAGAAGTGTCTACCGCTGTGACGGCATAGTAATAAGTTGTTCCTGCCGCTGCTGTCGTGTCTGTGAACGTGCTCGCAGTTATCGCGCCTACGTTGATTTGGTTTGCATCTTCTATTGATACCGGTGATGATGTGCCCCTGTATATTTCGTACTCAAGAAGATCTACTTCGGCGTTGTCGTTCCAATCAAGTACAACCTGGCTCGAAGTTGCTGATCCGGCGAGGCCTGTAGGGGCGTCCGGAGCTGTCGAATCACTTCCTGTTATTGGAGAGAAAATTGTCGCATGGTTTACGGTGGATTTTAGCTCTAATTTCCAGTCATAATAGTAAGACGAGTTGCTCTTTATGTTGCTTACCAAATTGGCTACGGTTTCTGTCGTCCAGCTGGATCCTGAGTTGGCTTTTACATAAGCATAGCGTGTTGTTGTTTCTGATTTCCAGCTATTCGTGGACGTATCCCAGTAACCAAGGTTCATTGTGGATAGATTATCCCATGAGCTGAAAGAGCCACCTGTTTTTGCAGCTTCCGCCTCAGCCTTTGTCAGGATAATTGTAAGGTCATAAGTTCCGGACATACTTGTTACTTGTTTGCCGGCTGCGTCCTTGAATGTGATTTCTTTTCCTATGAATCCTTGTGTCGAGAAGGCGCTATTCTTAGGTATGTTTGCAACTGTTTGAACTTTGAGCGAATACTGTGTTGAGTCCGTTCCGATTGCGTTTCCGCCTGCTGCGATTTTGATATTGTTGTTGTTCTCATCGTCGAGCGTTATACCTGACTTCGGAGTGAAGGATTGTATCTTTGGTTCGTTATCGAGCATTGTAGCCATCCAAGCTTCCGGTGCGCTGAAGCTTCCAAAAGCTACGGTTACAGTGTCGCCCGATTGCACATTCGATTTTGTGTACGTTGATCCTTGCTCTCCATAGAATAGAAGCTGGTAATTGCCGGTAGCAGGCACCGATATTGATCCTGTTCCACTACCGTTTAGTTGTGCTCCGTTCCAGAATGTGTCTCCAACTACGTCCACCCAGATTTTGCCGGTTGGATTTGTTACGTTAATTGCTATAGAACCGTTTTTGGCTTCCCCCATTGTTATGGTCAAGTCGCCGGACTCGGTAAGCTGCGCTTTTGTATAGCTTAACTTGGCACTTGCAGAATTAGGATGATCTACCCTGACTGTAAGGCTTTTGGTGACTTTTATGTCTAGCGATACAACGCCGCTGTTATTCGTTGTGCCTCCATTCCATGCTCCTGTAGAAGGCTCGAAAACCTCTACCCATGCATTAGCAAGAGCGCTGTTATCCGGTTTTTTTACTGTTATGTTGAGGCTGGTTAAGTCGGAGCTTATATTCCCAAGTGTGAAATTGAGAGTTGTATCTCCTGCTAGTACTACGGAAGACCCCGAGTCAGGTGCAATCTCGCCAATTCCAGGGACGTGGATCATCGCTTCATAAGACCCTTCCGGGACATCAAATGATTTTGATGCTGAGCCAGAAGAGAAAGATTTGAATTCCGAACCGATTCCTCTGTATGAGTTAGGGTTGAACATATCAAAGTACAGCTGGGTTACGTTGCTTGGTACTCCTGTTATGTTCACTGTTACTGTGTGAGTTGTGCCAGCTGATATGTTTACGCTTGTAGCGTTGCTGCTTGATATGTCAATTTCGTTAACCGGTGGCAGGTCTCCGACAGTAGATCCAAATGCTGAGACTGAGAAATACTCAGAACCTGTGTTTTTGGTTAAGCTGATGCGGTATTGTCCGCCCGGGTCGGTTGTCGTACAACTGGATTTTCCTGTTGGTAGTAGTGTCGTCCTATTATACGCGTCAGCACATACTGTGATGCCGCTCTTTGCCAGCGATACACTTCCGGAAATCGATCCGAAATTTGATTCGCTGTATGTGAAGCTTACGCTACTGATGGCAGAATCGGTTACGCTGACGGTGTTTACTCCGTTACTTGCGTATGCTCCGCTAGCTGGTATTTGTCCTTTGTTGGAATATGCTGAGACTGTGTATGTTTTGTTTGGATTAACTCTCATACTGTAAAGTCCCGTTTCGCTGTTTGTTTGAGCTTCTGTGAAGAATCCGGTTGTAGAGTCGTATGCTTGTACCCAAGCGGATTTTTCTGCTCCGCTGACTGTTCCGCTGATCACAATACTAGGTACGTTTAATGTAAAATTATAACCGCTCAGTTCTTGGTCAGCCTCTAGTCTTACAAACAATTCTTGGTATGCAGGCGACCCTGGCAATGATGCGGAGACAGAGTAAGAAGAGTTTCCTGCCAAGCTAAGTGAGTATTTCCCGTTTGAGTCTGTCACTGTTTGGCTGCTCGTTGTCTTGCCCCATGCTGCGACACTTGCTTGAGCCACAGGGTTCCCCGACGTATCTAATACTTGTCCTTTTATAGTCGCGTCAGAAGAAGACATATTGATTGCCACTGCAAGCCCTGCTGCACCTGTTGCAACGTTCACGACTTCTCCCTCCGGTATCATGAAATCGAAATTCATCATGTCGCTGTCATCCATCATTGTGTCCATGTATACCATGCTGCTAAAGTAGTCGACGCTGATATGCCATTCACCTGGTGTAAGAGCTAGTACTTTCGAAGTAGCGCCGTCGTTATCGAGCAGTGTTTTGACCTCCGTGAATTGGTTTTCCGTCGTGTTGAAACCCATAAGGTTGACGTATGTGCTTCCGTCTCCGCCAATTCCTGCATGTGCAAGGTTGACGCTAACGTTGACCGTTCCGATTCCAACTGTGAAGTCTACGTTTGTATGGGTTAGATCGTTTGCTTCTATTGGTATAGATTTGTCGCCTCCGGAGACTACGTATGTTGTCTGTAGTGAATTAGGTTCTGCGAATACGAAATAATTGCCTTCAGGCAGGTTTGAGAAAGCGTAGACTCCGCTACTATTTGTGAGTGCCTGCATATATCCTATTTCGCTATCCAGTCCTATCACAACGTTTTGTACGTTTTGGCTTGGATTTGCAGCATTTCTCACTGTTCCTGTGATTGATCCTCCGCCTGCCGCCATCACAGTGTACGGTCCTGATTGTCCTATGTTCTCTTCCAGCCATTGTCCGCTAGCAGCTTTTGTTTTGAAAGTTGCGTATGCTCCTCCGTTTGCGTTTGTGTCGTTATAAATTGTGGCAGGTCCGTTCTTGAATCCTTTTAGAACGAAGCTGAGGTAGTCGGATGCATTGGTTGTTGCCGCTCCGTCAGCACTACCGTCTTTGTCCGCATCTATAGCAACGGTTAGCGTTAATTTACTTGTTGCTTGGTCGTATGAACTTGCTGAGAAATACACCCTGCCTTGTTCATAATATGTGCCTCCTAGCATTGCTCCGCTGCCGCCATTGATATCGTCTCCGATTGTGCCTAATGTGTCTGTATTTATAGATGATCCCGAAGGTAGCACAACTATTATTGCGTCTCCTGTCGTAAGTGCCCTAGTAATAGGGAATGAGACCATTGTCTCTGTTGCCTCAAGGCTTGCTATTTGCATGCTTGGAAAAAATTCCATCGGACTCCATCCCATCGTCATTGGGTCCATCCATCTGTCGGCAGCTGTACATTCTGAACTTAGGCATCCTCCCCACGCCCAGTCGTCTCCGTCCGTCAGGCTGTATTGAGCTGTAGTCATTGTATTTGCGGTCACCGAGTTGTTTTGTCCGGTGAAGCTTACTCCGTTAAGTCCAGTAGCATTGACTGTAATAGTACAAGAACTTGTCTGCGAATCTACTGGTACGTCTGTAAATCTGAAATACATGTTCTCATGAAAATTCTCTATAGCTGCTTCTCTTAATAAAGATGTTTTGTCTTGTTCGTCACATGTAAGGCTCCATGCTCCTATGTTTGATGCTGTGCTGCTGAGCGGTATATTGTAACCTACAGAGATTGATTCCGCGGTGAAGTCCGCCCAAGTTAGTTGTGGTTCTGTCGCATTAGCATCGCCGGTTGTGAATGTGAGACTTGCAGCATTAACCAGGTCTCCATATAAGTTGGTGTTTCTGACTCCCGATGCGTCTGCATCGGAATTGATTGCTACCGTGTACTCTGTGTTAGCCGCCAATGCACTATTGAATAAGACATGTATTGCCATGTCCCTAGGATCGTAGTGAGAGGTCGCTCCATCTACTGCCGGAGATATGATTGTTCCCGACCCTGATGTTGGTGAATTCATTGGTTGGTCCATTTGGATAACTAGTTCTCCTATCAGCGTGTCTACTCCCGTTGCATTTGCAGAGATGCTTGTTGCGGTAACGCTTGGTGCTACAGAAGTTGCATCTGACGCTACGGATAGCTGGATTCTTTCATCTCCTATGCTTATATTATTTGCTGCTTCCAAGTTCGACATTGAGAGCTCTAATGTTTTGTTTTGAGGCAGGGATTCATTGATACTTATCAGTATTACGTTTGTCGCTGCATCAAATGTGGAAGTTGTTGATATGACTTGAGGAGTGGCTTCGATAGTCGCCAGTCTTATATTCGACGTGGTAACTGTTGATTCATCAAGTGGTCCTGAATATGCGACTATGATTTTTTGAAGATCTGTTGGAATTGTTGAATACGGGTATGGATGCATGAGCTCCATATATACAACTTCGTTGTCATTGATCGCTGTTGGCGGAGTTACTATGCCGCCTATGTTTTCAAATGTTTGAGTAGATGTGATCCCGCCGAATCCGCTACTGAACGACATCGTTACCGCAGAGAGATCGAATACGACATCTCTTTGGTCCATAATTACTATTAAATTTTTATCAGACAGGCCATCTCCCATTCCATCACCACGTACAATTGCGACTGCTCCCGAGCCTGATACTCCCGAGGCAAGTCCTGTGCCGGTAAGGCTGAAATTGCTTGTATTGAAACACGTTGATTGCGCAGGGATTGCTATGCCCTGAGGGCATGCTATAGACCCTGTCGTTGTTAGAGATTGTGTGAAAGTTGCAACAAATATCGCATCTCCAAATGTATTGCTAAAGGGGCTATAGGTTGCTCCACTTCCTGTTGGAGACGCCGGTTCTTGTGGTTCCTCCGGTGGCGCTTGCTGATTCCATGTGTTGATGTCGAGTTGAGATACGTTGTTGTTAGCTGCTATTCGTACACCAATGTTGTTGTTAGCTGTTACTGCGTTTTGGACACTTAGTATGATTTCGTATTTATTTGTGCTGTTTAGTACTACTGCTGCTATCGTCGTTCCCTCGGCCAGTCCACCACTGTTAGTGATAGTTACTACGTTTGTGTTGAGACAAGTATTGCCGTCATAAGCAGGTTCTGCCGGACAAGCTACGGTCAGGCCGTCGGTTGTGATCGCAGCACCACCGCCTGTAAGTACCGGAGTTAGCAGTGCTGTCTTGCCGTAAGGTGCTTGATTCTGGTTGTAAGTGCCTGCTGCAGGAGGGGGTGGAGCCAATATATTATTGATTGTCTGCACTCCCGGTAGGCCTCCGATAATATTGCCAATTGTGATTGTCACCTGGCTAGGATTATCAAAAACATTCTGTGCATTGAAGATCGCTATCAGTTTGCTGGCATCTCCTTGATCTTGCATGAGCATAAGGATATTCGCGTCTGTAATCCCGCTGTGTATTCCTGAGCCTTCCATGTGGAATGCTGCTGTGTTGTAACATATTCTTGCTTCAAAACCTGCTTCACAAGCGACTGTGCCAGTCGCACCATCGAGAGGTGCGGCGAGGCTCATGGCTACGGTAGAGTTATTGCCATATGCAGGGTTTATTCCTGAGTATGTGCCGTCTCCTGCTGCTGCACTGGAAAACTCATTATAAATTAGCCAGGTTCCAGCGAATAAGACTGCTGCTGTAATGATTACAACAAAGGCTCCCAGCAGATTTCTAGATGATAGGATCGTTCGTGGGTTCATGTGTTACAAGTTATGTTTTTTTGTATATTTGAGCGGAATGGACAAGTGTCATCTTTGTATTATACATCATTTTTTGGTTTGATGGAAGGGTTCTTTGCTGAAGATTTATGTGCGTGTTATACTTTTCTCCTCTAACGTATTTTAGAATATGTTTACAGTTTTCTTGGGATTGGGGTCGAATATGGGGGATAAATTAGGGAACTTGACGAGCTCTTATGATGTTTTGGAAAGTCTCGGACTTAACATCCTTGAGAAGAGTGCTATTTATGAGTCTGAGCCTTGGGGATGGCTCGATCAGTCGAGTTTTCTCAATCAAGTTCTTAAGGTTGAAACTAACTTAAGTCCGGAATCGTTGGTGCGTGTTTGCAAAGAAGCGGAGAAGCAAGTTGGGAGAATTGATAGTTTTAAATGGGGGCCAAGAGTTCTTGATGTTGATGTGATTTTTTATGAAAATATGGTTGTCAATAAGCCCGAATGCAGCATCCCTCATCATTTGATGCATGAGAGACGCTTTGTTCTTGAGCCACTAAACGAGATAGCTGCCTCTGCTGTTCATCCGGTTTTTGGAAAAACTGTTTCTGAGCTTCTTGCCTCCTGCGAAGACCAAGGCTCTGTTGTCAGAACTGATCTTTCGTAAACCTGCGTCCGAGGGTATATTGAACTCTCCTCGGAAGAAGGTCTTAATGAACGCTACTATGGATTTTGCAACTTTGGATAAAAAGGCGGCTACACTCAGAATCGATGCTTTGACAGCGATTCACAAAGCTAACTCCGGGCATACCGGCAGTTCTATGTCGTGTATGGATATTTTGGTCGCGCTTTATTATGGAGGAGTGATGAGGATTGATCCCAAAAAGCCACAAATGCCAGATCGAGACTATTTTGTGTTGTCCAAAGGGCATGGGGCTCCTGCCCTATATGCGATTTTGGCTGATCTTGGATTCTTTGATAAATCTGAACTTGATCATCTTAGGCAAGCCAGTGCTCTACTCCAAGGACATCCTGTTATTAAGATACCCGGCATTGAGGCTACGACCGGTTCGCTTGGGCAGGGGATCTCTATGGCTGTTGGCATAGCACTTGCTATAAAAGCTGACCGTGAAGATCGCGATGTTTTTGCTTTGCTCGGAGATGGTGAATTACAGGAAGGGCAGGTCTGGGAAGCTGCCATGGCGGCCGCTCATTATCGGCTTGATAACCTGGTTGCGATTGTCGATCACAATAAGCTCCAGATCGATGGGCCGTGCAGTGGAGTTATGAACGTTGCTCCTATCGCTGATAAGTTTGAAGCTTTTGGCTGGAAAGTTATTCCGCTTGTTTCCGGGCATAATATCGAAGAGCTTGTATTGGCTATTACAAAAGCTAAGAATATCGCGCGTCAGCCTACCGTAATTGTGGCTCCTACCGTGAAAGGAAAAGGAGTGCCTTTTGCTGAGAACAAAGTTTCTTATCATGGAGTGGCTCTTTCTGAAGCGGAGATGGCGGAGGTTGTTCCTTTATTACAGGGTGTAGGGGATAGGGTGTAGGGTGTAAACTGTAAACTGTAGAGGGTAAACTGTAGAGGGTAAACTGTAGAGGGTAGATCAATAAAAAATATGGAAAAAATTGCAACAAGAGCGGCGTTTGGAGAAGCTATAGCGGAATTAGGCGCTAAGTATCGTAATATTATGGTGCTTGATGCTGATTTAGCTTCGAGTACTAAGACGCTGAAATTTGCTCAAGCTTTCCCTGGCAGGCATTTTAATATTGGTATCGCCGAGCAAAATATGATGAGTATTGCCGCCGGCATGGCGATCAAAGGGAAAATACCTTTTGCATGTACTTTTGCAATTTTTGCTACCGGACGAGCATGGGAACAGATTCGTAATGGTATTGCTTACCCAAATCTTAATGTGAAAGTTGTTGGATCTCACAGCGGCATTATGACAGGAGAGGACGGGGCTACTCATCAGGCTCTTGAGGATATTGCCGTTATGCGAGCTATTCCTAATATGAAGGTTTTTTGTCCTGCTGATGCCTATGAGACTAAGGCTGTGATTGCCAGTATGTGTGAGGATTTTGGTCCTGTGTATCTTAGACTTGGTCGTAGCGCAGTTCCTGTGCTATATGACGAGAAATACCGATTCAAACCCGGCAAAGGTGATGTCCTGCGCGACGGCACTGATATTACTATTTTTGCCGTTGGGTCTACTGTCTCTCGCGCCTTGTCAGCGGCAGAAATTCTGGAGAGCCAAGGTGTCTCTGCAAGGGTTTGTAATATGTGCAGTATTAAGCCTATAGATGAGGATTTGATTCTTGAATCTGCTCGTAAAACAAAGAAGCTTTTTTCTGTCGAAGATCATCAGATTATTGGCGGTCTCGGTTCGGCTATTTCGGAAGTTCTTGCTGAGGCCGGGTCAGGCATTCCTCTTAAGAGAATCGGCATGCATAAATTCGGTGAGAGTGGGAAGGACGAGGATTTGTATAGAAAATACGGTCTTGATGCGGAGGGGATAGTGAGGGTAGTTAGTGGTTAGTAGTTTTGAAAACTCTGGCTATTTCATTAGTTTTGCGATAAATTTGTCTCTCGGAGGACATAACAATTTAAACTATGGGATCAAACATAAGAATTTTTGCCGGAACTTCTCATCCCGATCTGGCAAAAGCTATTTGCAAAAAACTTGGCACCAAGTTATCCGAGCTCGAGATGTCTAAGTTTTCCTGCGGTGAAATTTATGCGAAGCCTGCGTCAACGGTTAGAGGAGATGATGTTTTTATTGTTCAAACAGCTACATCCAACGTGAATGAAGAATTGATGGAGCTTTTTATTATTATTGATGCGATGAAGAGGTCTTTTGCCAAGAATGTTCACATTGTGATTCCTCATTTCCCTTATGCGAGACAAGATCGTGTCGCTTCGCCACGCGAGCCTATCTCCGCGAAAGTTGTTGCCAAGCTCATAGGTTCCGCCGGTGCTGATCACGTTATAGTCGTGCAGATTCACTCAGAACAGCAGCAGGCTTTCTTTGATTTTCCTATAGATCATTTGAATGCGCGTAAGCTTTTTGCCGATTATTTCAAAAAGAAAAAGCTAAAAGATCTTGTAGTAATTGCGCCAGATGCGGGTGCTGCGAAAGATGCAGATCGTTTGGCCAGGCATCTTGATACGAGTATTGCGGTAATGAGTAAGGTTCGTCCTGAGCATAACAAAGCGGAAATCACTTCGCTGGTTGGTGATGTAGAAGGCAAGAACTGTATTATTTTTGATGATATGATCGATACGGCTGGCAGTATTTGTGCGGCGCATGATTACTTGAAAAAGCATGGTGCCAAAGATGTTTATGTCGCGGCAACTCATGCGATTTTTTCCGGTCCTGCCGTTCAGCGGCTTAATAAAACCGGTTTTAAGGCGATTATTGTGACAGATACAATCCCGGTTAATAATAAGGTGAAAAATCTTGAAGTTATCTCTGTGGCTCCAATGCTTGCAGCTGTGATTAAGAATGTGCATCATGGCAAGAGTGTCACAAGTGTGTACTACAGGTCGTAATTTTTTAATAACTGTTTGTGATATGCACGTTTATATGGATTTGACGGCGATCTCACTCGCTAGGGCTTCGACGCTTCGCGTCTGCAGAGTCGCTCATGACATCTGTCAAACCTCTTGCTCACTATTTTAATAACTGTTTGTGATATGCATGTTTATATGGATTTGACGGAGATATCATTCGCTAGGGCTTCGACGCTTCGCGTCTGCAGAGTCGCTCATGACATCTGTCAAACCTCTTGCTCACTATTTTAATAACTGTTTGTGATATGCATGTTTATATGGATTTGACGGAGATATCATTCGCTAGGGCTTCGGCACCTTGTGCCTGCAGAGCCGCTCGTAACATCTGTCAAACCTCTTATGAATTATTTTAATAATCGCTTTTTCCCATGCATGTCTATATTGGTTCAGATCACGGAGGGTTTCAATTAAAAGAGTCTCTTAAGGAGGTTATGAAAAGTTCCGGCACGGCTTTTACAGACTTAGGATGTTTCTCGGAAGAGAGTTGTGATTATCCTGATATTGCGAGGGAGGTTTGCGAAAAAGTTTCTCGAGATGCCGATTCGAAAGGGGTTTTGATTTGCGGTACAGGGATCGGGATGTCAATTACCGCCAATAAATATCCCGGTATTCGTGCCGCCATGTGTACAAGTGAATATATGGCTCAGATGGCGCGTGAGCATAACGACGCTCATATTATTTGCATGGGCGGCAGGATTACGGACAATGAGATGGCATCCAAGATGCTTAATGTGTTTTTGAAAACTAAATTCTCAGGGGAAGAGAGGCATAAGAAGAGGATTGAGAAGATGATGAAGTAGTTTTTTTGTTATCTATCTCGCTAGGGCATCGCCCCGCTTGGCGGGGCTGCTGAGCCGTTCGATAGATAACAAAAAAACTTATGTGGTGATGATGTCTCGCTAGGGCATCGCCACTTCGTGGCTGCAATAGGATTTTGCTCAACTCGTTAGAGATTTTGTTATCCTGTCGTCACCATGATTGCTAAAATCACTACTCGTCGTCCTTTGTCTTCTGGAAGTCTCGCAGAGCTCGTCTTCCATGCGACTGCGGAACGCAAAATTCGCTACTATCTTGAGTCGCTCGATAGATAACAAAAAAACTTATGTGGTGATGATGTCTCGCTAGGGCATCGCCACTTCGTGGCTGCAATAGGATTTTGCTCAACTCGTTAGAGATTTTGTTATCCTGTCGTCACCATGATTGCCAAAATCACTACTCGTAATAAAACCTTTCGTGTTTGGTTCTATTGCGATAGTCTATGGAAGCAAGAAGTTAATCATTGGTAATTATGAATGTAAAAATTGCACCATCGATATTGTCAGCGGATTTCGGGCGTCTTAATGAAGAGGTTTCAGACGTTGCGGCGGCTGGGGCGGATTTGATCCACGTCGATGTTATGGATGGGCATTTCGTTCCTAACTTAACTTTTGGCGCGCCGGTTATGAGGTACATAAAGACTGATTTGCCACTTGATGTGCATTTGATGATTGAGAAGCCCGAGAAATATGTCGCTGATTTTGTGCAGGCTGGTGCTGATTATATCACTGTTCACTTCGAGGCATGTGATGACTTAAAAGGAGTTCTTGAGGACATAAGGATTGCGGGAGTGAAGTGTGGTGTCTCTATGAAGCCGGGGACTGCCATTGTCGGGCTGAAGCCTTATTTAAATGACTTGGATCTCGTTCTTGTTATGAGCGTTGAGCCCGGGTTTGGTGGACAGGAGTTTGTGGAAGGATCTATCGATAAAATCAAATGGCTGCGTTCCCATGGGTTCGAAGGTGAAATCAGCGTTGATGGAGGCATCAATGCCGAGACAGGCAAGTTGTGTCGAGAAGCCGGTGCAAGTATTCTTGTTGCCGGAAGCTACATTTTCAAGGCGGTCGATAGAGGCGAGGCCATAAAAAGTCTTATTCGGTGAGGCTGTCTTTTAGCAAGGCAAGAGTTGAACCGACGTTATTGATGTCCTCTCCCTTTTTTAAATCTAAAATTGCACGTCCCGCACGTGTTAAATAGGTTAAACCGTTGACCATTTCTCCATTAGCACATTTGACCTTAGGTGCATATCTCATCTTTGTTGCAATCAATTGATCTATGCTTGTGACACCTTCGCACACTCCGACATATGCTTCCAAATCTGTGCGCAAATTTGCGAGAAAATATTCTTTGTCCATCTTCGGAAATTCTTCCGGCGTTGTTCCTGTTACACCTAATAAATGCGTCAAAACTTTTTTTCTTTTTCCTGGCTGGTCTGTTTCTTTAGTGGTTTTGGCTAAACCTAGTGTTTTGGCTGCTATGCCGATGTATACTCTCCATGTGTACGATCCTCCGTCCGAGCACGTTACCTGGTCATTTACGGCACTGCTTGGGGTTAATCTCTCAATAGAATCTGCGCTTAATACTTGGGCGAACGCACCTAGGTCGTGCCTAACGAAATCATGATCTTGGAAATACTCGGTATCTTGGACGATATAGCCCGCGATTTTCAGTATCTTTGGCCATGAGTTATCTCTTGCCGACTTTTTTCGTGATGCGACTGATGTGCTGGCTGTACCGAATGCTCTTGTTGCAGCATAAAACACTTGGTTCCCTGTTCGACATCTTCCATCGGCACATACTATGGTCACACGATCCATACCTGCATATGCTTTATCCCAATGTTTCTGTCCAGATGCTTTCAGTAATTGATCGACGTCGTGTCGCGCGAACTTTGGTCGTGTTAGATATTCTTCTATTCCCAGGCTTTCCGCTTCTGCGATTTCTTCCGGTGTCAGATGGCATGGTTCCGGCAGGTCTGATGGCTTGTGCTTAATGACTTCTTCTATTGTTGCCTTCCATTGTTCTGTATCGGAATTCCATAGTACCGCGGTGCATTGTCCCGTTGCTCTTAGTTTGAGAAGTCCTTGTTTGCTCGTCTTCAGTGCTTCGATGGCTCCCTCCTCCGTTATGTCATGTATGACAAATGATTGTTGAGCGTATGCGTCGCAATATATTACTCCTACATGCAATTGCGGTATATATACGATTTTATATGATTGGTTGGCGCGGTCTGCTAAAGCTTTGTCTCCCGAGTATCTTGTGGCAATTTTCACACCCATTGTTCGTATAACTTCTTCTATAAGGGTGGACTTGTCTAAATATGTCGATTTACTTCCTGTTTCTATTTGGTCAGTTACGCTTGCCGTTCTTTCTCCGTTGTCAGCTGGTACCGCTACGAGACCTTCGATTATGTTTTCGGTTAGCACTAACTCTTCCGTCTCAGGTGGTTTTGTTGTATTTTCTGCTTTCCACATGGCTATCAATGCTGCCGATACAGCCTTGCGTATATTTCTTCTTGGCTGAAAATCTACTCCTACGGCTGCCATTATTGTCGCAACTCTTTGCTTCTGCAATGCAGAAACCTTGTCGATTATCCCCGTAAGTTCTCTGGGATTGGTGGCTGCGCGTACAGCAACCCTAATATTTTCTATTTCCGGATCAACTTGTTCGTTGGTTTTAAGAAAATCCGATGACTCCCCCGTACGATATCCATCCAATCTTAGTTTCCCGACAGTGATTCGTTGATTATCCATGTTTTAATTATACAACATTCCTGACCTCTTGTAAATCATAGGTATGAGCTGTTTAAGATTGATCTATGATGGGTTTTCCCTTAAACTCGCCTTTGCATATGCGCCCGTAGTTCAGTGGATAGAACGCCAGATTGCGGATCTGGAAGTCGTAGGTTCAAATCCTGCCGGGCGCACCACATAAGTTTTTTGTTATTGTATCTCGCTAGGGCATCGCCCCTTCGGGGCTGCTGAGCCGCTCGATACAATACAAAAAACTTAGAGTGCGTTGTCTCGCTAGGGCATCGACGCTTTGCGTCTGCTGAGCCGCTCGATACAATACAAAAAACTTAGAGTGCGTTGTCTCGCTAGGGCATCGACGCTTTGATCCTGATGTTTTTGTATTACCATCTTCCTAAGTCACTCCTTATATGCTATATTTTTTCGGCTAACCTCGATTTTATTTTTGTTTATTCGCGCGGGTTGCAAAAATCTTTATGGAGTTGTAATTTTCAATGCATGTCGAAGGATCACAAATTCAAACTTGTTTCAGACTTCAAACCGATGGGGGATCAGCCGACGGCTATTGCACAACTGCTCAAAGGACTTGAGGACAACAAAAGGTTTCAAACTCTCCTTGGGGCTACCGGTACAGGCAAGACGTATGTTATGGCTCAGCTTGTCGAGAAGATCCAAAAGCCTACGATTGTTTTGGCTCATAACAAGACTTTGGCGGCGCAGCTTTTTTCCGAGTTTCAGAGTTTCTTCCCCGAGAATGCGATTTCGTATTTCGTTTCGTATTATGACTATTACCAGCCTGAGGCTTATATTGCACATACCGATACCTATATTGAAAAAGATGCACAGATCAATGAGGAGATTGAGAAATACAGACATCGTGCAACGATGAATCTTCTTACCAGACCCGATACGTTGATTGTTTCTTCTGTCTCTTGTATCTATGGTCTTGGCAATCCCGGCGATTATGATGCGCTTAAGATAACTTTGAAAGTTGGTGAACAGCGTCAGCGTGACAAGTTGCTTCGTCATCTCACGGATTTGCAATATTCTCGTAGCAATATGGAGTTCAAGAATGGCATGTTCCATGTGCTTGGCGATGTCGTCGAGATTTTTTCTCCCGGCATGGATAGCGTGTATCGTATCGACTTTTTCGGAGATGAAATTGAGTCAATTACCGAGGTTGAGCATTTTACCGGTGAGGTCATTGCCGAACTATCTGAAATTACGATTTTTCCAGCTAAGCACGACGTGACGACAGAAGAGAAAATCAAGCGCGCTGTGGAGCTTATACGTCCTGATCTTGAGGCAAGAGTGAAGCAGCTTACTGATATTGGCAAAGGTCTTGAGGCGCAAAGGCTACGTACCCGTACTGAATACGATATTGAGATTATGCTTGAGACAGGTTATTGCACTGGTATTGAAAATTACGTTCGTTATCTTAATCTTCGTGAGCCCGGTGAGCAGCCTGCTACTCTTCTTGATTATTTCCCTGACGATTTTTTGATGATTATAGATGAGTCGCATATGACAGTCCCTCAGATAGGTGCGATGCACAATGGTAATCTTTCGCGTAAGCAGAGCCTTGTTGAGCACGGATTCCGTTTGCCTTCCGCTTTTGACAATAGACCGCTTAAGTTTGAGGAGTTCGAAGGACATATTGATAGATGTCTCTTCGTCTCCGCTACTCCCGGCAAGTACGAAATGGCGCATACCAAGAAATGTGATATTGCTGAGCAAGTCATTCGTCCTACCGGTCTGCTTGATCCTCAAGTTGAGATCCGCAAATCGGAAGGGCAGATGAAAGATTTGCGCAAAGAGATCGATGCTGTGATTGAGCGCAATGAACGTGCTTTGGTCACTACCCTTACGAAGAAAATGGCGGAGGCTTTGACCAAGTTCTTCGTTGATCAAGGGCTTAAAGTTCGGTATTTGCATTCGGATATAGATACCATGGAGCGTATTGAGATTTTGAGAGATCTGCGCCTCGGTGTGTTCGATGTCCTTGTTGGTATTAACCTGCTTCGGGAGGGACTGGATCTCCCGGAAGTTTCTTTGATTGGAATTCTTGATGCTGATAAGCAAGGGTTTCTGCGCTCTGAAAGCGCCCTCATCCAAACTATCGGACGTGCTGCGCGTAATGTAAATGGTCGCGTAATTATGTATGCCGATAACATGACACCTGCTATGAAAGCGGCTATCTCTGAAACTGATCGTCGTCGCGCCAAGCAAGAAGCTTACAATAAAAAGCATGGTATCACTCCTCAGACAATTATCAAGAAGATTCATGATATGCAAGAGATGAAGAAAATGGAAGCTAAGAGACAAGTTAAGCATTACGATGGTAAGAAAGTGCCTCGGGAAGAGAGGGAGCGGCTACTTGAAGGTATGGAGATTGAAATGGATATTGCAGCTCAGAATATGGAGTTTGAGAAAGCTGCTGAAATTAGAGATGAGATTGAGAGGCTGCGTGAGGAATGGGGGTAGTTTTTTGTGATTGTCTTTCGCTCCCGTGAAAGTCTCGCTTTGCTCGACGTTTCAAGATCGCTCAATACAATCACAAAAAACTTAAAGTTCATCGTCTCGCTAGGGCATCGACGCTTCGTGGCTGCAATAGGATTTTGCTCAACTCGTTAGAGATTTTGTTATCCTGTCGTCACCATGATTGCAAAAATCACTACTCGTCGTCCTGCGCCTCCGGCCCCGCTTAGCTGGGCTTACGGCTGCGGAACGCAAAATTCGCTACTATCTTGCTGAGCCGCTCGCAACAATCACAAAAAACTGATGGGTTGATGTTTTTCGCTAGGGCATCGATGAATTTTGGTGATAGGCTCTTTCACTTACGTTAAGTACGTTCTTTCGCCTATCACCAAAATTCTATT
>Ga0210005_1001230_pt1 | contig 16894 bp, 24 predicted proteins | sample CryGey02umfilter_3_FD_183961 | JGI IMG/M metagenome (GOLD analysis project Ga0210005, IMG submission 183961) | Groundwater microbial communities from aquifer in Utah, USA - Crystal Geyser 4/9/14 0.2 um filter (SPAdes) (version 3) | ecosystem: Environmental > Aquatic > Deep subsurface >... | reverse complement strand
GTTGATTGCAATGGGAAAAGCTAAAAAAGTCGCTCTGGTTGCCATCATGCGTAAGATGATTGTGTGTTTAAATGCCATGTTAAAAAATAACATCGCATTTTATCCGCTTTCTGCTTGACCTTTAAGACGATAGATCCCGTGAACAAGTGATTGGCGAGGCCGCGATTCTTTCCCCAAATGGACTCGGATTTGTTTCTCGCCAGTCTCCGTGATTCCTCGACACCTTTCAGCTTGGCCTGGACACGATCCCACAATTCTTGCGGGATGATCCGCAAATGATCGAAAGTCTGAACCACCCATTCGTTTTGCGGGCGGTTCACTTGCACCAGCTTGTCCCGGGTGGAATCACGCTTGATGCAGGTGCGGCCGTAGACCCAGAGACCGATGTATTTCGGCTGTTTCAGAATCCCGTAGACGGCCTTGCCGATCCATTGCTTCTTGGTCGATGACGGGATTCCCTCTTCGTTGAGCAGTTTGGCGATGCTGTCGACTCCCTGATCGGTGCCGTCGTAGAGGTCGAAGATGCGGCGCACGATCAATGCCTTCTCTTCATCGATGGTGACGATTCTATTGGCCGGTTCGTGCATCTCCCTGGGTCTATCCGGATGCTCCGATCGACTCGAGTAACCGTAAGGCTTGTGTCCCGTTGATTTTCCGGACAGCGCCCTGAGTTCGAGTCCGCGCCGTGTCTGCCTTGAAGTCGACTCCGATTGCATTTCATTCGCCATGCCCTTGGCAATGAAGTGAATGCGGGAGCCCTCGGTGTGGGAACTGATGCATTCCGAAACAGAGATCATTTCGACATCATACGCGTGGGCCAGATTGTAGATGTCGAGCAGACTGCCTAGCTCGCGTGTCAGTCGTGACAAATCGTAAACCAGGCCGATCCTGAATTCCCCGATCTGGATGGCGTGTTTGAACGCGTCGTAATTGTCGCGACCCACGCGACCCGTCTTGCCGCGATCCAGGTAGATGAATTCATCCGCGATCACGATTTTCCCGTGCGGGTACATCGATGATCGTACCTGATTGGAATTCAGGCGGTGGCGGATGAATTCGAGTTGCTCTTCGACGCTTTCGTAGTTCTGACCGTCAATCGTGCTCTGGCGCATATAAACGCCAGCCTTGATCTGACTGCCCGGCGCTATGCTCCGAACGCTCTTCTCCGGAAACAGGCTCTGAAGCATCTGCTTCACATTGTTCTCCATCAATAATTCCTCCTTTCATGTAATAAATCACCATCTGATCGGCGACAAAATCCAGAAACCGCTCGAATGCCGGTGAGAATTTCGTTTCAGTCACTCATGTTCACCACCCCCTTCGCCATTGTCTTGCTTGAACCGCACCGGCCCTTGATGACGCCGAAGCCGTGAAGGCTTCTTTTTCCGTCGGCAAAAAAGTCCATGATCATCTTCCGGAAAGCGTGAAACTGCTTTTCCGGCAGACTGCTTTGCCCCAGATCCAGTACCTGTTTCATGACCCTGTCGAGGGTTTGGTGAACCTCACAGGGATTCAATTTGCCATTGTCCATAACCTTACTCAACTCCATAGTGCGCCCCTAAGCGTTTGAATTCTTGCCAGAATTCGGCTTGAAGACCGCATATCAGCCTGATGTTCCCATTTTCTCCCTGCGAGTCTTGATCCGCCAGTCCTCGCCCTCCATACGGATGCACCGGCACATCTCGATCAAACGCGATGTGATGCGCTTGCCGATCCGGCCATCAAGTTCGTCGAGGGAAAAATTTGTGGTGAGGATTGTCGGCAGCATCTGTTCGTAGCGATGATTGATCAGCACGAACAACGTCTCCTGAACCCAGTCGGAAGACTTTTCAGCCCCGATGTCGTCGAAGACGAGCAGGCGAACGTTTCGTGCCAGCGCCAGCAGATGCTGGTGGCGTGAATCTTTTTTCGCGCCACCGATTCCTTCGCGAAGCTCCAGCAGAAATTCCGGACAGGAAACAAACAAGGTCGGAATTTTTCCAAGCTGTTCGTTGGCGATGCTCGCCGCCAGATGCGTTTTGCCGACGCCGCATGGGCCGAAGAACAAAAGTCCACCGTCGGACAATTGATATTTTAATGCGGCTTCGAAGGCTCGGCGCGTTCCCGGTGTCGGAACGAAATTAATCAACCGGCGCTGTTTGAAACGTGGCGAAACACGTGAGCTGCGGAAAGCCTCGTTGAGAATTTTCTGCTCTTCCAGGGCCTTTTGTGTGGATGCCTGTTTTTCCGCACAGGGAGCGCAGATATTCTGCGGCCCCATCCAACGGGCCGGTAGATCCAAAAGCGCCGGACGCAGGAACGGCTCTACCGCAGATCTGCACTGAGCACAGATTCCGTCGGGCGGTCGTTCATTCGCAAACGCTGTCGTATTTTCCGCTATCTCGCCGTACATGAGCATCTCCCTGGGCTTTAGTAACCCATCGATTCAGCTCACGGATAAACCACATGAACGGGAAGCCGTTCTCCGCAAGCCGTTTGTCGGTACATGCGAGATACGCTCGGACGGCCTGACGATAGAGGCTCTCGTCAGGGATTTTGGTTTCGGTGCGCTTGGCAGCGCCGCCTTCTTCCTTGAAATTGCCCACGAGGTATTCCTGTCCCTTGGCCATGAGGTACTCATCTGCGAAAATTTCCAGTCGCGGATGGGTGCGAGACTTGGTGGGGTCGGTCTCGGTTCGGGACGACTCGGGTTGTTTGACTTCCGCCAAGGCGGAAGGCTCCTTCTGGTTCGGGCTCTTTGTCCTGCCCTCCGAAGGAGGAATGAATTCTTGCTCCTGTTCCTGTTCCTGCTCCTGATTTGGCAAAGTCTTGAGGGAAGGCTCCAGGCAGGATTGCTCGAAGGCTTTCAGGAACCCTTCGCCCAACCCTTCGATGAAGGATTGAAGTTCGCGCCACGCTTCAAGTTTGAGCGCACATTCGGGCATTTCATCCCAGGTATCCTTCCATCCTTTGATCACGTTTGGGTTTTCGGGACGGTTGTAGTGGATGGCCTTCGGTACCCAAACGAGCCGAGCCTTCCAGTCGACCCTGACCATGCCTTGGGTCAATACTTCTCGAAAGACTTTGCGGAACCCTTCGATGGGCCATCCGATTGTTTCGGCGAAACCGGCTTCGCCGGAAGAAAACAGTCCCGGGATTCGCGTTGTCTGAGGACCGGTGAGCAGAAAGAACCACAGGGTTTGCCCGTTGGGGCCGGACAGCGTGAGGTTGCGGAATTTTCCGTCGCCCCACATCTTGATGAAAATTTTTCGGTATCTCGACATAACCCTGTGAACCTTTCAATTCTCCGGTTCTCTTGCGAGGAACCAGAAGAGACAGGCGGGCCGTTTTACGGTGCCGCCTGATACTGCTTTCTCTCCGACTTGCGTCAGCTGGCCGTCATTCCGACGGATCCATCTCCTTTAGCCGCGATTTCGATGCTCTCACGTACTGCGATTCCCGGAATGATCTGCTCGGCGTGCTTGCCTGAAGCCTGCACGATCTTGCGGATCTGCTTTTCATCGGGGATCATGAATTCGAGCGGAATCTTCGTCTTATCGGCGATCGAAAATTCCCACTGGCGTTTGACCGAGATCCCGTCCACTTGCGGAATGACTCGATCTTCACAAACGATCGGGACCATCGCTTCGCCGTTCAGAATTTTCTCAGCCGTTTGAGTACAGCCTTGCTCCTCGGCGTGAATCGCGGCTTGAAGCTTCGCCTGATCCTGAAGCCGGGCTTGCTTTTCCGCCTGCAGCATCTCGCTCTCTCGGATGTAATTGGCCATGCCATCCTTGATGCGACCTTCTTCCGCCTCCAGCGGATCCATCAGTTCGTGTTCCTTGTCACACACCGACTTCCATGCGCGGTGGGTGCTGTCTTTCATGGGTTTGATCCATTCCTTGATCCTCTTCATCGCTCCCTTAAGCGACTTGAGGGCCTCGGCGGCCGTTGCATAACTGCGGCCGTCGATGATTTTCAAAGCCTGGGAATACTGTACTACCTCTTGGGTAGATTGCTCGATCTCCTGCGCTTCTCTTTTGTAGGCGTCTTCCGCCAATGCGAGTTGTGGGCTCATTACCATTCTCCTTGTTGTTGGGTTTTGACATTCGCCGTCGTGAGAGCGGCGAGAAAAACTGAAAAATCATTTTTGTCCTCGAAGGGAATCAACTTGTAGCGCCCTTCGGGAAAGAGTCGCAGGCCATAGCGTGCGAGCGGGTACGGGTAGCAAGCGGCGTAGGCGGCCAGTTGATATGCCGTCCAGAACTGGATATCGCCGGTCTTGATATCCACCAATGCGGGGCGGCCAAAGAGGTAGCCGATTTTGTCGTTGGTTCCGGCGTAGCGGAAATCCCGGTGGCAGACTCTGTTTTCGCTGAAGACGACCTGGAATCCGGTCTCTTTTAGGAATCGCTCGTAAGCGCTGAAATATTCTTTGATCAGCGAATGCAGCGATGTCCGGTCCAGAACCCCAATGTCGTGATAGTGGGCCGCGAGATGGACGGCCTGTCCGCGAATGCGTCCCTCTTCGGTATAGAAGCGATCGTCAATAAAGCCCGCCGTCTTGAGCACGGTGGTTACGCCGGGCAATGGTTTGTCGTTTAGGAAATACCGATGCGTGCCCTCGTCGAAACTCAAGCCCTCGAAGGCCGGAGCCTCTAGCGGAATTTGGGAGAGTTGTTGAACCGCTACATTCATATCGTTTCGCCCCCGTTGCGGATCCAGGTGCGGATCGCTTCGAAGGCAGACCGTTTGATTTCCGCCGTCGTGTGAATTTGGTAGGTATCGCTCAGGTAAGCCAGAAAGCGGTCTTTGCTGACGCCGAAGGATTCGCAGAGGTTGACGAGATCCATCCGTTCGTCACGGGTGATGAATTCCTCGCCCTTGATTTCGCAGTTCTGAACGGGTTCTGCAGCGGGCTTGGCATCCACTCGCTTCGGCATCAGATCATCGGCCAGCGTCGTCACCGACGTTTTCACCACTTCGCCTTCAGCGAGGCCTCCGGTCTGATAATTCACATCAAGATCCGGGTTGATCTCTTCCGCGGTATAAAATCCGGCGATGGCATCCGGAGCCGTGACCCGCAAGCCCGAGGCAGCGCATCGCCACCGGAGCATCGTCTTGCGCTGCTTTTTCCAGTTGTCCTTATCGAGCAATTTCAATGCCTCGGCATCCTGTGAAGTGAATTCATGCTGGTAAGGCTTCTGGCCCGGCCGAATGAATTCCATCACGCATCGCGTGTCGGTGCTTTCGATCACGTTCATCCGGAAACCGGGAATCCTCGTGTAGGCCAGCGTCAGCATCAGTTGCGCCGAAAGGGTGGGCTTTCCCTGAATGACGTTGACCTCACGCAGGGAAAGCATGGGGGGAAGGTCGAGCTCCTGTCCGGTGAGAATGATGGCGGCCGCCTGTTCCTTGGTGCGGATCGCCGCCGGCAGGAATCCGGATTTGAGAAGCCCCTCCGCAAAAGTCAGCAGATTGCCCATTCGTGAGGGCGTGAATCTTTCGATTTCATTTCGGGGGGGATCTTCACTTTGGATGGGAATCGTATCTACAGACTTAAGGCTGGTGCTCGTTTGGTTCGTCATTCGACATCTCCGTTTCTAGAGGGATTGTTTTTTTAAGCCGTGTCATTCCCTCACGTTTGACATGGCTTTGGTCCCCGGCGCGCCAACGTCGGGGATTTTTTTTAAACACTACAAACCGTAAACTCTGAAACCTCGCATCCCCCACAGAATGAAATGCCCTCCGAAATAGAGCGCCGCGAAAATCATCACGGCAATGCCGATGATATCGATCGCCCGTTCAATGGCCCCTTTGTGTTTGAGCAGAAGCAGGACGAATCTCTTGTGGGGAAGTTGGGTCATAAAAGGCATGCTCATCGGATTACAGATCGCGCTCATCATTTTTCCCATTGAGTATTCGTACTTGTTCGAGAAGCCGCTCCAACGATTCGATGTTGGAGGAATCGAAGCCGTGCTCCTCTTGATAAAACTCGAAATTCTGCTCGAGATTTGAAACTTCGTTTTTGATTTGTTCGATCAGCAATTTTGCTTTCAGTGTCAGTTCATCCATTGGTTCCTCCCGCCAGTTTTGCGATCGACTCATGACAACTACTCACCGCCAACAATTCCGAAACCGGCGTGCCGGTGGCCTGGGCGATTTTCATGAAGTGTTTGAGCGACATGTCTCCGGTCGTAAGATCGCGTTCCCACCGTGAAATGCTTGAAAGATGAACCCCGACGATCTGGGCCAGCTTGGTCTGCGAAAGCCCAGCTCTACGTCTCAGGGTTCTAATATGCTCTCCCAAAGTTAAATTTTTAGTGTCCATGGCTATATTTTAGCTCTTTTAATTCGTCTATCAACATTAATTTTGATTAGAAGCTCAAATTTTACTGCTAGGGGTTGTAATTTGGGGGAAATGTTATTGCATCCATGACGCAATTTCGCTATGGGTGACTCTATGGCTAAAATTGCAACGAGTCCTTTTCTCGAAAGACTACGGGCCTTTAGGAAAAAAGCGGGAATGAATCAGCAGGAAGTGGCCAAACATCTGGGCCTGAATCAGGCGACCTATTCGGCGATGGAGCGCGGAAGTCAGAAGATTTTCACCGAATACCTCCCGAAAATCGCCAAGGCCATCGGCATCCAGGTCTGGCAGCTCTTCGCCGATCCGGAGGAAACCGGAGCGCTCGACGATCAGACGAGGAAGCTTTTGGAGATGTGGGGGCATTTCGACGCGTCGGAAAAAGGCGTCATCATGGCGATGGCGGAACAGATCTGCAAAAAGAAAGACCTCGAATTGCACGATCCCGGTACGGAAAAAGAAACAGATTGTGATGCCATCCCCGATGACAAGAACGCCCAAAGCAAACGCGGGAAAAAAGTCGCGCAGACTGGATAAGTTTTCGCCGTCACGAAGGCGTAAGGGTGTGGTTTATATCCAAGCACGGCCGCCGCGTGAAGGTTTTGCAGTGGGGAAATGTTTATAAGGTGATTTGGTTATCAGGAGAGACACTTTAGAGAAAGTTATTAAAAATGAGTAATCATGTTTGCAGGCTTGACAGTAATTGTTTCACCTTGTCCTCAATAAAACCTCGAACCCTCCGGAAACCTTCAGCGGATAATTTCTTCGGGTTTTGCACCTCCCAATGCACAGTTCTTTTCGCTGTTACCTTTGGAAGCTGGTCGGCACTGGCCATGTTGACCACAACATCATACTCGATGTTAGGGACCTGCGAGAGAGACTTGGAAAGCTGCTGGCTCAGGTCATAGCCGACTTCACGCATGTAGCGAATCGTTAGTGCATCAATCTTCCCGGATGGTTTTGTGCCGGCGCTGTAGGCTTCAATGCGGCCACCACCGTGAAAACTGGCAAAAGCCTCGGCCATCTGGCTCCGGCAGGAGTTCCAGACGCAAATAAAAAGAATTTTTTTCGGCAATGCTATCATTTCGCCCCTTTCACAATCTGATGAAGAAGGCTGCAATGTTCGGGGATAAAGGAGCCATTTTTGACGTGATCTAAGAGCTCTTGGCAGGAATTTAACCGCCTGTCGTACAAAAAGATAAAAGTCTCATCGGTTGCCTTTAGGTAACCGGATTTCCCAAAATTTTCATAGCGGGTTGCACCCACCAAGATAACGGCTTGACGGGGATAGCGGGTGTCTTTCAGGATTTGTTGGAAATCCTCTAGCGGGCCTTCATCCTTCTGATGATTCATGCGGTCTATGATCCAATCGATGAGTTGCGCATAAAAATACGAGTAAGTCACCACCGCGCTGTCAACACCGTAGGGATAATAAAAATCGTCTCTTTTAAGGTAACTGGCGAGCCGGTAATCATCGAGCGCTCCGCCTGGTTTAAAAAAATCCAAAGGAATGAAGTGATCGGAAATCCCGTGACTGGCCTCACCCCAATTCTTTTTACTACTCAGCTTGCCTCCGGGACGACGGATGCTACAGTCGTTAGACGCGGCGAAGTGGGTCGGGTGAACAGATGCCACCAGGTTTCCCTGGTACTTAAGATCACAGAGCAATGCTAATTCAGGCTCCATCTGAACATTAGCCGGTCCCTGGGGCAGAATGATTTTGGTAGAGGAAAGCGGGTTTACATGGAGACGGGTATTGATAGCGCCAGGCATGTAAAAAGGGAAAATGCCCTTGGGGGCTTCGAGATGGCCCGTTTGAATGGAAGAGAAGCCGTTCTTTTCATCGGCATCCTCCAAATGCCCGCTAAAATTCCCAGCAACACCAATTCCTAAAAAATTTCTTAAATCCATAATTGATAATGGAGCCATTTGAGTCATGGTTCTTGAAGAGTTTATATTCATTTCAGTGTAGCCCAATGTCGGCTTCCAGATTGCTTCTGCCGCCGGCCTGAGGCTCCATCCCCTCAATGCTCTTCATGAGGCCGCGCAGCTTCTCGATGACCTCCGGCGCCCCGAGAGAGGCGCTCCGAAGGAAGCCGGACAGATCCTTTCCGACGCGGACTTCTTCCCAGCCTTGCACAGCGGTCCCGAGCTGTTTTTTCTCGAAGGCAGTAACCTCTTGGCCGAATGGCAAGGACGCTACCTTCTGACTCAGGCGATCCGGCCGCTGGTAGAGACCCTCCTCAGCGACGATCACCGTAAGTTGACGGTTCTGTTGCGCGTCGCTGATGTTCTGCTTGGAATGGCATCCAACTGTTGCCACCAGCCCGAGCGTTCCGACCAGCACGCTTAGACAGGGGTTCCAAACAAAGATGGAAAGGATTCGTTTCATTTTTTTCGGACGATTATTTTTCGGCTGAGCGAATCGATCTGACGTTCCAGTTTTTGGGTTTTCTCCTCAAGCCGGGTCAAACCCCCCTTCAACGGAATGCCCAAAACTTTGGGCAAGGCTTTTAATCGCTCCCGAATCATCTTCGTTACATTGCGTTTCGCCCATTGGGCGTACTCGATTTTTTTCTGCAATCCTTTCGTATTGCGAAAATCCTGTAAGCCGTTGACAATTTCTCCAAACATGGTTCCTCCTTTGGTAAAGTCAGTTTCAACTCATGGACCCTATGATTCTTTTTGTTAATGCCGAGGTCGTTGCCGAACCACCAAGATCCGGAGTAAGATAAGCTCCTTCGAGAAGGACGGATTTAACGGCGTTCCGAATCTTGACGGCTGCTGTGATTTCACCCAGATAATCCAACATAAGGGCGCCGCTTAAAATCAGGGCAATCGGATTTGCCTTGTTTTTTCCGGCAATATCAGGGGCTATTCCATGCACCGCCTCGAAGATGGCTCCTCTCTTTCCGATATTGGCCGACGGTACGAGCCCCAGGCCTCCCACCAAACCGGACGCCAAATCTGAAATGATATCGCCATAGAGGTTTTCCAGGAGGAGAAGGTCAAATTGACGGGGATTGAGGACGAGTTGCATGCAGGCGTTATCGACGATCATTTCCTGGTATTCTATTTCGGGAAATTTTAGGGCAACAGCGCGCACACATTTCAAAAAAAGTCCGTCTGAAAGCTTCATGATATTCGCCTTGTGAATGGCGGTAATTTTTTTTCGACCCTCCTTTTGCGCATAGCGGAAAGCGAATTCAGCGATCCGGGACGAAGCCTTTTTCGTAACCACTTTGATCGCCTCCACCCGTCCCGGCGAGACAACGTGCTCGATGCCCGAATAAAGACCTTCCGTATTTTCCCGAACAACAACAAGATCGATATCCCGATAACGACTTTTGACTCCCTCAAAAGACTTGACGGGTCGCAGATTGGCGTAGAGATCAAATTGCTTTCTCAAAAGGACATTGACGCTCGAAAAGCCGCCGGCAATAGGGGTTTCCAGAGGACCCTTCAGGGCGACATGATTCTTAAGGAGGGAATGGATCGTCTTCTTTGGAAGAGGGGTGTCAGACTCTTCAAATGCTTTCCGGCCGGCAGGAACTTTGTCCCACAGAATTGAGACGCCCGTTGCTGAGATTACTTCGCACGCCGCCGCCATAATTTCCGGGCCGATTCCGTCGCCTTCAATCAGGGTTATCCGATGATCCACTGTGCTTTCCTCCTTGCACTCCCTTTATTTTTTGAACGGAGTCATGAAAATTTGGTCTTTTCGCCGTCATGGCGAGTGTCTTTCTAACCCAGGCAGGCCCTTTGCCGCGGGGAACTATCAGTTGCTCGGTACTCCCTCCCGCGATGATTGTATTTGCATGACCTTCTTCTTGAGAATTGAAGATGACGGGAGGAAGCTTGGCGGTTTGCATATTAGAAACAATCTTAGCCGCTAATGGGTCAAAATCATGAGAAAGAATGACATTCATGACCACTAGGCTTGATTGTGGTTGAAGAACCTTTCTTACGATGTGAAAAAAGTCGGCTTGAACAAGGTGTTTGGGTATTTCGCCATGATTATCAAATGCGTCTACGGCTATGGCGTCGAAGCGTTCTCTCGTATTTAATAAATACGTTTGACCATCTTCAACAATGCATTCCACTTGTTTTGGGAACTGGAAATATTTTTTTGCCAATTTAAAGGCATGTGGATTGACATCCAATACGGTGACTTCACATCCTCGTCTATGGAGCATGGTTGCAAGCGTTCCGCCGGCACAACCAATCATCAGAACACGTCTGGCCGCTACTTGCCGGATCAAGCTGTGCATAACGTGTATGTAGGAGAAGAGACTCTCGCCTTCGGTACTGACTTGGCTGTGAAAGCATTCGTCCTGATAATAAGTCACCGCTCCATCACATCTGGAGCGCACGATTTTTATATTACCGAATTCGGTATCCAGTTCTTCCAGTAGAATCATTGGCACGTCCTTTTTTTAAACATTGCTCAATCTCTTTTGCCGTTCCCAATTCGAATATCTTTTCAACAAGCCGTTCAGCAGCCTGAATAGAGACGGAGCGAATCGCCTCCTTGATCTCCAAAATTTCTCCCGGTGCAACGCTGAAGGATCTCAATCCCATCCCCAGAAGCAGAGCGGTATAGAGCGAGTTTCCGGCAATTTCGCCACAGATGGAAATTTCTTTTCCTTTTGAAGTCGCAGCCTCCACTGAGGAAAGGATCAATCGCAGTACGGCGGGGTGGTGAGGCTCGTAATAGGATGCCATCGCCGGATCGTCCCGATCCGCCGCGAGGACGTACTGCACAAGGTCATTGGTCCCAAGACTAAAGAAATCGACCGCACGCGCCAGGTGGCTGACCATCATCACAGCTGCGGGCGTTTCGATCATGGCTCCAAGGGCAATTTTTGAATTAAAAGGTTGTCCTTCCGATCTCAGAGATTCTTGGGCCTCCTGAAGTATCTTCCGCGCTTGAACCACTTCCTCCATACTGTTCACCATCGGTAACAGGATCGACACCGGGTAAAGAGCGCTCAGGCGGAGAATCGCACGCAGCTGTGTTTTGAAGATGTCAGGATGTTTTAACAATAGGCGTATTCCTCGCTCGGCAAGGGAGGGGTTAGAGGTTGGAGGAAGAGGAAAATAGGGAAGAATTTTGTCTCCTCCCAAGTCAAGGGTTCTGAAAACGATGGGACGAGGGGCCAAACGTTCGGCGGCCGCTTTCATGATCTGATATTGTTCCCCCTCCGTCGGAAATTGTGTGCGAATGAGGAAGGGAAACTCCGTTCGGTAAAGGCCGACCCCATCGGCATTAAATAGAAGGGCCGCCTCGACGTCCGCCATTTTGCCGATATTGGCCATCAGCTTCACCGTCCCTTCATCCTTGGTACAACAAGGAAGCTTTGCAAGCTCCTTGAGAGAGTCTTGATGAGAATGAAAAGCATTTTCGAGACGCTCATACTCCTGAATAATCGATTTTTTCGGATTGACAAAAACGGTTCCGGCCATCCCATCAATGATCAGAAGATCGCCCGTTTTAATTTCAGATGTGGCGTTGGGGATCCCGGTGATTGCCGGAGTGCCCAAAGATCGGGCCAAGATGGCTGCATGGGAAGTGCTGCCTCCACGTTCCGTAATGAAACCGGAAATTTTCTGAATCTGCATCTGGGCCGTAGAGGAAGGGAGGAGTTCCTTGGCGACAATAATGGACCCTTCGAGAACCGGCAAACCTTCTTCCTTTTGATTTTGAATGAGGATCGAGAGAAGGCGTCGCCCCAAATCACGCACATCGGCTGCTCGTTCTCGGAGATAGACATCCTGAATCTCACCCATGACTTTTGAAAATTGTTCGATCACCTCCGAAAGGGCGGCCTCGACATTGAGGCATTGCATCTTGATGTGAGTTGTCACCTGATTGAGAAAAACAGGGTCTTTCAAAAGCATGACCTGGGCATTAAAAAGATCGCCGGCTTGCGGGTTGATTTTTTTCTGGATGGTTTTTTGGAGGTCCAGCAGTTGTTCTCGGGCGATATTCAAGGCATAGCCGAGCCGCGAGAGCTCGGAAGCCACTTCACTTTCTGGGACACTTCGTTTGGGCGCGATAGAATAAGCATCGGTTGCCACAACATAGGCAGACCCAAGAGCAATGCCGCGAGAAATGGCCATCCCTTTGATCATTTTGTACATGGCGTTCACCCATCCTTTTTTCTCGCCTTGGCAAGAGAAGTAGATGGCTTCTCGAAGGAACTTTTAAGGTCCGCCAAACCGGAACTTAATTCCTCCACACTATCTTTCAGGACAAGGGACAACCTCTGCGCTGGCATAAGCTTGGCCATCTTGGACCAGCGACGCAGGAGTTCCAGATCCTTTTCAAGTTGAGCGATCGTCTTGGACAGGGAGTTGAGATGGGCCTCCAGCTTTTGTTTTGAGAGGGTGATCACAGGGCGACTCCCTTCTGGATGTTCTTGAGGGTAGACCTTTCGTGACGAATTCTTTCCGCAATGCTCCGACAAACGGTATCGCAAATGACAGTGATGTTCGGATCCGCAATGTGATAGTAGGTGGAGGATCCTTGCTTACGGAAGGTCACGACATGTGCTCCCACCAGGATCGCCAGGTGTTTTGAGATGTTGGATTGTCCGGCCCCGGTCTCTTCTATGATCTGAGAGACCGTCTTTTCCTCATCATGAATGGAACGTAGGACCTGCAAGCGCGTCGGCTCCGCCATGCTTTTCAGAAAAACCGCCACTTGATCCAGGGTTTCGTTGGAAAGAGTTTTCATAAATGACCCTCCCACGGGGTGTTGTCAGTATGATATATGAACATATATTCATATAATCATTTTTTGATTGAAAATTCAAGGAGAAAATGTTTATGTGCGGTCGACCTTCCAAATGAGGAGAATGATGAATAACCAAAAAACAGTGGGTACCCCCACAAAATCAAACCAAACTCCCCGACAACAACCCATTTTTTTGCCCAAACTGATTTCCACCCTGAAGTCCTATTCTCTCTCCATTTTTTGGACTGATCTCTCGGCGGGCGTGATTGTCGGGATCGTGGCCCTTCCCTTGGCAATCGCCTTCGCCATTGCTTCCGGCGTCCCCCCGGACCGTGGCCTGACCACCGCCATTATTGCCGGATTTCTTATTTCTGTACTTGGTGGGTCCCGGGTTCAGATTGGAGGACCCACCGGTGCCTTCGTCGTTATTGTTTATGGCATTGTGGAGCGCTACGGGATCAACGGTCTGATTTTGTGCAGTCTGATGGCGGGCGTCATTCTTATCCTCATGGGACTTCTTCGGCTGGGTACCGTCATCAAGTTCATTCCCTATCCCCTCACGGTCGGCTTCACGGCTGGCATCGCTGTGGTTATCTTTTCATCGCAGGTAAAAGATTTCCTGGGGCTCCAGACGGGAACGCTGCCCGCGGATTTCATCGAGAAGTGGAAGATCTACTTTCAAACCCTCCACACGGTGGACTGGACAACGATTGCTCTCTCTTTATTTTCGATGGGAATTCTTCTTTTATGGCCTCGAATCAATCGCAAGATTCCAGGCTCCATCATTGCAATCCTCATCATTACGGCCATCGTCCAACTCTTTCACATCCCTGTTGAAACCATCGCATCTCGATTTGGTTCTCTCCCCACAGGACTGCCAAAGCCCCATCTGCCTGATTTTACGCTTACGCAACTCAGGGGCCTAATCGGCCCTGCTTTCACCGTTGCTATGCTGGGAGCCATTGAGTCTTTACTCTCCGCAACGGTTTCGGATGGAATGATCGAGGGCCGTCATCGGTCCAATACGGAATTAATTGCCCAAGGGGTGGCCAACGTAATCACGCCTCTTTTCGGCGGTATTCCCGCCACGGGGGCTATTGCCCGCACTGCCACCAACGTCAAAAACGGAGGCAGGACGCCGGTTGCCGGCATCATCCACGCGGCCACACTCCTCTTGATTGTTCTCACCTTTGGCCGCTGGGCCGGTATGATCCCGCTTTGCGTTCTTGCTGCCATCCTCGTTCTTGTTTCCTACCACATGAGCGAGTGGCATGCCTTCAAGGCCCTTCTTAAGGCTCCGCGTATGGACATTGCCGTCATGGTGACGACCTTTCTCCTCACGATTTTCGTCGACCTGACAGTTGCCGTTGAAATCGGACTTTTGATGTCCCTTGTCCTTTTTATGAAGAGAATGACCAACGTCACGTCTGTTAAAGAGATCACGATGGAAATGAACAACGAGTCACTCGATGAAGAGACACTGCGAAGAGAAGCAGACGCCATCAGCCGCCGTCAGGTTCCCAAAGGAGTGGCTGTTTACGAGACGGAGGGAGCCCTCTTCTTCGGAGTAGCGGAATTGTTACGGGATAACCTCGACATTGGTCAAGAGCCACCCAGGATCCTGATCCTGAGACTGCGACATGTCCTCGCCATTGATGCAACAGGCTTAAGAGCCTTAAAAGATTTAAAACGTCAATGTCTGCGCGCTAAAACACATCTCATTCTCTCGGGAATGCATGTCCAACCAATGTTCGCGTTGGAAAAGTCCGGCTTTCTGGAAGAAATGGGACGGGACAATATTTTTGGCACAATCGACGAAGCACTCGATCGGGCAAACCTGATCCTCGCGGGTGATAGAAAATAAAAGGAGAAATCATGATTGAAAAAGGAACAAAAATTCAGCCGGCTCAAGGAAAGTTAGGTATTTTATTGGTCGGTCTGGGGGCGGTCTCCACGACGTTTATCGCGGGTGTCGAAGCCATCAAAAAAAATAAAGCCAAGCCGGTGGGTTCATTGACACAAATGGGCCACATTCGGCTCGGCAAACGCACTGAGAATCGCAATCCTCTTATCAAGGAATTTGCTCCTTTGGCCCGTTTGGAAGATTTGATCTTTGGAGCTTGGGATATCTTCCCAGACAACGCCTATGAAGCCGCTGTCAAGGCGCAGGTTTTGAAAAAAGAAGATCTGGATGTCGTCCGCACTGAACTTGAATCCGTTTATCCGTGGAAGGCAGTCTTCGATAAAGATTATGTACGTAGGCTCGATGGTTCGAACATCAAGTCTGGAAAAAACAAAATGGATCTGGCTCAACAGGTGATGGCCGACATCGAAAAGTTTCGGAAAGAAAAAAAGATTTCCCGTCTTGTGATGATCTGGTGCGGATCGACGGAAGTTTATATTCAAACTCAAGAAGTTCATCGGTCGCTCAAGAACTTTGAAAAAGGACTTGAAGAAAACGACACCAACATCGCCCCCAGCATGATCTATGCTTATGCGGCGCTGAAATCGAAGGTCTCTTATTGTAATGGTGCGCCGAACCTGACCGTTGACATCCCGGCTCTTCAGGAGCTTGCACACGAAAATCATCTTCCGATTTCAGGAAAAGATTTCAAGACCGGACAGACTCTAATGAAGACGGTCATTGCGCCAGGACTCAAGGCAAGAATGCTGGGAATTGAAGGCTGGTTCTCCACCAATATTTTGGGAAACCGAGACGGCGAGGTCTTGGATGATCCCGATTCCTTCAAAACAAAAGAAGAGAGTAAGCTCTCTGTTCTGGACACCATCCTGCAACCTGAACTCTACCCAGATCTTTACGGGAATATGTATCACAAAGTCCGTATTGATTATTATCCTCGATTTGATCGGCTGGATGGGGTATCCGATGCAGCTCAAGGTCAATTTCCTCTGTCGTGATTCGATTCTTGCGGCACCTTTGGTCTTGGATCTTGTTCTCTTCACGGATCTTGCCCAAAGGGCCGGCATGAAGGGAACTCAAGAATGGCTTTCATTCTACTATAAAAGCCCCATGACGGCACCAGGTCTCTATCCCGAGCATAACCTTTTCATTCAGGAAACGAAGCTGAAGAACACGCTCCGCTATCTGATGGGTGAGGAACAGATCACGCACCTTGGGTTGGAGTATTATGAATGAGGAAGGATCTGGAAAAAAGAAGCTCTTGTTCCTCTGCGTTTGGAACTCCTGCCGAAGCCAAATGGCGGAGGCCTTTGCGCGAAAGCTGGGTGGCGATCACGTGGAAGTCTACAGCGCAGGTATTGACCCCTCAACCCAGATTGAACCCCGAGTCAGCGAGATGATGCGAGAGGTGGGTTGCAATCTCGCCGGACATCGGACAAAGGCGATTACTGCGATCCCAAATAAAGAGTACGACATTGTTATTTCGATGGTTGGTGACCAGCCGTATCCGCCGATAATGGCAAAAAGACATATCAGCTGGAACATTCCTAATCCCAAAATGCTCACGGAGGATGATTTTCGCGCCGTTCGAAATTTGATTCACATGATGGTCGAGGAACTTTTTGCAATCTTTGGAATCATGCCCGCTGAGGAAGAGGTCAAGACAAGGATACGTTCTGTTCGTGACGCCATCAAAGTGCAGATCAAAGCATTTAAGAACTTGGACCACTATGATGATTAATCTGAAAAGTCGAACCTATATAGTTCCCCCTGAAAAACCCATTTTTTCAAGATAGCGGACCTTGAGCGGTGTGTTTTTTCGGAGGCTCAACAAAAATCAACCTCAAAAAATGGAACAAAAACATGAGAGCTGCGAGGCAGCGTCTCA
>Ga0210005_1001222_pt1 | contig 17007 bp, 16 predicted proteins | sample CryGey02umfilter_3_FD_183961 | JGI IMG/M metagenome (GOLD analysis project Ga0210005, IMG submission 183961) | Groundwater microbial communities from aquifer in Utah, USA - Crystal Geyser 4/9/14 0.2 um filter (SPAdes) (version 3) | ecosystem: Environmental > Aquatic > Deep subsurface >... | reverse complement strand
TCTAACCTCATAAAAACACACCTCTGATGTTGTAATCTCACTGCTCTGGCAGTTTCGAACAACATCTGCTTTTGTACCGTCATTGCGAACGCAGTGAAGCAATCTGTTCTTCGATTAGTCAGATTGCTTCTGCTCCTACACGCTTATCCATAGCAAGGCATCGCAATGACGTTCAAGATTGGCTTTGTGTGTTGGAAAAGTCCCCCTTCGGGGGATTAGGGGGCTTTGGTTTCCTAATACCCCTTCCCTCTATAACTTTCACTTTCATTGTCGTTATACATCGACAAGTAATTTTGGTATCTGAAAGCAACTATTTTATTATCTTCTATCGCTTTTTTTATAGCACATTTGGGTTCGTTAATATGCTGACAATTATTAAACTGACAATCGGGCAACAAATTCCTCATTTCAATAAAATAATGCGAAAGTTCTGTTTTGTCAAAGTCTATTAAACCAAAAGCTTTAATGCCTGGCGTGTCAACCACAAAACCACCAAAAGAAAGTTCGTGCATTTCGGCATAAGTGGTGGTGTGTTTTCCTAACTGGTGAGCATCAGAAATAATAGAGGTTTTAAGTTTTAATGAAGGTTCAATAAGGTTGAGTAAAGAAGATTTTCCTACTCCCGAATGTCCAGAAACCAATGACGTTTTATTTTTTAATTTAGCAATCAGTTGGTCGATGTTTTTGTTAGCAGTTACAGAAATTGCCATACATTCGTAACCAATATTAGTATAGGTTTCCATTAAAAAATGGAGTTTCTTCCTATCTTTTTCGGTATAAATATCCGTTTTATTAAAAACAATAATAGTAGGGATATGGTAAGCCTCTGCGGTTACTAAAAACCTGTCAATAAAACCTGTAGAAGTTTCGGGTTGAGCAATGGTAGCAATTAAAACCGCTTGGTCAACATTAGCAGCAATAATGTGTGCTTGTTTAGAAAGGTTGACCGATTTCCTAATAATGTAATTGGTTCGAGGTTTAATTTCAGAAATAACAGGGTCTGTTTCCACATCGTTCACAACAACTTTGTCGCCAACTGCTACCGGATTGGTAGTTTTAATATCCATCATTCTGAAACTACCTTTTATTCTTGTAGTAATGATTTCGCCATTTTTTAAACGAACATGATACAAGTTACCGGTAGATTTTATTACTATTCCTTCTTCCAAATTTATTGAGAATGTTAAAAAAACCAAAAGTAATCAAATCGTAAATGTTCTAAAGCAAAATTCATTACTTTCGTGCTTTAAATGCCGTAAAAACAAGAATTTTTAATTCTTTACTTTTTCGGGACTTATAAACTCATAACCTTAAAACTAAAAAAATGTCAGTTATAGTTAATAATGTAACCAAAATTTATGGACAACAAAATGCATTGGATGCTGTTTCTTTTGTTGTAGATCCTGGTCATATTGTAGGTTTTTTAGGACCTAATGGAGCTGGAAAATCAACCATGATGAAAATCATTACTTGTTTTATTCCTCAATCGAGTGGAAGCGTTTCCGTTTGTGGGTATGATGTAATTGAGCAACCAATTGATGTAAAAAAACAAGTCGGTTATTTGCCAGAGCATAATCCTTTGTATGTAGATATGTATGTAAAAGAATATTTACAGTTTGTTGGGGGTATTTATCATGTGAAAAATATTAAAGAAAGAGTGAAAGAAATGATAGACATAGTAGGTTTGGGAATAGAACAAAATAAAAAAATAGGTGCATTATCAAAAGGATACCGACAACGAGTAGGGTTGGCACAAGCTATGATTCACGACCCAAAGGTATTGATTTTAGATGAACCCACCACTGGATTAGACCCTAACCAATTAGAAGAAATAAGAACATTGATTAAAAATATAGGAAAGGAAAAAACCATTATGCTTTCTACCCACATTATGCAAGAGGTGGAAGCCATTTGTGATAAAACCATTATTATCAATCATGGTAAAATAGTAGCCAATGAATCCACTAAAAATTTAAAAAGTAATTCATCCAAAAATATTGTATTAACTGTGGAGTTTGATAAAACGGTTACATTAAAAGAAATTCAAGCAATTGATGGTGTGTTGCAGGTAAAGAAAAAACCTGATGCTGAAATATGGCTCATTGAAATTACTTCGGATGCGGTAAGAAACCATATTTTTCAGTTTGCGATGAACAAAGAAGTGGTGGTGCTTTCGTTACAAAAAGAAAACGAAAGTTTAGAAAGTATTTTTAAGAAATTAACTACAAACTAATTTTTTTAAAAAAATAATTTACAAAACTTTTTATATTCTAAAAAAAACATACTTTTGAACTCTAATTGTGGAATGATTTGGCTGCTTGCGACCACATGAAAAAATGCTAAAACGTGTACTTTTCACATTGCTATCAGCCTGCGTTTCTTTTTATTAACTTTTTAAAATAAATTAAATGTCGTATTTATTTACATCTGAATCTGTATCTGAAGGTCATCCAGACAAAGTTGCTGACCAAGTTTCTGACGCACTAGTTGATCATTTTTTAGCCTTTGATGCTACATCAAAAGTTGCTTGTGAAACTTTAGTAACCACAGGGCAAGTGGTGTTAGCTGGAGAAGTAAAATCCAACACCTACCTTGACGTTCAAAAAATTGCTCGTGATACCATTAATAAAATTGGATACACTAAAAGCGAGTATATGTTTGATGGAAATTCTTGTGGAGTTTTTTCTGCAATTCACGAACAATCACCAGACATTAACCAAGGAGTTGAGCGTAAGAAAAAAGAAGATCAAGGAGCAGGAGATCAAGGAATGATGTTTGGCTATGCAACCAAAGAAACAGATAATTATATGCCGTTGGCATTAGAAATTTCTCATTTGTTGTTGAAAGAATTAGCTGCCATCAGAAGAGAAGGCAAAAAAATGAACTACCTTCGTCCCGATTCAAAATCGCAAGTAACCATTGAGTATGATGATAATAATCAACCCGTAAGAATTGATGCAATAGTTGTTTCTACGCAACATGATGATTTTGATACGGAAGCTAAAATGTTGAAGCAAATTAAAGAAGATGTAATTAACATATTAATTCCAAGAGTAAAAAAATTATTGCCAAAACACATTCAAGGATTATTTAATGATAAAATTATTTACCATGTAAACCCTACAGGTATATTTGTAATTGGAGGACCTCATGGAGATACTGGTTTAACAGGAAGAAAAATCATTGTTGATACTTATGGAGGAAAAGGAGCTCACGGAGGTGGTGCTTTTTCAGGAAAAGACCCAAGTAAGGTTGATCGTTCTGCAGCCTATGCAACCCGACATATTGCAAAGAACATGGTAGCATCAGGCTTATGTAATGAAGCATTGGTGCAAGTTGCTTACGCTATTGGTGTTGCTAAACCTGTAGGGGTTTTTGTAAATACCTATAGAACTGCTAATGTAAAATTAAATGATGGTGAAATAGCTAAGAAAATTGAAAAATTATTTGATCTTCGTCCTTATGCTATTGAAACAAGATTTAGTTTGCGAACACCAATTTATTCCGAAACAGCAGCTTATGGGCACATGGGAAGAAAAACAGAAATCGTAACTAAAGAATTTACGAATGGTTCAGGTGAAAAGAAAAAAATCAAGGTAAAGCTTTTTCCATGGGAGGAACTAGATTTTGTAGAAAAAATAAAAAAGGAATTTAAACTATAAATTCATTAGCCAATAAAAATTAAAAATAAACTAACACAATAATTTTTATGTTTGAATGTTTTTTTTGTAATTTGGCGGCTGAATTATAAAATTGAAATAATTAATTTAAAAAGTAAGCAATAAACTAATCTAAAATTATGAAATAGCCACGTGCCTAAGCACAAAAAAATGTGACAAAGAAAACTTGGCGTATTCCATATAACAATTAAAAAACAATAAAAATTAATATATGAAACAATTATTTGCACTCTTAACATTAACAGCAGTATTAAATTTTGGTACCATTAATGTGATTTACGCTCAAGATGCTAATGCAACAGAGCAAACAGCTGAAGATTCAATAGCTCAAGCAAAAGCAGCTCAAGAAAAAATTAAAGCAGAGGCTGATGCAAAAGCAAAAGCTGATGCAGCAAAAACAGAAGAGGAAGCTACTCCAGAAGTAGAATTAACTTTCCAACAAGTAATTAAACAAAAATTTATTGAAGGCGGCCCTGGATTTATGGGAATCGTTTTAGTATGTCTTATTTTAGGGTTGGCAATTGTTATTGAAAGAATAGTTTATTTAAATATGGCAACAACTAACAGTAACAAGTTATTAAAAAACATTGAAGATTCATTAAGTGCAGGAGGAGTTGAAGCAGCTAAAGAAATTTGTAGAAATACAAAAGGACCTGTTGCTAGTATTTTTTATCAAGGATTAGACAGAAGTCATGAAGGAATTGAAATGGTTGAAAAATCAGTGGTTTCTTATGGTGGTGTTCAAATGGGCTTATTAGAAAAAGGAATTTCTTGGATATCATTATTTATTGCACTTGCTCCAATGCTTGGTTTCATGGGAACAGTTATCGGTATGATTGGAGCATTTGATGCAATTGCCGCTGCAGGTGATATTTCTCCGGCTGTTGTTGCTGATGGTATTAAAGTGGCCTTGTTAACAACCGTATTTGGTTTGATAGTGGCAATTATACTACAAATTTTCTATAATTATATCGTAGCTAAAGTTGATAGTATTGTTAATGACATGGAAAATGCTTCTATTTCGTTAATTGATATTTTAGTAAAACATGATTTATCTAAAAAATAAAAAATTATGAATAACAAATTATTCAGTATTATATTATATGTTCTTCTTGGAATTTCTACTTTGTTAAGTATTTTATTCTACGTAGATGTTGTTTCAGAAGGGATACTTATTAATTGGTGCTATATATTATTAGGAATAGCTACACTTACAGCAATAATTTTCCCAATAATTACTATGGCACAAAGTCCTAAAAATGCAAAAAATGCCTTAATAGGTATTGTTGGCTTAGCAATTGTTTTTGCAATAGGCTATGCAATGGCAGGTAATGAAGAGGTGTTTGATGCAGGAGCAAAACTTTTGGCAGATAGTTCTACTTCACAATTATCAGAAGCAGGCTTAAATGCATTTTATATTTTAGGTGTAGGTGCAATTGGAGTTATTATCTTTTCAGAAGTATCAAAAATATTCAAATAAAAATGGCTAAAAGAGAAATACAAGAGATAAATGCTGGTTCAATGGCTGATATTGCATTCTTGCTATTGATTTTCTTTTTGGTAACCACCACAATGGATACCGATACAGGATTGATTCGGAGGTTACCACCACCACCTGATGTTGATACTCCAGAAAGTAATGAAGTAAATAAAAGAAATGTTTTTGAAGTATTGGTAAATGCAAACAATCAAATTTTGGCAAAAGGAGATTATATTCAAGTAACAGAACTAAGAGCTAAAGTAAAAGAGTTTATAAAATCAGATCCAAATAATCCAACTTTACCAGAATTTAAAGATGAAGAAATTGAAGGATTGGGGTTATTTCCCGTTTCAAAACAGATAATTTCTTTGCAAAATGACAATGGTACTTCTTATGAAATGTACATTAAAGTTCAAAACGAATTGGTGGGAGCCTACAATGAATTGAGAAATGAGTTTGCTCAACAAAAATTCGGCAAAACTTACCAAGAACTTCTTCAACAAGCAGGGGCTTCTGAAAAAGCAGAACAACAGTTGGATGCAGTTAAAAAAGTCTATCCACAACGAATTTCTGAAGCAGAACCTAAAAAAATAGGAGGAGCAGAATAATGTCAAAATTTAGAAAAAACGGTAAAAAATCGCAACCAGCTGTTAATACAGCTGCACTTCCCGATATTGTATTTATGTTACTTTTCTTCTTTATGGTTACCACAACCATGAGAGAAACAACATTGAAAGTAGAAAACAAAATACCTTTTGCAACAGAAATAGAAAAACTGGAGCGAAAATCATTGGTAAGCTACATTTATATCGGAAAACCAACAAAAGAATTTCAAGCAGTTTTTGGTACAGCACCTCGTATTCAATTAAATGACGCTTTTAAAACCAAAGAAGATATTTTTCAGTTTGTGGAGATGGAACGAGATGAACGAGACGAAGCAGAAAGAAATTTAATTACATGGTCGTTAAAAGTGGATCAAAAAACAGAAATGGGAATAGTAACTGAAGTGAAGCAAGAGCTTAGAAAAGCGAATGCGTTAAAAATTAACTATTCCACTAAAAAAACAGATAAGATTAAAAATTAGCAATTAAAAAATAGATTAAAAAATTAAACCCTAAGTACAAATTTTGTACTTAGGGTTTTTTGTTGCTAAAAATGTACCTTTGTGTTTTATGATGCCAACTCTTTCATATCAATTTGCAGATTCTTCTTTAATGAAAAAGAAGTTTGAAACTCCAGTTGTTCCTCAAGATACAACTCCAATTGAATTATTGGAAGAGATTGATGAAATGAATATTAGTCAATTCATTAAAACAAAGCAGCGGAAACAAACTACGGGAAACAATCTTGTTCAAGAAAATCAATTAATAGACACGACAACAACAGTTGAGAAATACGACACAAATTCTTACAACCTTACTAACAAGACTTATAGTAAGTTGCCAATTCGAGAAAAGCCTGTTACAACAAACAGAACAGAAGAACCAAAAATACTATTTCAACCAACCACAAAGCCCATAGGAATTGAAAATTGGCAAATTATTATGTTGTTTAGTAGCCTGTTTTTAATCGCTTTTGTGAAAGGAGTAAATCAAAATAGATTTAAAAACATGGCTAAATCAATTGTTTCCAAACAAGCAAGATTTGAAATTTTAAGAGGAGAGAAGATTTTTTTTAATCAAACCAATTTAATACTAAATGTTGTTTATTTATGTGTGTTTTCACTTTATATTTATCACTTTTTTTATTTCCATCAAAAAGGTATAACTGATGCCTTTGAAATGATTTATTTTTTTAAAATAGTATTCTTTCTGACTATTTTTTTCATGAGTCAACTAATTTTTAATGCAATTCTTAACTTTATTTTTGACACAAAAGAAATTCAAATGGAATACATATTTAATACTTCGTTGTTTAATAATTTTTTGGGAGTATTAATGGTTCCATTACTATTTTTAATATACTTTACAACTTTACAAAACAGTGTCTTTTTTAATAATTTCATTCTTGTAGTAGTATTTATTATTTTGCTACTCAGAACAATACGCTACATAAAAATCGGAGCAAAGAAAAATATTTCTAATTTACATATATTTTTGTACATTTGCACCCTCGAAATTTTACCTTTAATCGTTACAATTAAGTTTTTTATCTTATAAAAACGATTATTTAACTAAAAAATGAGCCATGTTGAAAGTGAAAAGTGTTTTAGTTTCCCAACCAAAACCAGAAACAGAAAAATCCCCTTATTTTGATTTATCTACAAATTGTAAAGTCAAAATTGATTTTAGACCTTTTATTCATATAGAAGCAGTTTCTTCTAAAGATTTTAGAAGCCAACGAATTACCTTTGCTGAGTTTGACTCTATTGTGTTTACTAGCAGAAATGCTATTGATTATTTTTTTGCCGTAGCAGAAGAAACAAGGTTTAATGTACCCGAAACAATGAAATATTTTTGCATTTCAGATGCTATTTCATTTTATCTACAAAAGTACGTGTTGTATAGAAAACGTAAAGTTTTTACTGGAAAACAAACTTTTGAAGAATTATTACCCGTAATAAAAAAACATAAAGAAGGAAACTTTCTAGTTCCTTGTTCTGATATTATAAGCCAAAATATTCCAGCATCATTAGAAAAAGAAAATATTAACTTCAAAACAGTTATTTTATATCGTACGGTTTGTAGTGATTTATCTGATTTGAAAGATGTAAATTATGACGTGTTGGCATTTTTTAGTCCATCAGGAATTAAATCATTGTTTCAGAATTTTCCTGAATTCAAACAAAATGAAACGCGTATTGCTGTTTTTGGTTCAACCACTTGTAAGGCAGCAGAAGAAGCTGGACTAAGAGTAGATATTTGTGCTCCGCAACCAGAAGCTCCTTCAATGACAAAAGCGTTAGAATTGTATATAAAAACCGCAAACAAAAATTGTGTTTCCAAAAAGTAATATAAAACAAAAATCCTTTAATAGAGCTAATTCAAAAAAGAGTTAGCTCTTTTATTTTTAAAAAGATATAATTTTACACGTTAAAATACATACTCTTGAATATTTATTCTAAAAAACAACAATGGAAATTACTTTTAGCTGCAATTGCAATGCTGATAGTATTGTCTTCACTTTGGTACACCAATATTTTAGTAAATAAAATTGCAAATCAAGAAAGAGAGCAAGTAAAATTGTGGGCTGGAGCCATCCAAAATAAAGCAACATTAGTTAATTTGACAGGAGTACTGTTCGATAAAATTTCTAAAGAAGAACGAAATCGGATTGAAATTTGGGCAGAAGCAACCAAAAGAATCATTACCTCAACGAACCAAGATGCAACTAATTTTTATCTTCAAATTATAGGTAAAAACGAAACCATTCCTGTAATAGTAACAGATGAAAATGAAAAAATTATAAACTATAGAAACATAAAATTTGAAAAAGGTGTTGATTCGACTAAATTTTTGTTGATGCAGCTCGATTCAATGAAAAAAACACATGATCCTATAGATTTAAGCATACATGTAACCAAAAAAATAACATGGAACCATAAATTATACTATCAAGATTCTGAGATTTTTTCTGAATTAAAAAGAGTACTAGATGATTTAATAAAATCGTTTATTTCTGAAATTGTTGTTAATTCAGCTTCTGTTCCTGTTATTTATACAGATAGCACACAACAAACAATAATAGCACATGGAAATTTAAATTCTGAAGGTGTTGTTACTCCAAACTATCTCGAAAAGATGATTGAACAGATGAGAGGACAAAACGAACCCATACCTATTACGTTGTCTAATAATAATATGCAATATATATTTTATAAAGACAGTGATTTATTGCAACAATTAAAATACTATCCATTTTTTCAGTTTGGGATAATTGGCATTTTTATTCTTATTGCATATTATTTATTTAGCACTTCAAGAAAAGTGGAGCAAAATCAAGTTTGGGTTGGAATGGCGAAAGAAACAGCTCACCAATTAGGAACTCCACTATCTTCATTAATGGCTTGGGTTGAGTATTTAAAAACAAAAGATGTTGAATCATCTACCATAAAAGAACTTACCAAAGATATAGACCGGTTGGAAACTATAACCGAACGATTTTCTAAAATAGGTTCCGAACCTAAATTGGAAAAAAGCAACTTAACCGAAACTATTAATCATTCGGTTGATTATTTAACAGTTAGAATTTCAAAAAAAGTAGAAATTTCAACACATTTTTATCAATCAATTCCTGTTTTTGCTCAATTCAACGCATCGTTGCTTAGTTGGGTATTGGAAAACATTATTAAAAATGCAGTTGATGCAATGCAAGGAGTTGGAAAAATTGATATTCATGTTATCAATCAAACGCAATTTATTTATATAGATATTTCAGATACAGGAACAGGAATTTCAAAAAACAAACAAAAAACCATTTTTGAACCGGGGTTTACCACTAAAAAAAGAGGTTGGGGCTTAGGTTTATCCTTATCTAAACGAATTATTGAAAACTACCATAAAGGAAAAATTTTTGTTAAACAATCAAACGAAAAAGGAACTACTTTTAGGATAGTGTTGAATAAATAGGTTAATGTGAAAATTAGGTGTTAGGAATTAATAGTTAAGTGTTAGCGTCATTCCTAGCGAAATCCCGAAAGCTCCCGATAGTTATCGGGACGGGATGAAGTGATGAATCTCTAACTACTAACCCCTAACCCCTAACCCCTAACTACTAACCCCTAATTTAATGGCAGGAATTTATATACATATCCCTTTTTGTAAGCAAAAATGTAGCTACTGCGATTTTCATTTTTCCACCAATCTTACAAACAGACAAACAGTTGTTAACACTATCTGTAATGAAATTGAATTAAGAAAAACAGTATTACCCAACAATGAAAAAATAGCTACTATTTATGTTGGTGGAGGAACTCCTTCCTTATTGTTTGAGGAAGAATTAGCTCAAATTTTAGAAGCCATTTATAAAAACTATAGGTTGGAGGAAAAAATAGAATTTACTTTAGAGTGTAATCCTGATGATATAAATATTGGAAAGCTGAAAATCTTAAAAAACAATGGAGTAAATAGATTAAGCATTGGTGTTCAGTCTTTTTTTGATGAAGATTTAAAATTTTTTAATCGTGCACACAACCAACAACAAGCCGAAAAAAGTATTCTATTGAGTCAAGATGCTGGTATTAATAATATTACCATAGATTTAATTTATAATAGCCCACAATTAACGCTTAAAAAATGGGAACATAACCTTGATAAATTTATACAATTAAATATCCCTCATCTTTCGGCTTACACCCTAACGGTTGAACCAAAAACTGCGTTATATCATTTAGTAAAAACCAAGCAAACAGTTATTCCATCTGATGAACAAGCTATTGAGCAATTCAACTTATTGATTGAAAAAGTTAAACAAGTAGGATTAATACATTACGAAATTTCAAATTTTGGCAAAGAAGGTTTTTTTTCGCAACACAACAGCAATTATTGGAAAGGAGAAAATTACTTGGGTTTTGGTCCTTCAGCACATTCATTTATTAAAAATAATACCTCTCAAAAAAGAAGTTGGAATATTGCCAACAACACTAAATACACCAAAGCAATTCAGCAAAATTTACCTTTTTTTGAAGAAGAAATTATTGACGAAACAACAGCTTATAATGAATACATATTAACCCGATTGCGAACCATTTGGGGTGTTGATATGGGATTCATAAAAAAAACATTTTCTTCTGAAATTTCTAACCATTTTTTCGCAGCATTAGCTACATATAAAAACACTCATTTAATTACTATTTCAGAAAATAAACTAACTTTAGCCCAAGAAGGAATTTTTTTAACCGATAAAATTACATCCGATTTATTTTTAATGAAAAAGGATGTATTCGTGTATTCGTGGCAAAAAAAATATTCGTGTATTCTGTAAGTAAAAAAATGAATTATTATAAAAATTAGCCACGAATGCACGAATGAAAAAGGATGTATTCGTGTATTCGTGGCAAAAAAAGTTGAACAACTAAAAAATAGAATTTATGACTAACATTATCTACAAAGAAGAAAGTTTTAAAATTATTGGCATTTGTATGGATGTACACAATCAATTAGGAGCTGGTTTTTTGGAGATAGTTTATAAAGATGCTTTAGAGTATGAATTTAAAAAAGCTGGAATACCTTATGAACGTGAAAAGAAGTACGAAGTAAATTATAAAGGTATTATTTTACCACATAAATTTCACGCAGACTTTGTTGTTTATGATAAAATTATACTTGAAGCAAAAGGAGTTTCTGGCATTTCAGATGATTTTATAGCTCAATGTATAAACTACTTAAAAGTTTCTGAAAACAAATTAGCTTTATTAGTAAATTTTGGAGAGTTAAGATTGAAATCTCAAAGAGTAGTATTGTAAAAAATATTAGTTTATTAGTAGCTATATTTTAGTTCAATTAATATAAAAACTTAAATTCGTGTATTCGTGGCAAAAAAAATATTCGTGTATTCTGTAAGTAAAAAAATGAATTATTATAAAAATTAGCCACGAATGCACGAATGAAAAAGGATGTATTTGTGTATTCGTGGCAAAAAAAGTTGAACAACTAAAAAATAGAATTTATGACTAATTAATATAAAAACTTAAATTCGTGTATTCGTGGCAAAAAAAATATTCGTGTATTCTGTAAGTAAAAAAATGAATTATTATAAAAATTAGCCACGAATGCACGAATGAAAAAGGATGTATTCGTGTATTCGTGGCAAAAACAATCATAAATGATAACAACCATCACTCATCAAGGAAAAAAATACAATGTAGATTTATCTCAACCGATAGATATTTCATTGCCTTTAAGTAATACACCAGAAAATATTACTGCTTGGTATGTTTCTAAACCTGAGTTTACTCCCGTAATGGAGAATGGTTTTGTAGGAGATGTGAATTTGGGTGGAGCAGTAAACTTTAGAAACATTTTTTTTAATCCCCACGGACATGGAACACATACAGAGTGTGTGGGACATATTAGTAAGGAGCCATATACCATCAATCAATGTTTAAAACATTTTTTCTTTTTAGCAGATGTAATTTCAATAGTGCCTGAAAAAATAGAAAATGATAGTGTTATAACATTGAAACAGATAAAACAACTTTGGCAACCAACGGATACGGAAGCCATAATATTTAGAACATTACCAAATGATGAAGCTAAAAAAACCATGCAATATTCCAACACCAATCCAACTTATATAGAAGAAGACGCAGTTCTATTTTTAACCAAAAATGGCATCAACCATTTGTTAATAGATTCACCATCTATTGACAAAGAAGAAGATGGAGGAGCACTAAAAGCACACCATGCTTTTTGGGAATATCCACAAAATACACAAGCTCACAGAACCATTTCAGAATTAATTTTTGTAGCTGACTCCATTTTAGATGGAAAATACTTACTTAATATTCAAATAGCAAGTTTTGAAAGCGATGCCTCTCCCAGTAAGCCAGTTTTATATGCTTTAATTTAGAACTGAAATTTAATTGTAAATTTAACATTAAAGAGTAAAATTTAACATTGAATTTATTTAATATTGTCTCAAGAAAAAAGGTAATCATTAAAATTATGAAACTAGATGAAATAGACTTGAAGATACTTAAAAAACTTCAAGAAAATGCGAAAATCACCAATTTACAACTATCAAAAGACATTGCACTTTCACCTGCACCAACGCTTGAGCGGGTAAAAAAATTAGAATCAAAAGGGTTTATTGAGAGTTATCACGCTCTAGTAAACGAATCAAAACTTCATTTAGGGCTGTGTGCTTTTATGCAAATTTCTTTAATTCGTCAACGAGATAATGCGATAAACAATTTTATCGAACAAATTGGTGAAATTGATGAAATTATGGAGTGCTACAATGTTACAGGTCAAGCAGATTACCTCTTAAAAATAATTGTGAAAGACATTGCTGCTTTCGACCGATTAGTGAAAGAAAAGCTTTCTCAAATTGAAGAAATTAGAAATATGCATTCTATGATAGTTATTTCTAAAGATAAGCGTTCTACTGTATTACCTTACGAGTATTGATAATCGACTCAGGTTAATCCTTTTTGTATAATTCTTTCGCTTGCTTAGCAGAAACAGTTATTCCTTTAATAAAAGAAGAACTAAACCCGTTATGTTCCATTTCATTTAGCCCAGCAATAGTACAACCTTTCGGTGAAGTTACTTTGTCAATTTCATCTTCAGGATGAGAATGATTGGCAATCAATAAACTTGCAGCACCACGAGCAGTTTGGGCTGCCATTTTTAGAGCTTCGCTAGCATGAAAATCAATTTCATTTCCACCTTGAGATGCAGCTCTTATTGCCCGAAGAAAAAAAGCAATTCCACAAGCACATAAAGCTGTTGCAGATGTCATTTGCTCTTCATTAATAATAATGGTTTGACCAACCTTATCAAACAATTGTTGAACAATTGGTACATGGGTTTTAAATTGCTCAGAAGAAGCAATACAAGTCATAGATTCTCTTATAGCAATAGCTGAGTTAGGCATGGCTCTAATAACAGGAATAGACGTGCCAATTATTTGTTGAATTTCACTTATTTTTATGCCTGTTACTACAGAAATAACAAGTTGATTTTCCGAAATGGAATTTTTAATTTCATGTAAAACTTCATTGATTTTTTGGGGCAAAACGGCTAAAATAATAATATCAGCATTTGTTATTGCTTCCATATTATTTGAAGTTACCCGACAACCTTTTTCTTGAAAAAAAAGTAATTTATCTGTATTTCTTCTTGTAAGCGTAAAATCAGGAAAATTAAACGATTTACTTTCAATTAGACCTTTTAAAATAGAAGAGCCTAAGTTTCCTGTTCCTATTATAGTAATTTGATTTAGTTGTTCCATTAATTTTTTTAAGCAAAAGTAATAACTTAAATTATATTGAAAAAAGATTGTTTAGTGATTTGTAATTAATTTAATATCAAACATATAATTAAACTATGGGGTACTATAAAAAAAACAATAAACCTATTTTACTTTAGGTAAAAAAGAATAAAAGTTGGAAATCACGAATATTATTTCATTTCTTTGCACCTTTAAATTCAAAAAATCATTTCATAATTAAACAGAATGATTTTAAAAATATGAGCATGACAAAAAATTTAGTTATTGTTGAGTCTCCTGCCAAAGCCAAAACTATAGAAAAATTTCTTGGAAAAGAGTTTACTGTAAAATCTAGTTTTGGACACATTAGAGATTTACCAGGAAAAAATATATCAATAGATATTGAAAACAACTTCAAACCAGATTATGTAATTCCTTCGGATAAGAAAAAATTAGTAGCCGAACTTAAAAAAATGGCTAAAGAAGCTGAAATGGTTTGGTTGGCTTCGGATGAGGATCGTGAAGGAGAGGCAATTTCATGGCATTTATTAGAGGCGTTGGATTTGAAAGAAGAGAAAACAAAACGTATTGTTTTTCATGAAATAACCAAAACAGCCATCACAAAAGCAATAGAAAATCCAAGAAAAATTGATACAAACTTAGTAGATGCTCAACAAGCAAGAAGAGTGTTAGATAGATTAGTTGGATATGAATTATCACCTGTTTTATGGAAAAAAGTTAGACCATCACTTTCTGCAGGTAGGGTTCAGTCTGTGGCTGTGCGTTTAATTGTGGAGCGTGAACGAGAAATAGAAAAATTTAATCACGAATCAGCTTATAAAGTAGTTGCTCAATTTCAAACAAATGATGGAGCATCTATAAAAGCAGAATTGCCACATCGTTTTAAAACAAAACAAGAAGCAGAAACATTTCTTAATAGTTGTAAAAACGCTCAATTTTCAATAGAAGATTTAGAAACAAAACCATCAAAAAGATCTCCAGCAGCACCATTTACAACCTCAACCCTTCAACAAGAAGCAAGCAGAAAATTAGGATTTTCAGTTGCTCAAACAATGTCGGTTGCTCAAAAATTATATGAATCTGGAAAGATTACTTACATGAGAACAGATTCCGTTAATCTTTCTAATGATGCCATTGGAGCAGCAAAAAAAGAAATTACAACTTCTTATGGAGAAGCTTTTTCACAAGTAAGAAAATTTACAACAAAATCTAAAGGAGCCCAAGAAGCACATGAAGCTATCCGACCAACTTACATGAACGCACACTCAGTTAGTGGTGATAGTGCTCAAACCCGATTGTATGATTTAATTTGGAAAAGAACCATTGCTTCTCAAATGAGCGATGCAAAACTTGAAAAAACAACTATTACCATAAAAATTTCAACAACAAAAGAAAAATTTTTGGCAAAAGGAGAAGTCTTACTTTTTGAAGGATTTTTAAAAGTCTATTTAGAATCTAATGATGACGAAGCTGAAGAAGATAAAGAAGGAATTTTACCTCCAGTTAAAATAAATGACACACTTGTTGCTAACGAAATTTCTGCAACCGAACGCTATTCTAACCATCCACCAAGATATACAGAAGCAAGTTTGGTTAAAAAATTAGAAGAATTAGGCATTGGCAGACCTTCTACTTATGCTCCAACAATTTCAACTGTTCAAAAACGAGGTTATATCATAAAAGAAGACAGGGATGGAGGGCAGCGTAATTATGTTGTTTTAACATTAAAAAACAACGAACTGAAGCAACAAACGCTTAAAGAGAATTTTGGCTTTGAAAAGAAAAAAATGTTTCCAACTGATATTGGTATTGTAGTTACTGATTTTTTAGTAGAAAATTTTGGGAAAGTGTTGGATTATAATTTTACTGCAAAAGTAGAACAAGAGTTTGATGAAGTTGCTGAAGGATTGAAAAAATGGACAGATATGATTTCCGATTTTTATACCCCTTTTCACACACAAATCACGAATACGTTAGAACATGCAGATAGAGCAAGCGGAGAAAGATTGCTTGGAATAGACCCAACGTCAAAAAAACAAGTTATTGCCCGAATTGGAAAATTTGGACCAATGATTCAAATTGGAAAAACGGAAGACGAAGAAAAACCAAAATTTGCAAGCCTTCAACATGACCAGAACATCTCTACCATTACTTTAGAACAAGCCTTAACATTATTTCAATTCCCAAAAATACTTGGAAAACATGAAAATGAAGACATTGTTGTTGCTCACGGTAGATTTGGACCTTATATAAAATATCAAGAAAAATTTGTGTCCATACCAAAAGGAGAAGAAATCACTTCAGTTACTTTAAATAGAGCAATTGAGTTAATTAAAGAGAAACAAAATGCAGACGCCCCAATAACACATTACAATAAACTACCCGTTCAAAAAGGAGTGGGAAGGTTTGGGCCTTTTATTAAATGGAACAATATATTTATTAATGTAAGCAAAAAATATAACTTTGATAATCTTTCAGACGATGATATTAAAGCTTTAATTGAAGATAAACTCCAAAAAGAAAAAGACAAATACATACATAATTGGGAAAGCAAAGGTATTTCTGTTCAAAAAGCACGTTGGGGAAGATTTAATGTTGTGAAAGGAAAAACTAAAATTGAGCTACCAAAAGATACAAATGTGGAAAAAATGACCTTAGAAGATGTAGAAAAATTGATAGCGAACAAAACTAAAGCAAAAAGCAAGAAGAAAAAGAAATAAGGTGTTAGGAGTTAGTAATTAGGTGTTAGTGGTTAGGTGTTAACGTCATTCCGAACAAAATCCCGAAAGCTTTCGATAGTTATCGGGACGGGATGAAGTGAAGGAATCTTATTAACCCGCTTTATTCATGCAAAAGCGAAGCGAATTGTATGAATGTGCGAAGGGCTGTGGGAAGCAAAGCGGTTAATCCCGATTTAGTAATACCCAAATTTGGGTTATTGAAAATAGCTAA
>Ga0210005_1001220_pt1 | contig 17027 bp, 18 predicted proteins | sample CryGey02umfilter_3_FD_183961 | JGI IMG/M metagenome (GOLD analysis project Ga0210005, IMG submission 183961) | Groundwater microbial communities from aquifer in Utah, USA - Crystal Geyser 4/9/14 0.2 um filter (SPAdes) (version 3) | ecosystem: Environmental > Aquatic > Deep subsurface >... | reverse complement strand
TGTTGACCGGATTGAAACTGGCATCGAAGCCAATCAAATCGGTGATATTGGTTTGATACGCATTCACGGACCATTTGCCCGATTCAATACGTCCGGCCACACCAAGCTCGACACTGCGCGACAACTCCGGTCGCAATGTTGCCGAACCGAATCCGGGGAAATACAACTGGTTGAAGGTCGGCGCTTTGAATGCCGTTCCATAGGTCGCAGTCAAACGTATGCTGTCGCTCAACGCATAGCCGTATCCCAATCCGAATGTGTTGCGTGCGCCGAATTGCTGGTTGTTATCGCGGCGTGCGCTGGCTTGCACACTGCTCCTGCCAAGGACTCCCTGATACTGCCCGAACAGGGCGTTATTGCTGCGCGTGGTTTTGGTGAAAAGAGTCGTGCTATCCACACGGTCATTTTGATAATCCATTCCTGCCGTGAAGATATCGTCCGCATTTGCTGCAAAATCATTCTGCCAGGTCAGGCTGTCGCGCTGCGTGTTGAATCTGGATTTGAATACGCCATTCAGGTAATTGCTGGAATTATCCTGGCTGCTGCCTGCGCGTACAGTCATATTCCAAGCCTGCACGGGTGAAAATTTCAAAGAACTGCCCAGCACCTGCTGTACCCCCTTGGACTCATTTGGGTTCCCGTCAAACTGATTTTTGCTATTGGCTCGCAGAGCATGTGCCTCGGCGATCACGCCATTCTCGAAACGGTAACCCCCATTCAAACCGAGCGACGAATTGTGGTAGCCGTCTTTATCCAGGTCAGCTCCGGTGGCATTACTCTTTGCACTAAAGCCCCCGGTGTTTTGTTGGTTAAGCCTGAAGTTGAGCCATCCCTGCTCGCCGCCTCCGCTCAAACCCAGCGCCGTGTTGTAAGTGCCATAGCTACCCGCAGTAAAGCTGACAGACGGAGTCGGCGCGCCATAACTCTTGCGCGTAAAAATCTGAATCACGCCGCCGATTGCTTCCGAACCGTACAGACTTGCGTGCGGACCGCGCACTATTTCGATGCGCTCAATTTGCTCGACCGGAATATCCTGAAACGAGGCAGTGCCCAAAGTTGCCGAACCGATCTTGATACCATCCACCAGCACCAGCACATGGCCGGCATTCGTACCGCGAAGAAAGACCGAGGTGGCTTTGCCTGCGCCGCCGCTGTTGCTGATCGTCAAACCTGCCGCACCACGCAATACCTCCGGCAAGGATTGAGCCTGTAATCGCTCGATATCCTGACGGGTGATGACGGTCACGGATGCAAGCGATGCATCCGCCGCCTGCGCAGTGCGCGTTGCGGTGACCACCACTTCGCTGAGAGTATCATCCGTTGTTGCATGGACGACAGAAGAAGCCGCGCATAGCATGGCGGCAAAGATTTTACTTTTGATTTGCATGAGATATTTCCCGAATGATTCCAAACGTCCCCGTTGGAATGTTCAAATACAGGAAATACAGCAGAGGGAGAAAAGGGCAGCGGACATAGCCAACAGCAACCAGTCTGCCGTCCATGCCGCCTCCCGCAGCATTTCCAGACCAGTGGACCGATATTCTGGTTCCTGCATCAAGGCCGGTATCCGGGCTCACAAGACAAAATACATCGCCTTCCCATGATTGCTCACAGTGGCTTAATGATGTATCCACACTTGCTTACCGTTGCGGGGGCAGCACAGGCTTCGAACCTGTTTCCCGTTTATCCTAGCAAAAATCGCTCGGCACCTTGAAGCTTGCGAATTATACCCTAAAGAAACTCTGATTAAGTCGTCATCCCCGCGCAGGCGGGGATGACGACTTAATCAGACCTTACCTAACGAAGAATGAATATTACTGCCAGAATTTTAGGATACTTCTGTATGTCGCTTTTTGCCCTTCCGGTAAAGCCTTACAAAACTGGCTTAACAACCTACTGTTTTATTGGTTCCACAGGCAATGTAATTGTGTACTTCGTTTTAGGTGAGAACTGCTCAACAGCCCCGGCTTACGGTTTTTTAGGCCTCCATAGCGAAGTTTGCATCGTTTGCATTTACATGCTTGCTTCATTTACGTCGATCGCCTGCAATGTAACAAATTTAGCCGGGTGATTTTCTGGCTAGTGGTACCTCGTTTGGCATTCAATACTCATCAAGCCAAGGAAACCCTGAACAAGTGCTCGCACAATATGAATTGATGTCCCTCGCCTTGATGTATTTTGCCCAACAAGAAAAACAACAACCTGGATGCCGCCACCCTCGGCAAAATCGTTCTCGCCAGATTTCTGACATTACTACTCAGAACTTATGACCGCTGTGTGGCGAAGACCGAATCATCAACAAAATTTGCCGAACTTACGCAATGGGTCAAGCCGTCGATTTTAAAGGATGCGCGGCTCGACGATAGTGAAGCAGGTGTGCGCACAGTATCACCACAAACGCTGGGGGAGATTCGCCTATCCGGGGGGCGGCCCATCTTTGTCTATCACAAGCCCAGCTTCATCCGGGAATATCTGTTCGATGAAGCCGGACTTAAACTCCAGCGTGATGCCCACATATTCCCCAGCGAGCTAACGGCCACACTGCATCGATTGCGTCTCATCAACAGCCGTAACCGACTCACCAATGCGCTGATGCAGGCATTGCTAGACACCCAGGCCTCTTATCTGATTTCCGGCGATCCGCTTTCGCTGGTCCCGTTACCCCAAGCACGAATGTCCGGAATTCTCGCAGAGCGCAATAATCTTCCCATGGTGGCTGATGCCGGACGGCTGTCGCGCCTCATTCGCGGACTTTCGCTCAGAATGATCAATGGCGGAACGTTGCCATTGATCGCCCTTTTCCCCAGCAAGCGTCAGATTCATTGCTATCAGATTGATTCTCTGATAAAAAGAGAAAAAACATTGATTCTGGAGAAAAAAATAGCTCACCCGCTACCCGACGAAGCGATTGCCGTTCACCTGAAACAGCAATATGGAACTTCCCTTTCGAGACGATCCGTAGCGGCAGTACGGCATCGGCTGGACATCCCGGACTGGCGCCGCAGAAGCGAGCGGAAGGATTATCTGGTGGCCACAGAAGGGTTCTCTCCTTTGCTGCCACTGACGCCACAAGCGTTGTCCACGTTCGTACCACCGCATTCAGGTGTTTACGAAATCCGTTCGGCGACAAATCCTGATGACTGGAACTTGAGTGATATCCCGTTATCGCCGGATCGCACTCGCATCGTTTACATCGGTTCGACGCGTGATTTACGCAAGCGCCTTGCAGATCATTTGCGATGCAAAAGCGGCAATACTAGCCTTTCAAGCTGTCTGTCAGCGGGAGGGGCCAAAGTACGTTTTCGTGTAGTAGACGAAGATTGGCGTCTGGAGGAACGGAGGCTGTATCATTCCTTCTGCGAGACATTTGGCGCTCCCCCGCCATGTAACCGGATGAGTCCATGAATAACAAGCAGAATCGCGAACTGGATAATATATTGCGCAAGCAAGCAAGCAAGCAAGCAAGCCTGATAGTCGGTTTGTTTCGGCCGCATGGGTGGCCGCGAGGGTTGGAGAAATGAAGTCGGTCAGCGAGGCTGTCGATTCCGTGATCTCCGCGCTCGGCCTGAACGACGCAGAGGTGGCGACGCGCAAAGCGTTCCTTAGTTTCTCCGAGGCAGATGTCCATCATCTAAAAGAGCTCCATGAAGCGCTTGAGGGCATAGGGCCTGATTTCGCCAAACGTTTCTATGGGCATATGTTGAGTTTTCCGGAAACGCGCCGTTTCATTCCGGACGAGCAAACGCTGGGGTGCCTGCAGCAAACCCAGGCAGAATACTTTGACACACTGACCGCTGGCGACTACGGCCCAGACTATATACGCCACCGTCTGCAGGTTGGTATTGCGCACCAGCGCATTGGTCTGGAAACCCAATGGTATTTGGGTGCCTATGCCAAGTATCTCGTCGATCTCATGCCTGAAATATGGCAAAGACTAGAGGGGAATCACGAAAAATTCATTGCCTCACTACAGTCACTACTCAAAGTTGTGCTGCTGGACATGGGGCTTGCCATCGACACCTATATCCACGCCGACCGGCGGGCGATTCTGGCGCTCAAAGAATATGCAGAACTGGTGTTCTCCGCTATTCCAGACGGACTGTGCGTTCTGACCTCAGACTTCACCGTGCTTTCTGCAAATCGTGCATTTCTCAAGCGATTCGGTTTGCGTGATGCCGATATTCAAGGGCTATCCCTGCTTTCTATCGTGGCTGCCCATGGGCTCGATACCAAGCTCTGCGAGGTTCGAGAATCCGGCATGACGCAGCGCGATCTGCTGCTTGACATGGGGCTGGTAGGAGAATCTTCGCGCAATCTTGTGCGCGTTACCATCTCTGGCATTCATCTTGCGGAAGAAGAAGAAGAAGAAGAAGCCCGTTTGCTCATGATCGTGGAAGACATCACAGAACAAATTCAGTTACAGCAGGCGCTCCAGGAAAGCGAAACCACACTGTTACGCGCGCAGGAGGTTGCACACATCGGAAGCTGGCGGCTCGATTTCAGGGAGGGGACGCTAACGTGGTCGCCCGAGGTCTATCGAATTTTCGGGTTGCCGCAAAATGAGCTTGTCAGTTTTGAAACTTTCCTCGCTTGCGTCCATCCGGATGATCGTGAAACGGTGGAAATAGCATGGAAGGCCGCGCTCAAGGGTGCAGCCTACCAGATTCAACATCGCATCCTTGCTGGCGATACTGAACGTTGGGTAGAAGAGCGAGCCGAATTCGAAATTGATGCTGGTGGAAATTCATTCAGAGCGATCGGCACCGTTCAGGACATTACAGAGCGCAAGGCCGCCGACACGAAGATTGAACATCTGGCCTTTTATGACCCGCTGACTGGATTACCCAACCGCGCACTGTTCATGGATCGCCTAAAACACGAGCTCTCCGCAGCCGAGCGACGCGGCCAGCGACTTTCCTTGTTATTCCTTGACTTGGATAGGTTCAAGGAAATCAACGACACCCTTGGGCACGACGCCGGAGATCTCATGCTTACGGAAGTGGCGCACCGCTACAGTCAGGCAATGCGGGGAGACGAGACGCTTGCGCGCTTGTCCGGAGACGAATTTGTGATCATCGCATCCGACTCGGGCGAAGCGGCAACCCATATTGCCGAACGCATAGCCCGTGCGCTTGCCGAGCCCATCTCCATCAACGGCCATAACTTCATGATTACGACCAGTATCGGAATCGCCATCTTTCCAGAAGATGGCCGCACTTCCGAGGAATTGCTCAAGCATGCCGATATTGCAATGTATCTCGCCAAGGGCAGCGGCAGTGGCCATCGCTTCTACCGTGCCGAAATGGGCGAAGACATCGCCAGAAAACTTGCCATCGCACAACGCCTCGAAAGTGCGCTCGCCGCTGGAAAACTTCAACTCCACTACCAACCGCAGGTGCGTTTGCAAGATGGCAAGCTCGTCGGCGCAGAGGCGCTGGCAAGATGGCATGACGATGAGTGGGGAGTTATCAGCCCATCGATCTTTATTCCGGTTGCCGAAGAGCGAGGTTTGATTGCAAATTTGGGAGAATGGGCGCTACATGAGACATGTTGCCAAGTACGGCGATGGCAGGAATGTGGGCGCCCAACACCTGGAAAGGTGGCAGTCAATGTCGCGGCCAAGCAGTTCGAGGATGATGACTTCATTGACCGAGTATTGCGGATCGCACGTGAAGCTGCCGTAGCCCCTTCAGCAATCGAGCTTGAGATAACCGAGAGTGGCATGATGCGCGACCCGGAGCGCGCTGTCGAGATCACGCATGCACTGGCATCTGCAGGCTTCGCATTATCCATCGACGACTTCGGCACCGGCTATTCTTCGCTAGCCTATCTCAAGCGATTCCCCGTGAACAAGCTGAAAATCGATATTTCCTTTGTTCGCGACATGCTGAACGACCACAACGATTACTCAATTGTCAGCACGATTATCGCTATGGGCAAGAGTATGGGGCTGGAAACGCTCGCTGAAGGCATAGAAAACGCCAAACAGGCAGAAGTCCTTTTGTCGCTTGGATGCCGACTTGCGCAAGGTTATCATTTTGGGCATCCGGTAGCTACTGACGATTTTGAGAAAAGATGGCTTCGCAACTCTGGTCAATGAGCTGCTGCCTCAGCTCACAACCATGTTTTTCTCTTGTGAACTACCTTGTTTGCCATGGGAGGCATAAAGTTGCATCCGCTTGGCGTCATATCATTGCACTGTGCGGAAAAGACCATCATGAACTTTGACTTCCGCTTTTCGGCCCTTGGACTAAACCGCTAACGCGGTATGGGCGCTACGATTCACGAGTTGCTGCAAGTTGAAACACAGATTCTTTTCCTTGATGTTGTGAGTAAGGCGATCCGCCTTATTTCACGACAGGAGAAATCATGATCACATCCGACCAAATTGTTCAAACCATCTCCCCGCTGCGCCAGCACATGCTGGAAGACATGCGGATACGCAAGCTTTCGCCCAAGACACAATCCACCTACATCCGTGCAGTGCGCAACCTTGCGCGCTTCCTCGGCAGGTCACCGGATACGGCGACGCCTGATGACCTACGGCGCTATCAGTTGCATCTGGTGGATAGCGGTACATGGGCAGCGTTACCGGCAAGCCCAGTCTAGCCATCTGAGCCTCACGCAGCTCAAGTTCATGTCGGCCATCGAACAGTGCCGCACTGCGGCGCTGGGGGCCATGCTTTGCGCTGCGATGCATGCGACCACACCGAGCTGTCCTACAACTCCTGCCGCAACCGGCATTGCCCGAAGTGCCAGGCACGGGCCGCGCAACGCTGGCTTGAGGCGAGACAGGCGGAACTGCTGCCGGTGGAGTATTACCACGTGGTGTTCACCCTCCCGGAAGCAGAGGCTCAGATCGCCTATTACAACAAGGCGCTCGTCTACCGCCTGCTGTTCGAGGTCGCAGGCGAAACGCTCGGCACCATCGCCGCCGACCCCAAGCATCTGGGCGCACAGATCGGCGCGACGCTGGTGTTGCATACCTAGGGTTCGGCGCTCACGCACCATCCCCATGTGCATGGCATCGTGCCGGGCGGTGGTATCTCGAAGGATGGTGAGCACTGGGTCACCTGCAGACAGGGCTTCTTCCTGCTGGTGCGTGTGCTGTCGCGTCTGTTCCGGCGGCGCTTCCTGGAGGAGCTCGACCGCGCATACCGAGCTGGACTGCTGCAGTTCTTCGGCGCGCAGACATCACTTGCCCAGGCAGTGCCCTTCGCCGCATGGCTTGCGAAACTCAAGGAACCGGAATGGGTTGTATACGCCAAGCGTCCGTTCGCCGGCCCCGAGGCTGTGCTGGCCTATCTCTCCCACTACACACACCGGGTCGCCATCTCGAACAGCCGCCTCATCGCGATGGACGAGCGCGGCGTCACCTTCCGCTGGAAGGATTACCGCGCCAAGGGTGCCACGCGACATAAGACCATGACGCTCGAAACGGGCGAGTTCATGCGCCGCTTCCTTCTGCATGTCTTGCCCCGTGGCTTCCATCGCATCCGCTATTACGGGCTCTTATCCAACAGCGCTCGCTCAGACAACATCAAGAAGGTCAGGCGACTGCTCGATGCCGTTGCAGAGGCACAGCCAACCGCCCTTGCAGAGGAGACTGCGTCACATCAAAGGACAGCCTTCGTCTGCCCGGATTGCGGTGAGGAGATGTTCGTCTTCGATGTCGTGGCACGCATGCAGCACATTCGCGCACCGCCTGTCTGGCAGGTCGGATCATGAACGTGCCGCAAACAGCCATACGGCTCGATTGAGATTTGCGTTTTGTTTTACTGATGTTAGCCAAAGCTTTCTCATGCGCATAATCGTTCAACACTTCGATCAATGCCGCTCCGATCTGTGCACGGTGTTCATGCGGCAGTATCACCATGCGTTCGATTCGCCCGTCCGGCGTGATGCGTGCGCAACCGACGGCTCTGCCACTTTTGTTCAGCGCAATACAAGCCGCCGTGGCGGAATCGCCCAAGCGGGAAAGCATCACCATGTCCGCTTGCAATATGTGTTGGGCAACGCTGAAAGTCAGCAGCAGTGGTACAAAGCCACGCCACAACTCACGCCATTTCATCGTGGGATTTCAGACCAGCCGGGGAAATTATCCAGCTCGAACTTCGCTACCGTGAAGTAACCTAACCGCCCTTGCGGCATGGGCAGCGAGTCTTCCAGTTCCAGCCGTTCGACTTCGCGCCCGCCGCTCGCGCTATGGCATTTCCAACCGGCAATCAACTCTGGAAAATCGGCACAGCCAAGCACGATTCCACTGTTGGTGCTGCGATCTCCAGTGGCCCATCGCGCTGCCGAGGCGGCCATCAACGACCGTGCCAATTCGTTGGTCACCTGATCGCGGAATTCCGACTCCAGTAGCCACTGATAAACCCAGATATAAAAAGTCCAGTTCATGGAAAGCTGGCGTGCGTCGGCCCAAGCCATGAAAGGTCGAAAAATGGCCAAACCATCCGGGCCGCACCAATCTAACTCTTGTGGACTTCCAGAGTTGCGCCACGGCCACGATTTTGCCCATTCTTTCTCTCTCCATGGCAAAATTCTCCGGCGACTACTTAACCTCGCTAAAGCCGAAGTCAACGAAGGGTTGAAAATACTTCGTTTATTCTCATATTGTTACTCGCGGACTCGGATGAATGGTTTGACGAAAGAATTGCCCCAGATAAGCAGACGCCACATTTTCAAACTAGACACTACGCGCAATCTGCACCCCCACCCGCGCTAGATCGCCCAACGCCCCTGGCTTCTCAATGCCGATCACAACACGGCTGCAAGGCCATTCCCGCAGCATACACTGGGCAAGATATTCCGCCAGCGCTTCCAGTAAATGGTAGCGGCAAGGTTTGAGCCACTCTGTCAACTGTACCGCAATTTTTCTGCGGGAAAGTTGCAACGAAACGGGTGCAGTCAGATGTATGTCAAAAATGAGAGGCCGCAGCGCCTCCCGCTCCCACTCAAATACCCCGATCAGGGCGTGCAATTCGATACCCGTGTAGCTTTCGGTGCGCATTTTCAGGCGTTCGGTTGATGCGCCACAGCAATCATTTTGAATCATCTCCTCAAGTTAACGATAAACCGAAAACATCCCAGTCAGTCTTGCCGCCTGCTCGCGCACCTGTGCAATGCGGCTGGCATCCTGCGGAGCATCGAGTACATCGGCGACCAAGTTTCCAACGAGACGAGCTTCGTTTTCTCTGAAGCCCCGGGTGGTCATCGCTGGCGTACCGAGGCGTATGCCAGAGGTGACAAAGGGCATTTCTGGATCGTTGGGAATGGCATTCTTGTTGACCGTGATGTTCGCCTCGCCCAGCACGCGCTCGGCCTCCTTGCCGGTGATCTGCTTGGCGCGCAGATCGACGAGCATGACATGGCTTTCGGTGCGCCCCGAGACAATACGCAGGCCGCGCTCAATCAACGTTTCTGCCAGCACGGTGGCGTTCTTGACCACATGTTGCTGGTAAATTTTGAATTCCGGCGACATGGCTTCCTTGAAGGCCACAGCCTTGCCAGCGATCACATGCATCAGCGGGCCTCCTTGCAGTCCGGGGAAGATGGCCGAATTGATCCGCTTGGCGATCTCTTCGTTGTTGCTCAACACAATGCCGCCACGTGGGCCACGCAGGCTCTTGTGGGTGGTCGAAGTGACCACGTCGGCATACGGCACCGGGTTAGGATAGACGCCCGCCGCGATCAGACCGGCGTAGTGGGCCATATCGACCATGAACCAAGCCCCAACCTCTTTGGCAATGCGGGCAAAGCGATCGAAGTCGATGCGCAGGGAAAAGGCTGAAGCGCCCGCAATGATCAGTTTGGGTTTGTGTTCGCGAGCCAAGGATTCCATCTTCTCGTAGTCGATGTCTTCCTTGGCATCAAGGCCATAGCTTACAGCCTTAAACCACTTGCCCGACATGTTGAGATGCATGCCGTGAGTCAGGTGACCGCCTTCGGCTAGGCTCATGCCCATGATGGTGTCGCCCGGTTGAAGCAGCGCAAAAAACACCGACTGGTTGGCCTGCGAACCGGAATTGGCCTGCACATTGGCGAACGCAGCCCCATAGAGCTGCGTTACACGGTCGATAGCAAGCTGCTCGACGAGATCGACATATTCGCAGCCGCCGTAGTATCGCTTGCCGGGGTAGCCTTCGGCATACTTGTTGGTGAGCTGCGAGCCTTGGACGGCCATCACGGCTGGCGAGGTGTAGTTTTCGGAGGCGATCAGCTCGATGTGGTCTTCCTGCCGCTGGTTTTCCTGCTGGATGGCGGCGTAGATTTCGGGGTCGATCTGGTCAACGGCGTAACGGGCACGTTCAAACATGGGTAGTCTCTCAAGAAAAAGTCCCGGCAGCATGCCGGGAGTGTTGTTGCGGAAGTAAACGGATCAGGCCACCGAGGCGCGCAGTGTCTTGGCCGCAGCGACCATGTTGGTCAGCGCGGGGATCACCTCGTTCCACTGGCGCGTCTTCAGGCCGCAATCCGGGTTGACCCACAGGCGCTCGGCGGGTACGCGTTCGGCAGCCTTCTTCATCAATTCGACCATATGCTGCTCTGTCGGTATATTTGGGGAATGGATGTCGTACACACCGGGACCGATTTCGTTCGGGTACTTGAAGTGGTCGAACGCATCCAGTAACTCCATGTCAGAGCGCGAGGTTTCGATCGTGATGACGTCGGCGTCCATGTCAGCGATGGCTGCGATGATGTCGTTGAATTCCGAGTAGCACATGTGGGTGTGAATCTGTGTTTCATCTTCCACGCCGTTCGCTGTGATGCGGAAGGATTCCACCGCCCAGTTCAGATACTTGCGCCATTGCGCCTTGCGTAGCGGCAGGCCTTCGCGCAACGCGGCTTCGTCGATTTGGATCACGCGCACACCGGCCTGTTCCAGATCCAACACTTCTTCGCGGATGGCGAGTGCCAGTTGCTTGCACGACACCGAGCGAGGCTGATCCTCGCGCACGAAAGACCAGTTAAGGATAGTCACTGGGCCGGTCAGCATCCCCTTCATGGGTTTCGTGGTGAGCGACTGTGCATGCTTGATCCATTCGACGGTCATTGCCTTGGGTCGGCTTATGTCGCCGAACAGGATTGGTGGCTTCACGCAGCGTGAGCCATAGGACTGTACCCAGCCAAATTCGCTGAATGCGTAGCCGTTGAGCTGTTCGCCGAAGTATTCGACCATGTCGTTGCGCTCGGCTTCGCCATGCACCAATACATCCAAGTTCAACGCCTCCTGCTCACGCACGCAGCTTGCGATCTCGGCCTGCATTGCGGATTTGTAGGCAGCCTCATTGATCTCGCCCGCCTTGAACTGGCGGCGCGCCAAGCGGATTTCGGCGGTTTGCGGGAAAGAACCGATGGTAGTGGTGGGGAACTTGGGCAGCTTCAGCAGGGCCGCTTGCTTGGCGGCACGTTGAGCATAGGGACTTTGGCGCTGGCCGAGTTTTGCGTCGATCTTGTCCAAGGCAGCCTTGATCACCGGATTGTTGACGCGCGGCGAGTTGCGGCGTGACTCGATGGCTGCGCGGTTAGCGGCAAGTTCGGCCTTCACCGCATCGCGGCCCTGGTTCAGCGCGGTGGCGAGTACGGAGATTTCGCCCAGCTTCTGCTTGGCGAAAGCCAGCCAGGACTTGATCTCAACGTCGAGCTTTTGCTCGCTGTCCAGATCTACGGGTATATGCAAAAGAGAACACGATGGTGCAATCCACAGGCGATCACCCAATCGTTCAGCGATCGGCTCCAGCCAATCGAGCGTCGCGTTCAGGTCGTTCTTCCAGATGTTGCGACCGTTGATGACACCCAGCGACAGCACCTTGTGCGACGGCAACAGGTTGAGCAGCGGCTGGATTTCGTCGCGTGCGTTGATGGCATCCATGTGCAGGCCCGCCACCGGCAGATTGCAGGCGAGATACAGGTTGTCCTGCAAGGTGCCGAAATAGGTAGCCAACAGCAATTTGACACGGCTGCTCTTCAGGTGGTGGTAAGCCAGGTTAAACGCATGCTGCCAGCGGGCCTCCAGTTCGGTGACGAGCACGGGTTCGTCAATTTGCACCCAGTCCGCCCCTTGTGCAGCCAGTAGCTCCAGAAGTTGGGCGTAGACTGGAAGCAAGCGCTCCAGCAAAGCTAGTTTGTCGGTGTCGTCCTTGGCTTTGCCAATCCATAAATAAGTGACCGGACCGATGATGATTGGCTTGACCTTGATGCCTTGGGCCTTAGCCTCATCCATTTGCTGGAGCAGGCGCGAGGCATCCAGCTTGAACTCGGTATTGGCGGTGAACTCCGGGACGATGAAGTGGTAATTGGTGTCAAACCATTTCGTCATCTCGCCTGCAGACACGCCATCGCAACAGCCTACTTGTTCTTCGGTCCCGGCAGCGGAGCAGCCACGTGCCACGCGGAAGTAGTTATCCAGTTGATCGCCGTGAAAGCCGCGCACACGCTCGGGCAGATTGCCTAGCGTAAAGCTCATATCCAGCACCTGATCGTAGAATGCGAAATCGCCCACTGGTACTAAGTCCAAGTGGGACTGATTTTGCCAATGACGCTGACGAAGTTGTGCGCCTTGCGCTTTTAGATCGTCGCGGGAGAGCAGACCTTTCCAGTAAGACTCAAGCGCGAATTTGAGTTCGCGCTTGGCACCGATGCGAGGAAAACCCAAATTATGTGTCTTAATCATTTTTTGCTTTCATTTTAAGAGTGAGAGATGAGTGCGCATGGTAAGGTTGGTTAATCATGAAATATAATGATATTATTTCAATAATTGATTACTTGCATTCATGGATCGCAGTGCTTGAAAGAATACATCTGGCTATCGTGCGGGAGGTGAGCCGCCAAGGGTCGCTGACTGCGGCAGCTAATGTGCTGTGCTTAAGCCAGTCGGCATTGAGCCATACCGTCAAAAAACTGGAACATCAACTGGGTATAGACATATGGCTTAGGGAAGGCCGAAGCCTTAAGCTGACCCAGGCTGGCGAATACCTATTGGGAGTAGCTAATCGGGTACTGCCACAACTGACCTATGCAGAGGAACGCATGAGGGAGTATGCGAAGGGCGAACGTGGCACGCTACGCATAGGCATGGAGTGTCATCCCTGCTATCAATGGTTGCTCAAGGTCGTGTCACCCTACTTGGCGAACTGGCCCGACGTGGATGTCGACGTCAAACAGAAGTTTCAGTTTGGCGGCATCGCTGCGTTATTTGGCTACGAGATTGACCTGCTCGTCACGCCAGATCCTTTGTACCGGACAGGGTTACACTTCGAGGCGGTATTTGACTATGAGCAAGTATTGGTGGTGGGGCGCAAGCATCCCTTGGCGGTAACTTCGTATGTCAAGCCTGAACAGCTGGCTGATGAAATCCTGATTGCGTATCCCGTCGCTATCGACCGACTCGATATTTATAACCAGTTTCTCATGCCGGCAGGCATCATTCCAAAAAGGCACAAGGTTATCGAAACAACCGACATCATGTTGCAGATGGTGGCGAGTGGACGAGGCGTGGCCGCTTTACCGCGTTGGTTGGTGGAAGAGTATGCCGACAAGGTTGAAATTACTCCAGTTAGCTTGGGAGCAATGGGTATCTCCAAGCAGATATTTCTAGGTGTGCGCGAGACGGACATCAATATTGACTATCTCAAAGCCTTTATTGGCTTAGCCCGGCAGCCGCTCTTCAAGGCCGTCAAGGAACAGAACAGTGTTTCTGACTGAGAATTTCGAACGCCATGTTGGACTCCTTAGGTTCGGTGAGATTGACCATGCGTATTTTTCCAGATGGTGCACGGACGTTCTGGGATGAATAACGCACGAATACTTGGATATTCGATAGAGGCCGTTCCAGAGCCGGTGAACGGAATGGTCGCGATGGCAAATACGGAGTCTCAGTGCTTAAACGAGCGTGGACGTTCCAGAGCCGGCGCACGGAACGGTAGCAGGTGGAACGGCATCTATTTGTGCGCCCCCTCGCGAGAGCCGTTCTGTAACCGGTGTATGGAACGGCAAGATGGAGTCGCTGGACTGGAGCGATGTGAAGGTCAGATGGATGTAGAGCGGCGGCTGAGTAAGATTCAAATCCGCCGGAGACAGAGTGATCAGAAAACCGCGCCAACACTGGAAATTCCTTGGAAAACTGGTTCTTTCGATGATGGTTACGAAACCAAGATTCAAACCCGGCAAGGGAATCTTGGAACCGATCTACCCACATTGCTCGACCTTCTCGGTAAAGATCAGTTTTAACGCTCACCCACCGGAAAATCCGGATACCCTTTTTTTGAACTGGGCGGATACTAAAGCCCTCTCGCAAGCAAGGGAATGTAACAAATTGTCGCGCGACAAAATGTCGCAGCGATTGTCAAGACACGTCGCACGGCTATATCGGCACCTCTGTCGCGGTGTGCCTGCGACACGGCCATCGAGGTTACCGCCCCTACCGCCATCGTCAGCAGCAGTGGTACAAAGTCACGCCACAACTCACGCCATTTCATCGTGGGATTTCAGACCAGCCGGGGAAATTATCCAGCTCGAACTTCGGTACCGTGAAGTAGCCGAACCGTCCTTTTGGCATGGGCAGCGGGTCTTCCAGTTCCAGACATTCGATCTCACGACCACCATTCGCGGTATGGCATTTCCAACCGGCAATCAGCTCCGGGAAGTCGGTACATCCGAGCACGATTCCGCCGTTTGTGCTGCGGTCGCCATTTGCCCAGCGCGCCGCCGAGGCGGCGGTCAACGACTGCGCCAATTCCCTAGTCACCTGCTCGCGGAACTCCGACTCTAGTAGCCACTGATAAACCCAGATATAAAAAGTCCAGTTCATGGAAAGCTGGCGTGCGTCGGCCCAAGCCATGAAAGGTCGAAAAATGGACAAGCCATCCGGGCCGCTCAGTTCCAGCAGCTCCGGGCAGATGTCGAACAATACGTGCCAATAAACCCGCAGACTGGTATCGATACGTACAAAGGCGCGCGAGTCGCGCGGGTAGTCCGCTTGTCTGGCCGGAACCATCAGCGCATCCAACAATTCGCTATCTATCGTGCGATTTTCAGACATGACTCACCGCCTTGGCATCGCCGAATATCGCGCGTAGTTTACGCAAGTCCGCGACGATGGCGTCATACTCAATATTGACATCGCGCTCGTAGGTCATGGTAGCACCTGGCTTATCGAAGCGCTCTTTGTACCGTTCCAGAAACGCCAGCGTATCGGAGGAAAGTTCGCCGTCGTGGGTGTCAAGTACGACTTTTGGTTCGAGTATGGAATAGTTGTAACTCCCCACATGGAAATGGGGGGTGGAATCAATGAGCGTTTCCCAAGCGTCTAAGGCAAGACCACAATTGTGGTGGGCACAAACCGCGTTAGAGGCATCGAAAAACATACCGCCCCCCGTTTCTTGCGTAATGCGTTCGAAGAACCCCGGCGCATCGCAGCCGCTGTCCATGATCGACGGATAGTTTTCCAGATAGAGCCGTTGTCCGAGTTTTTCCTGCCACCGCTCGACCCGTTGGCGCACCGCATCATATTCGGACCGATAATCAAGCTCCGCCAGATGATAGAGCTGCCGTCCGTTATGGTTGAAACGGGCGACGTGATCGGATACGTACATCGGCTTTAAAACATCAATATAGGTACGCAGTCGCGCAGCCATTGATTCAAGGTATTCGGGATCGCTTTCCAGAAATTTGGAGAACATGATATGAAATCCAATAGGGCAATCAAAAGCTCCAGCCAATTCATGCGGAGGAACATGAAGAAAATTGTCGATCAACAACTCGCAATAATCTACCTCGCCTTCCCTGATCAGTCGCTGTACCAGGTCAAGGGTGTTGCCTAATGTAAAATTCAGACCTATCTGCATAACAACTCCTCTACTCGAGAAACAAAACATGACGAATGAAAACGCTGCCTCTGCTCCCGGAATAAACGCCGGAAGCGGAAGCAGCGAAGCTTTACTTAGTTCACGCCAATCGCTGCGCAACACGAACCACAGCACATGCCGGCACGACCAGGTACGTTGATGCTTTGTTTCTTGGTGATTTTGATTTTCATTGTAAGACTCCTTTAAAGTTTCGATCACGGCGGAATATTTTGATACAAATGTGCACATGATCCGCCGACACATGTGCCCACAAACCATGATCCTGCTGTATTACGAACTCGTGAAAATTCTCCCGGGATATTTGCGCTCCGCTCCGGCACTTCACTGCGCACTAATCCTGGTTAATCAAACGTAATATTTGCTTTTACCCAAAGATTGCGTCCCGGCTCGTTGATGCGAACATTGAGGGGATTAAGATAACCGGGAGCTGCTGCCCCTGCTCCGTTCAGGTTTTCCGAATACACCTTGTTCAACAGGTTATCAACACCCGCAGTAAGCTGAACGATCTTGGATGGCTTCCAACCGGCATTGAGCGAAAGCACGCCAAAGCCGCCGGTCCTGCCGCGATCCTGGCCATTCATCACAATATTACCGGAACCGGTATCGAACCGATTTTGCGCAGCAACCAGGCGTGACAGAACGCCGAAAGAATAAACTTTGTCGTCGTAGTTTGCGCCCAAGCGAACTTCCAGCGGGGGTTGCTGTGCCAATGGCTTGTTGTCGGTATCGTTGGTAGCGTGAACGTAAGCCAATGTAGCATCGACCTTCCAGCTATCCGTAACCCGGTAAGACACATCCGCCTCCGCACCCATCGTCGTCGCATTAATGTTGCGAGTCAGGGTAGGGGCTGGCAGCCATCTGATCAGGATGTAGTCCGTCACCTTGCCGTAGAAACCGGCAACCGAACCCGACCATGCGCCGGTTTTCCAGTTCATCCCCACATCAAGCTGGTCAGTCTTTTCCGGCCTGGTATGTTGGCGCGCGTTTAAAACTGACCACCTGTGCGCGTTGAATTTTGACCAGGCGTATTTGCATCGGATTTGATCCGTTGCTGTGGATAAGTCTACCAGACTGGAATGGTGTAGCGCCTCCTGTTCAAGTGGGTGGATGAGTCGGGAGTGATCTCCCGGCTACTGTTTTAGAACGGCTCCTCCT
>Ga0210005_1001219_pt1 | contig 17065 bp, 16 predicted proteins | sample CryGey02umfilter_3_FD_183961 | JGI IMG/M metagenome (GOLD analysis project Ga0210005, IMG submission 183961) | Groundwater microbial communities from aquifer in Utah, USA - Crystal Geyser 4/9/14 0.2 um filter (SPAdes) (version 3) | ecosystem: Environmental > Aquatic > Deep subsurface >... | reverse complement strand
ATATTGTTGAGCCGCTCTATATCAAGCCCCCTAATATAAGTAAGCCTAAAAAATGACCCTTTATACAGTAGCAACTCCTATTGGCAATCTAAGCGACATCACCTATCGTGCCGTTCAAGTTTTGCGAGATGCTACCCTTATAGTTGCTGAGGACACCAGACACTCAGGGATTTTGCTCAAAAAATATGAGATCACAACTCCTACAGAAAGTTTCCATGCACATTCCGGTGATGACAAGCTTGCCAAGATCATTAAGCGGCTTCGCGATGGTGATGATATTGCGCTTATTTCCGATGCCGGCACTCCCGGTATTTCCGATCCCGGTTTCAGGCTTATTACCGCTACGCGTGACGAAGGCATTCCGGTAGTTCCCATTCCTGGTGCCAGTGCTTTTTTGTGCGCGCTCCAAGCTTCCGGACTGCCTACTGATAAGTTCTTGTATCTTGGTTTCCTTCCGATGAAAAAAGGTCGCCAGAAACTCCTCGATTCTTTTATTGAGGAAGATCGAACTATTGTTTTCTACGAGTCGCCACACAGGATACTCAGGACCCTCTCTGAGATTGCGGATAGAATGGGCGAAAGGTATATTGTTGTCGCGCGTGAGCTTACCAAGATCTATGAAGAGTTTGTCAGCGGGCCTGCTGCCGAGGTTAAAGACAAAGTGAAACCAAAGGGAGAGTTTGTCGTGATGATTGCGCCACCAAGTTTCAAAAAACAAAAATAGGATTATGAAAAAAGGTTTTACACTTATGGAGCTGATTATCGTTGTTGCGATTATTGCAATCGCCTCTGTTTTTTCTTTTAGTGCATTTAGGGCTAATATCACGAGAGCGACTTTTGATGATGCGGTTTCCGATGTTATCGCTGTCTTCCAAGAAGCACGAGGGTACTCTATTAAGAACGTCGAGATCGATGGTGACATTAACGAGATTTATACTGTGTCGAGCACTTCTGCAGTCGTTACGATCAGCGGGGATATTTCAGGCACAATTAAGACATATGACTTGAGCGGTAGAGTATCTTTTGACTCCGACTGGGAAGTCTATTACGAAGCTCCTTACGGCGATTTCTCAACCTCAAGCGGTAGCGACCTTGAGTTCACAATAACCGCAGGCGACTTGAGTCAGGACATTATCGTCCACAAGCTCTCCGGCATTGCCGAAAAACTCTGATTTACGGCTTGATCACAAGACTGACCATCTTCCCCTTGATGTATATCTCTTTTATAAGAGTTCCTTCGCTTACATATTTAGCGACATTTTCAACTGCTTTTGCAGCTGTTAATACGTCTTTCTCTTCCGTGTCTTTTGATACTTCCACCGTTCCACGTAATTTTCCGTTCACTTGGATAGCTAATGTCATCGTGTCTTCTACTAACAGGCTTTCGTCGTATGTCGGCCACTGCGCATTAAACACGCTTCCACGGCCGCTATTCAGCTCCCACAGCTCCTCGCATAGATGCGGTGCGAGAGGCGCAAGTAGCCTGATAATCGACTGTTTTTGTGTTTTTGTAAGACCGGTCTTCATTGATGCGTTCGTCAGCTCCATGATGGCTGCTATGACCGTATTGAAGTGAAGTTTCTCCATGTCATCTGTCACTTTTTTGATCGTTTTGTGCACTAGTGCATCGTTGCCTTCTCCATCCGGCTGTATCATCAAATTCCAGAATCTATCCGCAAATCTCTTCACTCCCATAATGCCTTTGTCATTCCAGTCACCACCTTCCGTAAACGGTCCCATGAACATCAGATACATGCGGAATATATCGCTGCCGAATTTCTTAACAAATGCGTCCGGACTAACTACGTTCCCCTTGGATTTTGACATTTTGGCGCCATCTTTTGTTATCATACCTTGATGGACCAGCCGCCTAAATGGCTCTTTTGCCTTAACATAACCGAGATCGTGCATAACATGGTGGATGAACCTTGCGTAAATGAGGTGCATACATGCGTGTTCCGGACCTCCGATATACATGTCTACAGGCATCCACTTATCGAGTATTTTTTTGTCAAAAGCGTGGCTCTTGCTGCCTGCTGTCGGATATCTGAGGAAGTACCAGCTTGAGCATACAAAAGTGTCCATAGTGTCAGTTTCACGCTTGGCCTTACCCTTGCACTTAGGACAAGTTGTGTTAACGAACTTGGGAGATGTTGCCAGTGGTGATTTCCCGTCACCTTTCGGCTTAAAATCTACATATTTCGGTAACTCGACCGGCAAATCCTTATCTGGCACAGGGACTTCTCCGCATTTTTCACAATGTACTATTGGGATTGGCGCTCCCCAGAAACGCTGGCGAGACAGTAGCCAGTCTCTGAGGCGGTAATTTACAGTCCTCTTGCCCATACCTTGCTTCTCAAGCCACTCCGCTATCTTAGGGAGAGCCTCCCTATTATTCATTCCGCTGAACTGCCCAGAGTCGAACAAAGTGCCATCATCTGTATGCGCCTCTTTTGCATTCTTTGGACTTGTCTTTTTACCGGTGCCTGATATTACAAATTTAAGAGGTATATCGTATTTGTGTGCGAATTCAAAATCTCGTTGGTCGTGTGCGTCTGCCATCACAACGCCGGTTCCATACATGAGAACAAAATTCGCGATGTATACCGGTATTTTCTCACCATTAACCGGGTTAATCGCATACTTCCCCGTAAAAGCTCCGAGTTTGTCTTTCCCTGTCTCCGAAGTTCTCTCAATGTCTGTCTGTTTCTTGATCTTATCTATTACCTTATTCACGGGTTTCTCATGCTCCGTACCAGAGACAGCTTTTTTTACCCATGGATGCTCAGGGGCAATGACGATAAAAGTCACACTGTATATCGTATCAGGTCTCGTTGTGTAGCAAGTTAGCTTGCCACTATCATCCGCAAGCGGGAAATCGATATTCACCCCCTCGCTGCGACCGATCCAGTTCTGTTGCATCAGCTTCGTCTTCTCAGGCCAATCGAGTCCGTCGTAATTCAGAAGTTTTTGTGCGTATTTTTTTAATTTAAAAAACCACTGAGCCAAGTCTTTCTTAGTCACTTCGCTATCACACCTTTCGCATTTGCCATCCTGAGCTTGTTCATTCGCCAATACCGTCTGGCAACCCGGACACCAATTGACAGGTGCCTCCTTCCTATATGCCAAACCATTTTTATAAAGCTGTAAAAATATCCACTGAGTCCACTTGTAATAATCCGGACTCGAAGTCATTACCGCCGCATCCCAATTCCATGCCGCTCCCATTGCGGCAAGCTGTTTGCGCATATAATCCGTATTTGTCTTTGTAGTCTTTGATGGATGAATCCCTGTCTTGATCGCGTAATTCTCCGCAGGCAATCCAAAAGAATCGAATCCTATCGGCTGAAAAACTTCGAATCCTTTCATCCGCATATATCTCCCCCACGAATCCGCCGGTGCATAGCTATACCAATGCCCTATATGCAGCTTATCCCCAGATGGATACGGGAACATTACGAGATTATAATATTTTGGCTTCTTTGGGTCCTTTAGGTTGGTTTTGTGTAGTTCCTTTTTGTCCCAGATTTCGATCCATTTTTTCTCGAGTGCGGCAGGATTATATTTTTTCTTTGGCGGCATATTGCGGCAAAATTTATTTGTTAAAATTTCGCCCGTAATCATACGCTAAACAGGTGACGCATTGCAAATAATGAGCTTATAAATCACTCAAGAACACGCGCGGAGCTCGTATTATCTCCGCTACGGAACAAAATCCTCGCTACTTCTTGCAATAGGGGATTGCTTGCCTCATTAACAAATTTGCCAATCTGTCGTCACCATATTTGCCAGATTTGTTATTCGGCATCCTTCACTCCTAGAACACTCGCAGAGCTCGTGTCCTCTCCGCTACGGATCGCAATCCTCGCTACTTTACTCCGATTCGCCATGAGGTACCAAAATCATGTCACTCGTGACATTATGCAGAGAGTTTACATAAATATCTCCTCCATCAGTATTGACTCCAAATGCGAGCAGTCCTACCGTCATACTTACAATGAATATAGAGATGACGATGATTATCAGCTTAGCGCGGGGTGTCAGTGATTGCATGTATTCCATCGATTTTGGTTTTGTCTGGTTTTTTTGCTTATATGAGGGATATACGCCCACTTCCGCATTAACCTCAGTGTTATATTATAAAACACATCCCTCGGAAAGTCAACCCTTAAAGTACCATTTCAAACCTGTTTTTGCTATAATTTGACATATAAAATAAATATATAAACCATGAATGATCAATCGATTTTGCCCCTGCTTCAAAAGATACCTATTTTTGAGCACCTTGATGAGCGTGTTCACAAGCAAATAATTGATAATGTAACTCTGCAATACTACCCTGCCGATTATGAGCTTTTCAAACAGGGAGATGCCGGCGTCGAGATGTATATTATCAAGAATGGCAAAGTCCAAATCACAAAAGATGGACGTGAAGTCGCTGTCCTATCCAATAACGATTTTTTTGGAGAACTTGCACTCGTGTCCGATGCCCCAAGAAATGCTTCTGCAAAAGTCATTGAAGATTCCGAAATCCTCATCCTGAAAAGATCTGACTTAGGCTTGCTTCTTGCCAACAATCCGGAGGCCGAAGAGGCCTTGAAGAAAGCTGTTATTGAGCGTAATTAACCTTCCATAAGATAAGTGGCTACATATATTCTTGTTTTGGCACATTTAGCTGGTGATTTCCTATTCCAACCTGGTAAATTGGTTGGCTGGAAACAAAAGAGTCCTGTAGGAGTACTTGTTCATGTCCTCATCATTGTTTCCATTAATCTCCTCTTATTCCTGCCTTATTTGGGGCAAGCTCTCGTTTGGTGGGCTATTCTTATACTTGGCGTTACGCATTTCATTCAGGATTGTGCCAAAGTCTTTTACGAGAAAAAATATAACCACGCGCACAAAGCTTATCCTTTCTTCGTAGATCAGTTCATGCACCTGCTTATCATTTTTATTATAGGGAAATATCTTATATACCATCTTAAACCCGCGCATCTTGAATCTGATTTCTTGAGCAAGATGTATTTCAATGAGAATCTTTATGTATATGGGGCTCTTCTGATACTTTTTTCGTATGCCTTGGATATTGTGATATACCAAGTTCAGAGGCACAGAAACCCTAAGCTTAAATACAGGCGCCACTACGACGCAATGTCAAAGAGAGTTTTTGCTTTTGCAGTCGTATATGCTGTGTTTCTTGGGATTGGGTTGATCTTCAATTAAAGCTGCCAATACGGTTGACAACCTTGCCAAGTATGTTATCCTTGGTGCTATTTCAAATACTATAATTATGAATCCCAAGACTCCCGAGAGATCGACCCGTTCCACTATATTGTCCCTACTGGCTGCAGCTGCGGCTTCATCTGTTGCAACCTGTGCATTGACTGATACGGATCATGCTGAAGATCAGCTTAATGAGACGGTTGCTGAGCTACACAGCAACTGCTATGCAGCACTTCGAGCCCCAAACGCTAGTGTAGAGCAGCTGTATGATGAATCCGGGACTATGGCAACCGGATTTCATGCCATGGCAACAGCATCCAATGGCAAGACATATGATTGCTTATGCGAGGATGGTATCGCTAACGGGGTACCACTCCAGTATTGTGTATCATCAGAAGACTTTTCTGCATCGAGCGGCCCAAAATTCACTCAAGCACTCATTGTGACCAATGGCAGTGTAAATGCTATAAATGGTGACAAATCCCTTTCATCAGTAGATCAACAAGACATTTCAGCTCTAAATGCACGGGCTACGATTATTCATTTTCTTGATCAAGTTGCAATCGAGTCTGCACTAATAGAAGAGATAGATCAATGTAGATTCCTCCTTCTGATGACGGTTATTGGAGGGGCAGGCAGTAATGGTGATTTTTCAATCCCATATAGCCAACCTTATGATGGATATGACTCCGGACTACCAACGCAAGAATGTACTCCACCCGAATGCACTATGGATGAGTATGGTAATGAATGGCGTACCACGCATGACGCTAATCAACAAGTTCATCGTCTCTAGCGCTCCTTTTTCCCTCACCTTTATCCCGAGCACTGACTTCCCCTTGTTCGGTGAGTTCCAGGAAAGTGAAGACCCAGACCGCATTTGCGAATACTTCCAATATACCAGTGAAGTATGAGGCGAATAGAAGTGCTATGAGACCGACTATAGCACCTATCAGTATGCCTATTTTTGCCAAAGTTACTGTCGCGATGAGTCCAGCGGCAAGGAATATTAATGATGGCACCAAGAGTACAAGCACTATGTTCAGTATTATCCTTAGAGTAATTACCAGCATCAAAATCAGAAGTAGCAGAGTATGTCTCCAGTTGCGTATTACCAATCTCATACTACGCCCCATCGATTTGATGATACCATCCTCATCAATAACTATATAGAAATCCGTATATGTCAAAAAAAGCATCATAATAAGTCCGAAAATTCCGAACAGTACAAACGGAATAATGATTATTTCAAAAGCGTTCCACCCGAGATTCCTGAGGACGAATATTGACTCTGTCACCAATGTTATGACGCTAAATGTCTTAATAAGCAGGTGGTATTCAAATAGTCTCGTAAATCCCAAAGCTCCATATGTAATACCGTCTATCATGCTTACTTTTTGCCCATTCCTAATACGTGCTATGAGCTGTATCAAAGCTACTTTGGCAAAAGTTGGATATGCCAAGTAAACAAGCCCCAAAACAGCAGCGATGACAATCAATACTATACCAAGCGACGTATGAGTATCGATGAATGAGTATATCCATCCTACGGACGCACTCATAAAACTTCCCGAATGTTCTTCGCCAGTCCCAGGTATAGGCGAATACCTGAAAGCCATAACCTGATACATGAACATACCTATACCAACAATGATTGAAAGTATTGCCGGAACAAATGCCCACCACCAGAATAATCTTCTGTCATCGCGTGCCAAAAACCAAGCATCCTTAATAATTTGTTTGTAGTCCATTTGGTTTCTTTACTTTTGGCGGTTTTAGTTGACTTTATCATACGAAGCTCTTAAATTAAAGAAGAAGGCTAACTGATTTGTTTATGCCTGTTCCATCAAAAACAAAAATAGAAAGAGTGAAGTTCAAAAAGACTGTCTGGAGCGATATTGTTGCCCCGGATCCAGACACCTTGGACATCCTCAAAAAGAAATACAAGTTCCATGAACTCGATTTGGAAGATTGTGCCTCCGAGAATCAGAGGACAAAAATCGATGAATACGGGAAGTATCTTTTCATTATTCTGCATTTTCCTCATTTTGATAAAAGGAGGAAAATCATGGTTACAGAGGAAGTTGATATTTTTATAGGACAAGACTACATCATTACAGTTCATGACGGCGTACTCAAGCCACTCAACGAGCTTTTCGACAGATGTAACGACACCCTCAAAACCAGACGCAAATATATGTCCAACGGTACAGGGTTCCTCCTGTATGAAATCATTGACGCGATGCTTGATGATTCTTTTGGACTCCTCGATTACCTCTCTCACAATACCAGGACAATCGAAGGCAGTGTTTTTGGTACTGGTACCGAGCAGCGCGACATGCTTAAGGATATTTTGATACTAAAAAAAGACATCATAACAATGCGTCGTATTATAGGACCACAGAGGACGGTTATGGCGCAACTTGAACACAAGAATAAGAAGTTTTTGCCTGAGAACTTAGATATTTACTTCGATGACCTTGTAGACAAGGTTGAGAAGATATGGAGCAGTCTTGAGGGTATGCAGGATTTGGTAATCTCTCTACAAGAGACTAATGAGTCCATAATTTCGCATACGACTAATAATGTCATTAAGGTACTTACGATATTCTCGGTTATTATGCTTCCACTGACATTCTTGACTGGATTATATGGAATGAATGTTACTCTACCTTACGCGACCCATTCGGAGGTGTTTTTTGGTATTGCCGGAATTATGGGGCTTGTGGCCATTACTATGCTGCTGTTTTTTAAGTTTAAGAGGTGGCTGTAGTATTTATTTTTGTTCTCCGTTAGGGCTTCGACGCTTTGCGTCTGCAGAGTCACTTCGAACTAAAAATAAATACTTATGTTAGTAGTGCGTTTCGTATGGCTGTAGATTCATTTGTGTTTATTCGCTCCGGTGGCTAATCGCCAAGGTCGCTGTTGGATTTTTGGCAATAGGCTTATTCACTTACGAAAGTACGTTCTTTCGCCTATTCCAAAAATCCTGCTACTGAGTGATCGTGCGGTCACTTCGAACTAGAAATAAACACTTGTGTTCCTGTAATAATTCCAGTTGCTTACCTCTTAAGATCGCTCACAAATACAAATATTTCCCCCTTGTATAAACAAAGACCTCGCCGGAGGCGAGGTCTTTTAGGTCTACTAAAAGGGGAGATTAAACGCTACTCTTAGTTTTGTTCTCTTACTCCGCCGTCGGCCTCGTCAAGTTCGTCATTACAATCCTCCATAGTCGTCTGTATTCCACTTTGTCCTTCACACATATCAGTCAAGTCATATGTACTGGAGTCGCTACTGTCTGCCCAACATCCCGGATCTTGTTCATCGGTCCATGAGTTCAGGTTGTTATCATACCCGTCCGCGCAAGGACCTCCTTCCACCCCATCATCACCATCGACGCATGTGTAATCTTCTCCATCAACGAGTCCGTTACCGTCGTTGTCCTTTCCATCATTACACTCTGAAGAGTACTGCTCCGCCGGATCACCCTCCTGCGCAGTATCCTCACCTTCATAACCTCCGCTTCCCATATCGGCACCATCGTTCTTATTACCGCATCCTGCTGCAAGAACTGACGTAGCCGCCAATAGCATTGCTATACGCATTCTACCTTGGACTCCTTCAAGTCCTTCCGTGACCGCTTCCCTTGCCCTTTCGACATAACCTTGATGCCTTGGTACGTTTGTATTCCCGTTCATAATCGTTTGGTTAAATTGATTTAGAGCGCTATTATACATGCCGAATGGTGTTTGTCAAGTATTTGTACGCCAATTTCCCTTTTTGTAAAATCCCTTGCACTAACTTCAGGTTTCTAGTACAATTTCTTTTGCGAATATTTTTAAACTTAAACTCAAAATGAAGGGTGACATAAAGAAGAAAGTAATAAAGAAACACCAAGTACACGACAAGGATACCGGCTCTCCGCAGGTTCAAATCGCCATTTTGACTCGTAAAATCAACGATCTTAGTGAACACTTGAAAGCTCACTCAAAAGATAACCACTCTCGCAGAGGGCTTATTCAGATGGTTGGTAAGAGAAGAGGTCTGCTCAATTACCTTAAGAATAAGAACAAAGATTCTTATGATGAGATCGTTGAGAAGTTGAAGCTTCGCAAGTAGACGTATTTCAGCTCTTTGAAATTCAGCCCATTCATCTTAATCTCTACGGTACTGAGAGGTGAATTCCGGATTGCAATATGTTTGTCATCCGAAACTCGTTTCTCAGTTATCTTTAGGCGCTGTTTTGCGCCATTTTTTATTAAAATTTAACCTTAAAAGACATGGAACATTCCGTTTCTATTGATCTTGCAGGTCGCGAGTTCACTCTCAAGACCGGCGAGTTGGCAGGTCAAGCACATGGTGCTGTTGTCGCTTCTCTTGGCGATACAGTTGTTTTGGCCACTACTACTATGGGACCTGAGCGTGAAGGTACAGACTTCTTCCCTCTTATGGTCGATTATGAAGAGAAATTTTACGCAAGTGGTAAGATTAGCGGCAGTCGTTTTATCAAGAGAGAAGGTCGTCCTTCCGACAAGGCGGTTTTGACTTCAAGACTTATCGATAGACCTCTTAGACCTCTTTTTCCAAAGATGATGAGGAATGATGTGCAGGTTATCTGCACCGTTCTTTCCGCTGATATGGAGATTGACCCCGGCACTACCGCTATTACTGCCGCCAGCGCGGCTTTGATGCTTTCTGGCATGCCTTTCGAAGGGCCTGTCGCGAGCGTACGTATAGGTATGATCGACGACGAGCTGGTAGTAAACCCTACTTACACTCAACAAGATGAGGGCAAGTTAGATCTTGTGGTTGCAGGTACAATCGATGCGATAACTATGGTTGAGGCCGGAGCAAAAGAAGTTTCCGAAGACAAACTTCTGGAGGCGCTTGACTTGGCTCATGCGCAAATCAAGAAACTTTGTGAACTACAGATTGAGTTACGTGACAAAGTGGAAGTTAAAACTCGCGAACACTACGAAGAGCCTGTGTCTGAAGAAGCTGCTTCGGCTGTTGCCAGCGCAATATCCGATGCTGAACTTGATGCTATCACAGGTGACAAGCATGAGGTAAAAGACAAATTGCACCTACTTGAGGATAAGCTTACTACTCAATATGCTTCTCAAATCGAAGAAGGCACTTTCTCAAAAGGTGCTCTTTTTGATGCTCTTGATAGCGCTTTCAAGAAGAGGCTTAGAAAGAATATCCTTGAAAAAGGTATGCGTATCGATGGAAGAAAACCCGAGGATATCAGGCCTATCAGTTGCAAAGTAGGTGTTCTTCCACGCACTCACGGTAGTGCGATCTTCCAGAGAGGAGAAACTCAAGCCCTTACTATCACTACACTTGGTTCTCCGGGTGCAGCCCAGATGATAGACACTATGGATCAGGATGATCAGAAGAGATATATGCATCATTACAACTTCCCACCTTACTCTGTCGGTGAAGCAAGGCCGCTACGTGGCACTTCGCGCCGCGAGATCGGACATGGTTACCTGGCTGAGAGAGCTCTTGAAAACATGATCCCTGAGAAAGAGAAATTCGCGTACACAATGCGTGTCGTTTCTGAGATCCTTGCTTGCAACGGATCCAGTTCGATGGCATCTGTCTGCGGATCCACTATGAGTCTTATGGATGCAGGTGTTCCTATTGCTTCTCCTGTCTCAGGTATTGCCATGGGGCTTGTGACAGAGCACGAAAATGGAGTTTTGGTCCCCGGTGGCAAATACGTTATCCTCTCCGACATTCAAGGCATGGAGGATTTCGCCGGAGATATGGATTTCAAAGTTACAGGTACTACCAATGGTATTACCGCTCTTCAGATGGATATTAAGGTAAAAGGTCTTACTGTCGAGATCATGCGTGAGGCTCTTGCCAAAGCCAAAGAAGGTCGTGCTCACATCTTGGGCAAGATGCTCGAGGCTATTCCTTCTGTACGCGAGAAAATGTCTCCATATGCACCGATGATTACGAGTCTACAAATTGATCCTGATAAGATCCGCGAGGTTATCGGTAAAGGCGGTGAAACTATTCAGAAAATCACAGGAGAGTGCGATGTTGAAATCGACATTGAAGACAGTGGACTTGTTATGGTCACAGCTCCAGATCAAGAGAAGGGCGAAAAAGCTATCAATTGGATCAAGAGCATCGTTGCCGACCCTGAAGTCGGAGCCATCTATGACGCAAAAGTCATGAAAATCATGGAGTTCGGCGCTTTTGTCGAATTCATGCCAGGCAAACAAGGCCTTGTACATATCTCGAAACTTGATAATAAGCGTGTCGACAAAGTCGAAGCCATCGTTAAGCTGGGAGATGCCATCAAGGTAAAACTTCTGGAAATCGACAAAGAGGGACGCTATAATCTCTCTCGTAAAGACGCTCTCGATAGTCAGTAGCTCCAAGTTACATGTCTCTTCTAAAGTCCGTTCTCAAGCATGAAGTTATGCCTGCGATGGGTTGTACCGAACCTGTTTCCGTCGCGCTTGCTGCTGCTTATGCGAGCAGTGTTGTTGGTGGCAAAGTTTGGCGCGTTGCAATTACGATGGATGCCGGCACTTTTAAGAACGGTATGAATGTCGCTATCCCCGGCGCAGAAGGAGCTATCGGCATACCTATTGCTGCGGCTCTTGGTGCTTTGTGTGGGAACCCTAAACATGGTCTCTCTGTTCTAAAAGATGTTACGAATGCTGATTTGGAAGAAGCGAAGAAGTTACTTGCCGAGCATCAGGTTGCTCTGACGCCGGATTTCTCGAAACCTTATCTTTATATCAGAGTAAAAGTTAAGACTGACAAAGGCGAAGGTATAGCGAAAATCGTAAAAGGACATACTAATCTTATTGATCTTAGGAAAAATGGAGTCAGTGTAAGAGAGAAAACCAGCCACAAGAAAGGGCTGACTCTCGATTCTTATAAAAAGAAGATCAAGACCATGACTCTGGAAGGTCTGATCAAAGAGGTCGAAAATGCTACTGCTGCAGACCTTGCGTATATTGAGGAAGGTATTGAGATGAATCTTGAGGCAAGTCGCGTTGGCATGAAATACAAAGGATATGCTGCCGAAGTCAAGAAACTGCAGGACATGGGAGAGATGAAAGATGGCCTTTTTTCACAGGTCAAAATTACCGTAGCAGCCGCATCAGATGGCAGGATGGCAGGAATGTCCTTGCCTGTCATGAGTAGCGGTGGATCAGGCAATCAAGGGATTGTTGCCATTCTTGTTCCTTACCTATGGGGCAAACATTACAAGATAGGCCGCACACGTATTTTGCGGAGTATTGCGCTATCTCATCTCATTAATGCGTATGTAAAAGCTTTTGCAGGCGAGCTATCACCTATCTGCCAATGTGCTATCGCTGCAGGAGTTGGCGCTGCCGCTGCCTGCGTCTATCAGAAGAAAAAAGATCTCAAGCTCATTAAATATGCCATTGATACTGTTGCCAACGATCTTGGCGGAATGTTCTGCAATGGTGCGAATATGGGATGTGCTATCAAAGTCGCAAGTAGTGCGCATAGCGCTCTTTCTGCGGCTTTTTCTGCTGCGGATGGCTATTGCGTAGCAGGTCCAAACGGTATTATTGGCGCGACTGCCGAAGAGACTATGCAAAACTTAGCCGAGATAACCTCCTCTGGGATGGGACAGACCAATCAGGTGATTTTGGGGATTATGAAGAGGCAAGCTGCTGTTTAAATAATAGCCTTATAAATGGCATCGCTTCCTGTCTTTTTCGAGCTAACATGTACGCTCTCAAAAGACTAGGAGCACTGCTGATATTTATTCGGCTATTATTTAAACATCTTATGTATGGCATTGCAGATGGCTTCGCTTACTTATTTGCTCGGGCGAACATGTTCACCCTCAATAAATATGTGCGCTGCAGATATCTGCGCGACAATAACTAAATCTTTTAGTGATATATTTTTTGGTTGAATTTAGTGAAGCCTTCCGTATAATTGCTTCGCACACTTGAAAAACAGGCGGGTATCGTATAGTGGCTATTACGACTGGTTGCCAATCAGTAAAGACGGGTTCGATCCCCGTTACCCGCTCCATGATTTGACAGGAGGGCGCGGATGTGTTTCAATGCCTTTCTTTGTTTGTTGATTCCCATCACATATGCTTAAAGAACATGGCGGAGTAAATAGAGATGCTTTTTTATGTAATAGAGATACTCCTCAAGGCAAATTAAGAAGCTGGACTCGTCTAGTGCAACCTCAACTTTCTGAGGCAGTGATGCCATCTGATGCCTTGAGCACTCCACATGCTTTCCCTGTGGACTCTAGCGGTGGTCAACCTTTAGATTTCACTGATCCTAGCACGTTCAGCAGGACGCATGCTGTCGACTTTGTTACGGCTGTACATAGAGTTCGTCTCATTAGACAATTTCCATTCTTAGCAGATGGTCATTTTGATGATGAGGGTAGGCATTATAGTACTATTTTCCAAGATCCAAGATTAGCCTTCGTAGCTATGCAAGATGTTAGACACCAATTAGGGTCAGCTCAAATCGGGATCGTACAAACTCATGATATCCTTAATTTGCATTATCCTGGTATTTCCCTGCCTCCATCTAGGACAGGCTATGCAATAGGTCAAATCACCGCTCTGTTGGCTGAAGATATCCGAGATAAAGAAAGTTCTGTTGTGATTGGCGAGGTCGGTGTTGGCAGTGGAATTATCATGGCCTCTACCCTGAGAAATTTTACAGGAGACGGGATATCTTACATTGGAGGTGATGTCGATGGGTGCTGCCTGCATATTGCAGAGATGTCCATGCGTATAAATGGCTTTAACTCTGATGACTATCGCTTAAAGAGAGGTAGTCTACTTGAGCCTTTCCGTGGTCAACAACTTAATATCATTGTTTCTAACCCTCCTTACTTCCCTAGCAGCTGGAGCAGTCAAAACATAGGCATTGGCCCTAATTTAGCCCTTGATGGTGGCACTGATGGCCTTGACTTCTATAGAGCTATTTTAGACCAAGCACCACGAGTCCTAGCTCCTCACGGTAAAATTTTATTACAGGTTTCCAATGTTAATCTTCAAGAAGTTAGAGCATTAGCAGAACGTAAATTTAAAGGAGATGCACGCGTCAGCGTATTTAGACAAGGAGGCAAACAGATCTTACAACCCACCAATAAGGGCAAAGCTGTTTTAGTGGAGCTGTAATATCGACCTCATCACAAAACCACTGTTTTCCTGATACAACAGCCAAATTGTAGCGATTTTTATTGGAGTATATGTTGTACTGAGCGCCTTTATCATTTGATACCATGAATCAATCACCTGATGATTGGAATGGCGCTAATCGTCGTTCCCGTGGCAACTATCGTAATGCTGCCGATCCTACACAACAACGCGAGATTCGAGCCGGAGTGAAAAAACGCGTTAGTGCTTTGACGAGTGGAGACGGTCCTTTGGTTGTAAGTCGCGATGCGGCGCTGATGCCGAGTTAATAGATCCTCAATGATGGGTCTCCTATAAGTACGTCTCCAATAGAGTTGTAGTATGAGTATGTTTCGCCAATATTGTAAAAAGCCTCCCCTACGGTTTTTCCTTCCAGAATCCCTCTCATGAATACATATCTGTTCATGGGGTTAAGTACGAAAGCCGGACCTGTATCGGATTTGATTATTTGTTCGGCAAAAGAATCTTCATTGTAGAAATAATATGCACCTATAGCACACGAATTCACAATGTAGGCTGCAAAAATATTATCGAATGAATCTGTCCATCTATCGGTAAACACTGTTGCCAGACCAAGCTGATTGCCGTGGAACTCAGGATGAAGAATCCCTTCGGCGTTAAGCATTTCTTCCCTTGCCGCATCGGTTTCTTCCAGACTATCCAAATCCGCTACCGTCGGATCATAATCGATTCCGTAATCATCAAGCATCCCCAGCAGCAAACGATTCAATTGCGAACAAGCGACAACTTTTTCTCCTGCCTCTTCTTCCGATAACCCTCCGCAATATGTATCGTAAATGAGATCTTCGTTATCGAATTGGACTTCTATCACTGAATTATATTCGCGCATGGGCTCGAAATTTTTCATCTTATAAAAAATATTCTCAAACTCCTCAGGTTCGCGAATAGGAATCCTACCTATAATCGTTTCGAAATCCAAAGGTGACTGGTCATATGGATTCTCATACAACATGTTCCCCCATGCATCCGACGCATAGGAATTCGAGTAATTATCTCTCATGATGTAGCCGTCTGCGTTCTCAGCCCAATCTCCCTCGTCGAAATCCGCGTAATAAACATCCGAAATCTCAGTGCATAATGAGTAATCCCCTGCATCCGGTCCATAATAATACAGCCCATACCTGCAGTAATATCCCGATGGGACATTCCAGTCGTAATCGAGGTCGTACATTTTGTCGAGATCCGTATTATAGTAGTCGTCGTCATAATATGAATCTATATTTGATGCTATGGTATCACCTACAAGCAAGAAGTATTCCGCATCGTGCGAGTTTGTGAGGTCCATAACGGCCTCCTTAATGCTTTCTGACGGATTGTCCATGTTTTTGAGATCATGTATGTAGTCCACCGTAATCAGGCCTGTAGTGAACCCATTCTCTTCTTTCCATCCGATGAAATCCTGCAGCGCAGTAGTGAAAACAGGCCTCGTTATAATCACGTAATCTATTTCTGTTCCGGATTCGAAGCATCCAGCGTCCCGACATGACTCCTGCGATTCTTCGTAAGTCGTTGTTGTGTCTTCATCCGCCGCTTCTTCTAAGATAGAGGCGTCCTCTCCAGCATCCATCATATAAATCATTTGTGCCATTTCGCCTCTGGTCAGGTATTGGCTGTAACTCGAAATAGTGTCCGGTGCGGCATTGTAATAGAATAAAATATTAACATATGATTGATACCATGGGCCTTCTTCTACGACATCGAATCCGTATGAGTTGACAATAATCTTGGCTGCTTCGGCGAAGTTGATGTTTTGAGCCGGACCGAAAGTCCCATCTGGATAACCGTTAATGATTCCAAGGTTTTCGGCCGTGCAAATATATTTGGTATACCACTGAGCGGAATCCAAATCCTGAAACTCCTTTCCGAAACCACAATTGTCGGATAATGTTTCAGAAAAACGGGCATTCATGATGATCTTCGTAAACTCAGCGCGATTTATGATGTCATCGGGTCTATAGGTGCCGTCCGGATAGCCATCCACAATACCTTCCTCTCGCACATATTCGATCGCATCCGAATAGATATGAGAGCCGTCCATATCCAAAAAATAAGCAAGACCGTATTGCGGAATAAAAAGAGCAATTATGAAAGCCGCAAAAAATCTGTTTTTCATGAAGGCTGATTGTAAGTATTTTTATTTTACCGCCAAAGTTGATTATATGTGTTTAATATAAATTAACACAAGAAATTATTAGCGTGATCATAAAGTGAGGATTCACAAATATATTGACGTGGTGAGTCATTACTAGGCAACCAGTCTAACGTGGCTCCCTATTGCCCCATCTTATTTAGTGGTGCCATACATCATTTTACCTCATCCAGCAGCCAAATATTGACGATTTTTGTCTGCGTTCGTGCTATACTGGTCTCCTTTATCATTTTGACCATTTGATACCATGAATCAATCACCTGATGATTGGAATGGCGCTAATCGTCGTTCCCGTGGCAACGATCGTAATGCTGCCGATCCTACACAACAACGCGAGATTCGAAATGGTGTAAAAATACGTATTAATGGCTTGGAGCGTGGAGACGATCCTTTGGTTGTAAGCCGAGACGCAGCTCTGATGCCGGGACTTCTTACTGCCGGATTTGCTCAAAGAGTAAGAGGAATACGAAGTGCAGAACTTCCCGCCGGTG
>Ga0210005_1001217_pt1 | contig 17085 bp, 16 predicted proteins | sample CryGey02umfilter_3_FD_183961 | JGI IMG/M metagenome (GOLD analysis project Ga0210005, IMG submission 183961) | Groundwater microbial communities from aquifer in Utah, USA - Crystal Geyser 4/9/14 0.2 um filter (SPAdes) (version 3) | ecosystem: Environmental > Aquatic > Deep subsurface >... | reverse complement strand
TCGCTGGCGCGCTAAGGCAGAGAAGGCGGGCATCGCTTTCTTCAAGAATGAGGGTGCGAAAGGCGGTTTTCTCTCTAAAATTCCCGTTATTGGACAGCTCAACACGCTGCTGACCACCTTGGTTTTCGGTTATGATCGTGCCAAGGAAGGATCTAACGCTCCGGGGGCTGATAGTGGCGATCACTATGTGCGTATGCTGCAGACTCGTGAAGAGCGCGCAAAACATATCGGTGAGAAGGCCCAGCAAGACGGTTTCGATACCGTTATTAGGGTTATGTCCTCGGCCAAGTTGCAGAGTCGTGCTGAGAATATTATGAGTGATATCGTGGTTGCTCTCAATCTGTTCAAGGACCCTGACATGAACTACTTTCAGACTCGACGCATACTCCCGATTCACGCCCTCAACACCCCTTGGATGCTTCACAATATGGAGCATCGTGTCTTCCGTTTTGGAGAAAAGGCCTCGATTATGGTGCCCGAAGAGCTCGCCTCTTTTTTTCACTTCCCCAACAGTAAGTATAACTATACTCCCGTAATAAAATGGCTTGAGTATAAAGTTCTTCCCGCTCCGATCGATCTGCCGACGGAGGGTATCTTGCTTGGGTTTAACGTCTTTCGCGGAGAGAGGCGGGAGGTTCGAATCAAGCCTAAGGACCGAATGCGTCATCATTATGTTATCGGACAGACCGGTACAGGTAAGTCCGCCTTTTTGAGTACGATGGTGCGCCAGGATATGGCCAATGGTGACGGCGTTTGCGTCATTGATCCTCACGGTGACTTGATCGATGAGCTTCTTCACTATGTTCCCAAGGAACGTGCCAAAGATGTTATCGTCTTTGACCCTTCTGATCAGGAGCGCCCTATGGGGCTTAATATTCTCGAGGCGAAAAATCCGCAGCAGCGTGATATGGCCTCAAGTCAGGCGACGGAAATCTTCATCAAACTTTTTGGTGATGAGATCTTTGGCCCTCGTATCCAGCACTACTTCCGCAATGCCTGTCTGACCCTGATGGAAGATGAGGACGAGGGGGCGACCCTTATTGACGTACCTCGTATGTTCGTCGATGAGTCCTTTATGAAGTACAAGGTCAAGAAGGTGAAAAATCCTGTTGTTAAGTCATTCTGGGACCATGAGTATGCGAGCACCGGTGAGCGTGAACGACAGGAGATGATCCCGTACTTCTCGGCCAAGTTCGGTCCGTTCATTACCAATACGATCATGCGCAACACGATCGGTCAGCCGGACAGCGCTTTTGATATTCGTGATGCGATGGATACCGGAAAGATCTTGTTTATCAGGCTCTCGAAAGGTGCGATCGGAGATCTTAATACACAGCTTCTCGGTCTGGTTATAGTCTCGCGTATTCAGATGGCGGCGATGAGTCGTGTGGATACTCCGGAAAGCAAGCGTCGCGACTTCTACCTGTATGTCGATGAGTTCCAGAACTTTGCGACCGACAGCTTCTGTTCGATTCTCTCTGAGGCTCGTAAGTATCATCTCGCTTTGATTATGGCTCATCAGTACATCAACCAACTTGTCGTCTCTAAGTTTGGTAATACCTCATCTCAGATTCGTGATGCCGTCTTCGGTAACGTTGGTACGATGCAGTCATTCAAGATCGGTGCTGAGGATGCCGAGTATATGGCAAAAGAGTATGCGCCGCTGCTGACAGAGCAGGATATTATCGGTATCGCCCGTTTTAAGGCTTACATTAAACTTAACCTTAACAACTCAACCACTCGTCCCTTCTCACTTGAGACCAACTGGAACGAGGAGGGAAAGAGCGAACGTGTTGCTGAGATCTTGCGTGAGTACTCTCGAATGAAGTACGGACGAAAGCGCGAGTTTGTGGATCAAGAGATCGAGGCGCGTATCGGCATCAACCTCTAAGTTCCGTGCGCCGGGTTCGATAGAGTTTTCTGAGCGAGATCCAGCTTGTTGAAAGATAGGCCCGCATACCCAGTGCAAAGGCAACTCTGCGACTGTGGGAGTTGTCTCGAGGAGTGGATGAAAGCTGGGTGCGTCTGAGTGGCATAAGAGTTAATTCTACATATTATATATAAAATGTCAAGTATAGCCCGAAGGGCTTGTATACAATGCAAACGCCGTCCTTTCTACTTCCGCTCATCGTAATCGCCATTGTCGTTGCTCTCGGCTTGGCTGGCTTTATGATAGCCCTCCAGCGTGTTCGTTGGGCGCGGAAGCAGCAGTATGGGGTTATTGCCATTCGAGTCCCCAAGACCAACGAGTCGGGGCCCATCGTGGCCGAGCAGATCTACGCGACTCTCCATGGGACTTTTAGCCGACTCAAGATCCGTCACCTTTTCTCGGGCACGCAGCAGCCGACTGTTAGTTTCGAGATTGTCCGTATTAATCAGCAGATAACCTTCTTCGTTCGCTATCCCAAGCAGCTTAGGACCTTGATCGAAGGGCAGCTCTATGCTCAGTATCCGGATGCCAGTATCCAGGAAGTGCCCGACTACGCCACTCAAAATAGGGCGATGAGTCGTGCCTCTCGGGGGGCTTCGGTTGAGCTGAACCTTATATCTCCCACGCTCTTTCCCATAAAACGCTACTCTCAGTTTGAGGATAAGCTCACACGCACCGTGGTTGATCCACTCGCCTCAATAACTGCAACACTGGCGCAGGTTATTCATAAGGATGATTATGCGGGGATTCAGCTGGTGGTTCGCCCTCTCAGTCCACGCTGGCGCCTTGTCTATTTGAAGTGTTTGCGCATTGTCTCTCGCGGCGTCTTCGCTAATATCGACTCACTCAAGGCCCTGTACATTCGCCTCTTTACGACGCGGAGTTCGGCACTCAAAACGGTCCTTTTTCCCTTGTACCTCTATTTCTGGCTACGAGGAGTATTCTCGGGAAGTAAGGGAGGCTTATTCTCCGAAGTTTCCACGGCTGCCGACTCCCTCAAGGAGGAGCTTTCCGCTGGTCACGAGCGTGAGACCGACACGACAGCTGCACTCAACAAAATCTCAAAACTTCTCTTCGAGGCGACGATTCGTATCTATATTCTCCCTGGAGACGTCGCAATGGGTGCTGACGCCGCCGAGTCAAAAGCGCGAGAGGTTGCCGGGGCCTTCCAGCAGTTCACCATACCTCACATCAACGGTTTTGAGGTCGGCAAGGTTGTTCGCGGTCGTGAGGCGCTGAGTCGCTATGCTCGCCGCCTATGTTTGGGTGAGGTTGTTCTCAATACCGAGGAGCTCGCCACAATCTATCATCTCCCGCACCAGTCGGTCTCGACGCCCACGATAGACTGGGTGCGTTCGCGTACCCTTGAGCCACCTTTGAACATACCACTGCCTCCCTCCGACGGCGAGACGGGCGGTGAGCTCACTCTTTTGGGGAAGACAAACTTCCGTGGAGGCCAGCAGCCCTTTGGCATAAAACTGGGTGATCGAAGGCGTCATGCCTATATTATCGGTAAGACGGGTATGGGAAAGTCAACCTTGCTCGAGCGTATGATCTATGACGATATTCAGCAGGGTAGGGGAGTTGCCGTGATTGATCCCCACGGTGATCTTGCCGAGCGAGTTCTCGACTTCATCCCCTCTCATCGTACGAACGATGTGATCCTCATTGACCCTTCGGACCGTGACTTCCCCGTGGCCTTTAACATGCTCGAAAATATCGACCCGGCCTATAACACGATCGTCGCCTCCGGCCTGGTGGGTATCTTCAAAAAGTTGTATGCGGAGAGCTGGGGCCCCCGTCTGGAGCATATTCTGCGCAATACTATCCTCTCCCTTCTTGAATATCCCGATACGACGATGCTCGGAATTACCCGTATCCTCCAGGACGAAGAGTACCGCAAGCGTGTTGTAAAGAAGCTCCAAGACCCTATCGTTAAGCGTTTTTGGACGCATGAGTTTGAGCGCCTCGATGCTCGTCAGCGCACCGAGGCCATCTCACCTATCTTAAACAAAGTTGGGCAGTTTCTCTCGAGCCCGATTATTAGGAATATCGTGGGGCAGCCCAAGAGCTCCTTTAATATGCGCTTTGCTATGGATAAGAAGAAGATCGTCATAGTGAACCTGGCCAAAGGGAAAATCGGTGAGGACAGCTCGGCACTGCTGGGGTCGATGCTCATCACCAAGTTCCAGCTTGACGCTATGAGCCGGGCAAACATCCCCGAACATGAGCGAACCGACTTCTACCTTTATGTAGATGAGTTCCAGAACTTCGCCACCGACTCCTTCGCGACAATTCTTTCTGAGGCGCGTAAGTATCGTCTCAATCTGACGATGGCCAATCAGTACATCGCCCAGATGCCCGAGGAGGTACGCGATGCCGTTTTTGGAAATGTGGGAACCCTCATCTCCTTTCAGGTTGGCTACGATGATGCGGAAGCCATTGCCGGTCAGTTTGGTGGAGACGAGACGATGGTCGCCGATCTGGTTGCTCTGCATACCGGGAGCACCTATATTCGCCTCCTTATTGACGGGATGCCCTCAAATGTCTTTTCAATGAGCACCTTTGGTCCCCTTGATGAGGCGGTTGACGCGCAGCGTCGTGAGAACATCTTCAAGTTTTGTCGTGAACGTTACAGCAAAAAACGCTCGGTGGTTGAGGATAAGATTAAGCGGTGGACAGAGTCATAATCAGAGCGTATTGTCTAATGTGCTATGGCTCATTTTTGGCGTAAATGGAAGCATCAGTGGAGCGATCTTTGGGGAGAGCGGAGTTTTAGAATCTCTCTTTTTTCCGGAGTTGCGGTTCTCATAATTGCCTATGTAGTAAACTACTACGCGACTCTCTATACGAATGAGATTCCCGTTCTTTCCGTGGGGGATCTTATTCTGGACCGCATTCCGACCCTCGATCTGAGTTTTAGCTTCACCTTTGGCATCTATCTGGTTGCCTTGGTTATGGCTCTTTATCCGATTCTATTTCGTCCCGAGCTTGTGCCGTTCACGATGAAGACGATTGCCGCCTTCATTCTCATTCGGGCCGGGTTCATCAGTCTGACTCACTTGGGCGCTCCCGCAAATTACTTCCAGCTGCCCCAGTTCCAAGATCAGCCGGGCTTATTCAAGATCTTTTACATGAACGACCTTTTTTTCTCAGGGCACACCGGTTTCCCTTTTTTAGGGGCGCTTCTTTTTTGGGATAACAAGATCGTGCGCTCATTTCTGCTGGCGATGTCGGGCGTGCAGGCCATCACGGTTTTATTTATGCATGTTCACTACTCGATCGATGTATTTTCGGCTTATTTTATAACGTATACCATTTACATCGTCAGTGATCGGATCTTCAACAACCTCAACCTTGGATTTAAGCGTATCGTGGTTAGAATTGAGCGGCGCTATGAGTTTTTGCGAAAGTTCTCGCACCTCCAGATAACGCGTTTTAAAAATAGAAAAAAGAAGTAGGGTGGAGTCGGGAGGGTTTTTATCTTGGCTTCCGCCGGGCGCAGTTTTTTTGCTATTTTTCAAGTGCCAGTATTCCCGGGAGTTTTTTGCCTTCAAGGAACTCGAGCATAGCGCCCCCACCCGTTGAGACAAAGGTGAAGCGGTCTCGGTCAATCCCGAGTCTGCTCAAGGCATCCAGTGTATCCCCACCACCAACGTAGGTTTTTGCCTCATTCTTTCTCAGGGCGATCGCCTCACCGAGTATCTTTGTCCCGTGAGAGAAGGGAGTAAACTCGTAGAGACCGATGGGCCCATTCCATATAATGGTAGCCGACTCATTCACAATCTTTGCGTAACGCGCCATCGTCTCTTTTCCCGCATCAAGAATTTTCATGGCGCCTTCAATATCCTCGAGAGGAAGGTCGAGCGTTGTTGTGTACTCGGTAACGGTGTCTGCGACAATAACATCATGAGGGAGGGCGATTGCCGTTCCTTTCTGTTCGGCCAGAAGCAGGGTCTCGCGGGCGACACTTAGCTGGTCGGCTTCATAGAGTGAGGCCCCGACATCGTAGCCCTGGGCGGCGAGGAAGGTGTTTGCAAGGGCACCCCCAATGATAATCGTATCGGCGATGCCGACATAGTTTTTTATGAGTGAGATCTTGGTGTCAATTTTTGCTCCTCCAACGATAACGGTAAGTGGCTTGTCCACCTGACTAAGGAGGGGAGTGAGGTGCTCAACCTCTTCGGCAAGTAAGAATCCTGCATAGGAGGTAAGGAGCTGCGGGAGGCCCGCGACTGAGGCGTGTGCCCTGTGGCAGGCGGCAAAAGCGTCGTTGACGTAGAGCTCACCCAGCCTGGCCAGTTGCGCTGCAAAATCCGGATCATTAGCCTCTTCTTGAGGGTAAAAACGTATGTTTTCAAGAAGGGTTATCGAGCCATCCTCCATCGAGCGCACCGCCTTTTCCACCTCCGGCCCGACACAGCCATCGAGCTTGGAGACCGGCTGTTGAAGAAGGTGCTCAAGTCTATCCGCCACCGCGGTGAGTTTGAGTCCGTCGACAACCTTACCCTCGGGGCGGCCCAGGTGCGTTATGACTACCAGGCGAGCCCCCTCACGTAGGAGGTACTGAATCGTCGGAAGAGTCTCTCGGATACGTGTGTCGTCCGTCACGCCGGTCTTATCGATCGGCACGTTGAAGTCTACGCGGAGGAGTACCCGCTTGCCTTTGATCTCACCGATATCTTTGAGCGTCTGTATCATAGTCGGCTCTCACTATACCACTGCTTTCCTAGCTATTGAAGTAGGGAAGGAGCTCGAAAAGTCCCTGAGCACACTCAAAGCCCTTATTGCTCTCATCATCTTCAGATCGCGCCCGTGCCTGATCCATGGTGTCGCACATGAGTACCCCAAAGAGTATCGGCGTAACATTCTCAATCGAAACTTTCTGGATGCCATAGGTCACACCATCACAAACCGTTCGGTAGTGATCGGTCTCACCTCTTATGACGGCTCCCAAAGTTATGAGCCCGGCGTATTTCTTCGACTGAGACAGCTTCTGTGCGACGGCAGGGATGTCAAAGGCTCCGGGCACGATAAACGTGTCATAATCGCTTTCGCTGAGCCCGTGCTGCTGGAGGCCCTTGTAAGCTCCATTAAGAAGACGTTGAGTTATCTCCGGATTGAACTTCGAGACGATGAGGGCGATACGCATGTGGAGGGGAGATTAGAGGTTAGATCTCATTTTTGACTCGGAGGGCGTTGACGACGTAGCGGGCGATGACGTCGACTTCGATATTTATCGCCGAGCCTTCCTGTGCCGAACCGAGCGTTGTTTCTCTTAACGTGAGTGGGATGAGCGCAACTGAGAAGCTCTCGCGGCTTACTGCCGTTACGGTTAGGCTGACTCCATTGAGTGCTACCGAGCCCTTTTCTGCGATCATGGGCGCGAGTGATGAGGGGAGTTCGACTTCCAGGATGCGGCCTTTGTCGGGAAGGTCGCTGCGGCTGAGGAGTTTTCCGACTGCGTCAATGTGTCCGGATACCAAGTGCCCATCAAGGAGGCTCTGGGGAGTGAGCGCCGGCTCAAGGTTGAGCTGGTCTCCGACTTCTAGGCTTCCAAGGCCGGTACGCTCAAGAGTTTCGTGAATGAGATCGAACGAGATGAGCCCTGTGGCGGCCTCTACAACGGTCAGGCAGACGCCATTGAGGGCTATGCTTGCGCCGATTTTGGCTGGTAGTTCGCGGGGAGCCTCAATCGTTAGGCGAAGTCCGTACTCCGTCTTGTCCATCTTCTGAACCGTTCCCAGTGCTTTGATGATTCCGGTAAACATTCTGGGCGCATTGTAGCGTGTTCCGGGCTTGTTGGTACAGCGTTCGTGCTTCTGTTCATCACGCTGTCATCTTTCTCGGTTATAACCAAGGGGCATATTTTCTAACCCCTTTTATTATGCGCAGCTTCAATAAGGTTATGCTGTACGGTAATCTCACTTCGGATCCCGAGGTGAAGATGAGCAAGAACAGCAACAACTTCACAACCTTTTCTATCGCGACAAATCGCGACTGGAAGGATAAAGACGGTGAGCTCGTCTCCGAGACGGACTTCCACCGTATCGTCGCCTTCGGACGACTCGGGGAGGTGGTGGCTCGCTACCTCAAAAAAGGTGCACCAATACTGGTTGCCGGACGCCTTTCGAGCCGCTCATATCTCAACGCCGAGGGCGAGAAGCGGTACGCAACAGAGGTCGTGCTCGATGATTTCAACTTTATCCCTCATCAGCGTTCTAACGGTACCTCACCCGAAGATGAGGAGGTGAGGGAAGCTGTTGAGGCCGAGCAGGCTGAGGCGGTTGTTGAGGAAGTTATAGCCTCCGTCTAGAACCTCCGCTGTGATACCATGTCGACGTGCGTATCTCAGTTATTATTCCAACCTATAATCGTCGACAAAAACTCGAGCGCTGTCTGGCGGCCCTTGGCCGCCAGACGCTCCCTCGGGAGCAGTTTGAGGTTATAGTCATCAACGACGGGAGTAGCGATGAGACGGAACAGTACCTTGAGCAGGTCGCTGCCGAAGGAGCTCTCAACCTCCATTATAAAAGTCAGCTTAACCAGGGCCAGGGCGTCGCTCGCAATGAGGCTCTGTCGATGGCTCGGGGTGAGCTTGTCTTGATAATCGGTGATGACTGTTATGCAGATTATGGGCTGCTCGCCGAACACGACCGTCAGCACACGGCGCACCCTGAGGAGACTGCTGCCGTGCTTGGTTTTGTAACCTGGCTTCCCGAACTCACCCCCTCACCCCTTATGCGTTTTATGGAGAAGGGAGGTGCGATTCTGGGGCGGTGGGGAGGCCATCAGTTTGCCTATGATCTCCTTGAGGGAAAGGAGCGTGCCGATGCGCGTTTTTTTTACACGGCAAATCTCTCGCTCAAGCGCTCGCTTCTTCAAAAAGAGTCTTTTGATCCAACATTTAGTGCCTATGGTTGGGAGGATATCGAGCTTGGTATGCGGCTTGAGCGTAAGCGCGGCATGGTTCTTTACTATGCTCCCCGGGCCCGTGTCTTCCACGATCACTGGATAAGTCTTGAGGATTTTAAGAAGCGTATGGTCGCCATAGGTGAGGGGAGTCACTCAATGCAGAAGCGAGATCCCTCCGGGAGGTATCTTCCCTCCCTAAAAAAGTGGTTTGTTTTTAGGCTGCTGGCTCTCTCGCCGCTCCTTTTTATTACGAAGATGTTTTATCCCGATCTCTATTACTACTCATTATCTAAAAAATATTTTTTAAAAGGCGTCAAAAAAGGGTATAATAAAGAGAAGAATGAAGAATAAAAAACTCACCTCCGTGGCCCTGCTTGTTTCTGGTCTTCTGCTGCTCACCCTTGTTCTTTCGGGGTGTGGCCGTAAGCAGACGACCGCTAGCGCAAAAGCAACGCTGACGATCTATGGCCTTGATAATAGTGAGGTCATGGCCCCCATTATCAAAGCTTACGGCGAACGTCAGCCCGGTGTTAAGGTCGTCTATAAAAAGTACGATAATCGGGAAAACTACGAGTCACTCCTGATTAATGAGATTGCAGAGGGTGAGGGGCCCGATATCTTTTACCTTCACAATAACTGGCTGCCTCGCCATGTAAAAAAGCTCGTACCTCTAGAGTCCGAGACGCTTACTCCCGAGACCTTTTCTGCAGCCTTTGTCGACGTAGCCTCGGATGATCTGATCCAGGCCGATCCACGTGACGGAGTCTCCCGTATTTTTGCCCTTCCTCTTTATGTCGACTCACTCGCTCTTTACTACAACAAGAGCCAGTTTGAGCAGGCGGTTCCCGAGCGCGGCCGTCCCGCACCGACCTGGGCTGAGCTTGCTCAGGATGCCGCGACTCTCAGGCGAGAGTCGGCAGATTTTGATCTTCTCCGTGGTTCAATCGCTCTGGGGCGTGGGGATAATATCGCAACTGCTCCGGACATCTTCTACGCTATGGTCTTGCAGTCAGGTACCTCTTTTTACGACTCCACGGGTCAGCAGGCCCGCTTTGCCTCTGGTGTGCAGCGAGCTTTTGAGCAGTTTGTAGCCTTTGCGACCGCCAGTAAGAGTGAGTACAGCTGGAGTAAGGAGCTGGTCAGTGCCGACCTTAAGCAGCCCGAACTTGAGGCCTTCCTCCGGGGAGACGTCTCTGCGATCATGGCCTACTCCGACCTCTTTCCCCGTCTTGAAAACGAGCTCAAAAACGTGAAGAGTCGGGCGGGAAGTGTCATCCAGCTCCGCGATATTAAAGTGGCGCCCCTTCCCCAGTTTTCTGAAGATGAGCGTGAGCACAGGACACTCGCCAGCTATGACGCACTCGCCGTCTCACGGACAAGTAAGAACCCTGCGATAGCGTGGGATTTTGTTCAGTTCGCGACCTCGAAGAGCAGTGCCCAGAGTTACCACGACAGGACGCGTCGTCCGGCTGCACGTCGCGACCTCATAGAAGATCAGAAGAAGGAACCTTTTGTAGACGTCTTCGTCTCTCAAGTCGGTTACGCCGAAACGGTTCCAGTCCTCTCTGAGTCGAGTTACAGCGCTATCTTGCGAGCTGCCTTTACCCAGGCTGCTGATGGTCAGAATGCACGATCCGCTTTGGCTGAAGCTCAGACTGCGATTACAGAGCTCCTCAAAGCTGAACTCCCCGAGGGGCTTTACCCCAAGAAATAAGAGCTTCTTTACGGTTTCGGCTCGAGTTTTAGCTCGGCGGAAGAAGCGCCAACTCCACGCAGGAACTCATCTGCGGTCATGGGTTTTTTTGATTCAGGGTGCAGCTGCTCTATCTCCACAGCTCCTTCGCGCGCACCTATGCTAAGTTTCCCCCCACTCGTTGAGACTGATGAAGAATACATTTTTTGTTCAATAGCTCTTACTGAGAGTGTCTTAATGCGCTTATTATCGAGGTAGAAGTAACAGCCGGGCCAGCCGCTGTAGGCTCTACACATCCGCTCAATCTCATCAGCAGTTTTTTGGTCGAAGTTTATCCAGCCGTCCGCCTTGCTGATCTTCTTGGTGTAGGTCGCCATCTCCTCATCTTGAAGTTTGCTCTCTTTGTTCATTGCATACTCTGCCAGGACGGTGCCCGTATGATCCGCGGCGATGCGTTTGAGCTTCTCGGCAAGCTCCTGATAGTTTTCTTGGCCGGTTCGGACCATCTCAACCTGCTTTATAAGGGGGCCGGCGTCCATTTTTGCGCTCATGATGATCCAGCTCACGCCGGTTTTGAGCTCCCCATTGAGGAGTGTGGTTTGGATGGGAGTTGGGCCGCGATGCTTTGGGAGGAGTGAGGGGTGGATGTTGATCGCTCCAACCTTAGGGAGGTGCAGTGTTGCCTGCGGTATGATCATTCCGTAGTCAACGACAAGAAGTAGGTCCGGCTCAAGTTGTGCAATTTTTGTGTTCAATTCCGACTTGGTCGTGGGCTGTCCGATGGGTAGGTTGAGCTCAAGAGCAAGCTCCTTGATCGGTGAGGGCTGGAGCTTAAGCGAGCGCCCGCCCGGCTTATCTGAGCCGGTAATTACCTCGAGTATTGAGAAGCGTTCGTCTTGTGCAAGTGCTTTGAGCACCTCTGCTCCTATATCTCCCGTTCCCGCAAAGACCAGTTTTAATTTTTCCATGCTCCTATTGTACGTTCCAAATATCACGTTGAGAGACTTCTTGTTGACAAAAGTCGTTTTTCAGGTAGAATAATCAACCCTAACACCCGACCAGTGAACTCACTAAACGACAACTTTAACCAGGCCATAGCGCTGATACAGAGCAGCAAGAAGATCTTGCTTGTATCTCATAGGCGGCCCGACGGTGATACTCTCGGTGCCACCGTCGCTCTTGCTCATGCACTTGTGCAGCTCGGCAAAACCGTTGTGCCCGCCTGCATGGACCAGATATCGTCACGCCTTACCTTTATCTCGGATGCTCTTCCTCAGGGGATGGAGTTCGTGCGCGAGTTTGAGATGGACGACTACGACCTTATGATCATAAGTGACGCAGGTGCGAGCCACATGACCGGTTTTCAGGAGCGTTATGAGGAGTTTCTCAGCAACAAGCTTCCCATCATCAACATTGATCACCATGCGAGCAACGATAATTTCGGTGTTGTGAACTGTGTTGATGCTCAAGCCTCATCCGCAACTGTGATGGTGTATCGTCTCCTTAAGCTTATGGGGACGACCTTCAACCAGAGTATCGCTCTGGCCCTCCTGGCCGGTATTTATAATGATACCGGAGGGTTCATGCACTCAAATACTAACCAAGAGACCTTTGAGATCGCCGGTGATCTCACCCGGTATGATGTTCCGGTGAGCCAGATCGTGAAGCCTATGTTCAAGCAGTCCTCTATGGCCCAGCTAAAGCTTTGGGGACATCTTCTAGAGAAGATGCAGAAAAATGACAAAGATGTTGTCTCTTCGGTTGTGACCCGCAAGGACCTCTCGGTAGTGGGAGCGGATGCGAGTGACACGGGAGGTATTATTGATCTTATGAGTACGGTAAAAGGTGCTCGTTTTACCATCCTCCTCACTGAGGATCGAGGTGTGGTTAAGGGCTCTTTGCGTACTCAGCGCGACGATGTTGATGTGAACAAGATCGCTCAGCAGTTTGGAGGCGGGGGACATATGAAAGCCTCCGGATTCCGCATGCATGGTCGTCTTGAGCAGCACACAGTTTGGAAAATCGCCCCAGCTGATGGGACTCCTGCCTCGACCACCTCTTCTGTTGAGCTTCCCTGAAAACCCACATTGATAGTGCGAGCCAGCTGGACTACAATGGTGGCCAGATGCGGGCTTTTTTCTCGATACTTATCAGTATTCCCTTTGTCATGATGATGACCAACCTTGTTCTATTACAAGGGCTTGGTATGACCTTCTTTAATGTTGATAACGTTCGAGAAAAGCTCATTCCTCAGAGTTATGAGGCCGTTCTGGGGCTTTTTGTAGAGCAGTTTGCCCAGACTCCCAATGAAGCTCGTCTTTTTAAGACGCGTGCTCGTACGATGCTGCCCCCTGACATTTACGAAGAGGCCATGCAGCAGGGCGTTAGTTCTCTCAGGAAGCTCATAGTTAGTCAGCAAGATCTTGGTGCGGATGAGAGAGCTGACTCAGTGATCTTGGATCTTGTTCCACTGAAAGCAGCACTGCTTTCACATCTAGACGAGATCCTCGATAACACTCCTCTTTGTGATGCAGACGAGGGGGGGGAGTCCGGCTTTCGTTTTTGTAAGTCAGCGGAACTCCAGGCCATCGATCAAGGGGAGTTTCGTACCAGGCTCGAGCTGATTCTCAAAAATGAGATCCCCGACTCGCAGATGGTCTCATCTCCCGAGGTTTTTGAGCTCTCTCAGCTGGTGCGGGCTCTCACACTTCTGCAGGCGAATATTCCTTTTCTCATAGCCGGCATGGTCTTGTTCTACTTCCTCCTTCTCCTCTTAATCCATCGTCAAATGGCTCCAGCGTTGAAATGGTTTGGTGGAGTGGTTGTGGCCCTCGGTCTCTTGATGCTCCTCTTTGGCCTCTCTCTCGCACAGCTTCCCGAGGTCCTCCCCGGCGCTGATAGTTTTACCTACGGAGAGGCCAGTCTGCTTCGCTTTTTCGTGAGTGCCCCAGGCCCCGCCCTTAGGGCTCTTACTTTTGCCCTCCTCTCAACAGGTGTCGTCTGTTTTGGCGGTGGCATTCTTTACCGTCGTCGTAATGAGTCCTCGTAACTATCTTTACACGCTCCTGGGTGTTGCCGCTGTAGGCTGGGCGGCTTTTGCCCTGGTTATTATCCAGATGGAGCCCTGCACCGCAGCCGGTGAGATTACCATCTGCCACTCTGTCTCAACAGGCTCACTCTCTCTCTTTTTCTTGAGCCTCCTCGTCGCGCTCTTAGGTACCTTCATCGGCCTGGGCTTTTTGATGCGCTTTGGCTTCAATGATGATGTGTACAAAGAACACCTTGCCGTCTCTGCACGTCAGGGGATCTTCTTAACCATCTGCTGTTTGGGAGGCCTTGCCCTCCTCATTCTTCAGGCGCTGACCTGGTGGAGCGGACTTCTCATGCTCGTCATAATTCTCGTGATGGAGCTCTATTTCACCAGAGCCGGCTCATAGACGCGGAGTTGGGGGCTTTATGAGTTGTCGGTTGATGCCGTCTCGGTTTCGTAGCTCGGATCGCGGAGGATGCGTATCGTTCTGAAGGGCCAGAGGACGATTGAGGCCTTGCCTTCGATGCTGCTTCTCTCCAGAAAGTGATCACTCCTATCTTCACATGCATCAGCGCTGCTGCCGTGGAAGCAGCTTCGTGAGTCGGTGCTCTTGTCTCGATTGTCTCCCATGACAAAGTACTCTCCTGCCGGTACCTCGAACGTTTCTGAGCGTTGGGCTGGAATCAAGTAGGTCTTATCTTTATTGTGCTCATTGAGATAGGGCTCCGGAATCTGCCAGCCGCTTTGGTGCTCTTCGTTGAAAATAAACACTTTGCCATTCTGGATCTTAATCTTCTCTCCCGGAAGGCCGATGACGCGCTTTATGTAGAAGTCTTTGGTGTTGTGTGGAGGCCGAAAGACGACGATGTCGCCGCGTTCGGGATCCCCGATGCGCCACTCTCCCACCTCTCGGTAAAGAGCTTTGTTCACGATAAGATACTCACCGAAGCCTGATTTGCACTCTCCATCAATAGTGTTAAGAGTGTCGCACATCGAGGGGCCAAAGACTTGGAATGGGGATAGGAGAAAAGTCCTAATGACGCCCACGAGGATCACTATGATGACAATATTCAAGAGGAGGTCTCCCACAAAGTAAAGGTGGGGACGTCTTTCTCTGAAACGTGCCAGTGCGCTACTCTCTTCTTTTTCTGATTCAATCATACGTGATAGACTGTGCTTATATGATACGTGATTTTCTGTTTCGTAGCTATCTGGGCGATGGGGAGAAGATCATCTTCGTTATCCATCGCCATGTCTTTATGCAGGCTAAGGACTTTATGAAGATCATGTTTTTTGGGCTGCTCATTCCCGCCTTCCTCTGGTGGCTTTTCCCACCCTTCGGTGCTGTAGCTGGCATCTGGCTGGGCCTCGGACTTATACGATTTATCTATGAGTTTTTCGACTGGTATTACGACGTCTGGCTTGTTACCAATGTCAGCATAACGGAGATAGTCTGGCAGGGCTTTTTCGAGAAAAGCTCAGCTCGAATAGAGTACCATATTATCCAGGGGATTGGCTACGAGGTGAAGGGCTTTGTGCGGACGATCTTTAATTACGGAACTATTACACTGGACAAGTTTACCGGCAACAGCTCGGTCTTTGATGGCGCGATGAATCCCAAGAGGAAGGCTGAGCTCCTTACTCAGGCTCAGGATGAGTTCGTGAAAAATAAGAGTTTCCGTGATCATCACGCTCTCCAGAATCTGATCTCCGATCTTCTTCAACAGCATGTTTCAGAGCATGGGGTTCCCTCTGCCGTTGAACGTAACTCATAACTAATAATGAACAGCACATTTTTTCTCATCGGTATTTTTCTTCTTGCCGCCCTACTCTACTTGGCGCTCACCTTCTATCTTAGGAGAGGGGGGCTGAGAGCTGCTCAGCTTCGTGTAATTATGCGCGGCTGGGCCGAGATCCAGCGGACCTTTAGCACCAATCCTAAGTATGCCTTGGTGGAGGCGGACAAGCTTCTTGCCTATACCTTGAAGCAGCTCGGCTATTCGGGGTCGATGGGGGAGGTGCTTAAGCGTAGAGGCGATCGCCTTTTTTCCGATCTCGATGGGGTATGGCGTGTCCACAAGATGCGCAATAGGGCGGTTCATGAGATGCATTATGAGGTCACGGCAAAAGAAACGACTCAGGCACTTGCAGTTTTTCGCCACGCGCTCTGGGATCTGGGGGCTGAGGTCCGTTGAGGAGTTTGTGGTTTTTAACTGAGTTTTATGGGTGTGATTTTGGGCGTTACCGGGGTTATCGGGAGTGGTAAGAGCACTGCCTGTCGTCTTCTTCGTGATGAGTTTGGTTTTCACTGGATTGAGGCCGATGCTCTTGTGCATGAGTTCTATCGTGCCGGGGGGAGGGGATACGAGAAGATCCGCTCTCACTTTGGTGAGCGCTTTGTGAGTAAGACAGAGGTTCGCCGTCCCATCTTGAGGCGTTTCGTTCTGGGAAATCACCAGAAGTTATGGATTTTGAATAAGATCATGCATCCACTTATAACGGATGAGTTGAATAAAAAAGTTGATCAGCTTAAGCGTGAAGGGAAAGGCGATTCTTCTTCCGATGTCTGTATCGAGGCCTTTTATTTCGAACCCCAAGACTTGGGGCGGAGTGTCGATCACGTGATCAGAATCGAGGCGAGTGACGAGCTCATTAAAAGTCGTCTGGGGGAGCGCTTCGGGCCGGCTGAGGAGCTCGAGAAGATGATCCTCTTTCAGCGGAAGATCCTTCGCGAATCGGCTTTTGAAGAGATAAGAAATGAGGGAAGAGAGGAGTTGCTGCGTGAGAAGTTGGCACAGTTGGTCGGAAGGTTGAGGCGGGAGCATTAGGTTTTTTCTTCCTCAGGAGCCGGGCATTTGGTAGAGTGTGGGCGCTATGTTACACGCTTATGAGGTGGTTATCGGTCTAGAGATTCATGCCCAGATATCGTCGAAGACGAAGATGTTCTGTTCGTGCAGTACCGACTCTTTTGGCAAACCGCCGAACTCAAATGTCTGTCCTATCTGCATGGGCTTTCCCGGCATGCTTCCCGCTACTAATAAAGAGTGTGTGGAGAAAGGTATTCGTGCAGCTCTCGCCCTGAACTGCGAGATTCCGTCTTTCTCCAAGTTTGATCGTAAGAATTATTTTTACCCCGACCTACCAAAAGGATATCAGATCTCTCAGTTTGATCAGGCCGTCTCGGGTAAGGGATTTATTGAGGTTGAAGGAGGACGTCGCATTGGCATCACGCGCCTCCACCTTGAGGACGACGCGGGTAAGCTGACTCACACCTCACGGGGGACTCTGTGTGACTACAATCGGAGTGGAGCGCCTCTTATGGAGATCGTCTCCGAGCCGGATATGCGTTCGGTTGCAGAGGCCTCAGCCTATGCTCAGGAGGTTCGCCGGATCCTTCGCTATGTGGGCTCATCCGACTGCGATATGGAAAAAGGGATGATGCGTTTCGATCTGAATGTCTCTCTTCGTCCTGTCGGACAGGACGAGTTTGGCACGAAAGTTGAGGTTAAGAACTTG
>Ga0210005_1001209_pt1 | contig 17171 bp, 16 predicted proteins | sample CryGey02umfilter_3_FD_183961 | JGI IMG/M metagenome (GOLD analysis project Ga0210005, IMG submission 183961) | Groundwater microbial communities from aquifer in Utah, USA - Crystal Geyser 4/9/14 0.2 um filter (SPAdes) (version 3) | ecosystem: Environmental > Aquatic > Deep subsurface >... | reverse complement strand
ATCCAGTGCGTCTGTCTCGACCCGCGCATCGGCGACCACTACAACAACCCCTCATTCGGTTACGGCGGTTATTGCCTGCCGAAGGACACCAAACAGCTGCTGGCCAACTACAGCGAGGTCCCGCAGAACCTGATCCATGCCATTGTCGAATCCAACACCACGCGCAAAGATTACATCGCTGCCAGTATCCTCAAGCGCAACCCAAAAGTCGTCGGGATCCATCGGCTGGTCATGAAAAGCGGTTCGGATAACTTCAGGTCTTCCAGCATCCAGGGCATCATGAAGCGCATCAAGGCCAAGGGCATTGAGGTCATCGTGTACGAGCCTGCACTGAAGGAATCCGAGTTCTTCCACTCCAGAGTGGTGAATGACCTCGATCAATTCAAACAACTATCGGATGTCATCGTGGCCAACCGCATCACGGACGATATCCGCGACGTGGTAGCCAAAGTGTATAGCCGAGACTTGTTCGGCAAGGATTGAAACGCCACAGCCAGCTTTGAATCGCCGGAAAACTGCTACGATGCAGCCCTGAAGACCTAAAAAGCAAGTCATCTAAAGTGAACCCGCTCTCTATCCGCTCCAGCGGCATCCTGCTCCACCCCACCTCACTTCCCGGCCCCCACGGCTGCGGAGATTTCGGCGAATCTGCCTACCGCTTCATCGACTGGCTGGCCAGCGCAGGTCAATCCAGCTGGCAAATGCTGCCACTGGGAGAGGTCGGGCCAGGCAATTCACCGTACATGAGCGACTCTGCATTCGCAGGCAATCTGTTGCTGATCGACCCAAATGAACTGATCGAACAGGGCTGGCTCAAGGCTGATGAACCGCCTGCGGTGACTGCAGTTTCCAACAACAGAGTCGATTACGATGCAGTGAGACTATCCAGAATGACTTTGCTGCATCTCGCCGCAAATCGCTTCCAGCAGCAAAACAGCAAGCGGATCCATGCTGCTTTCTTGAAATTCTGTGATGAAGCTCAACACTGGCTGTATGACTATGCACTGTTCAAAGCCATCTGGGGCAGCCAAGCCTTGCGTGACTGGAATACATGGCCTGACGGCCTGGCCCAGCGTGATGCAGACGCACTGCAAGCCGCAGCCGCTTCACTCGCAACTGAAATTGAATTCTGGAAATTCTGTCAGTGGTGCTATGACCGCCAATGGCGAAAATTGAAGCATTACGCCAATGCCAACGGCGTCCACATGATCGGCGATATGCCGATCTTTGTCGCTTATCAAAGTGCCGACGTATGGGCGCATCAGGATTTATTTGAACTCAACGCAGACGGCTGTCCGATAGCCGTGGCCGGCGTTCCTCCGGATTACTTCAGCAAGACAGGGCAACTTTGGGGCAACCCGCTCTATCGCTGGGAGCGCCATGAAGAGAGCGGCTACGTCTGGTGGATCGCACGTATGAAACATGTGTTGCAACACTTCGATGTGGTTCGGGTTGACCATTTTCGCGGATTTGCCAATTACTGGGCAGTCCCCGCCGATGAGTCCACCGCAATCAATGGCGAATGGAGACCGGGACCGGGAGAAAGTCTGTTTGACGCCTTCAAACAAGCTTTCAGGGCTTTGCCCATCATCGCCGAGGATTTGGGCCTTATCACGCCAGACGTGATCGCGCTGCGGGATAAATTCAATCTGCCCGGCATGCGTATCCTGCAATTCGCATTCGGCGAGGACGAGCGCAACTATTTCCTGCCGCACCACTACATCGCCAACGCGGTCGCCTACACCGGTACTCACGATAACGACACCAGCATCGGCTGGTGGAAGTCAGCCGGCGAGCACGAGAGAGGCTTTGCACGGCGATACCTGAACAGCGACGGCAGCCAGATCAACTGGGACATGATCAAGGCGTTATCCGCCTCCGTCGCCAATACCGTGATCTATCCGCTACAGGATGTCATCGGCCTCGACGGAGCACATCGCATGAATTTCCCTGGAACTGCCAGCGGAAATTGGGAGTGGCGCTTTTCCTGGGACCAGCTAGACGAACAAAAAACCACTTCTCTGGCAACATTGACCGCACAAGATCAACGCAATCCACGTTCAGCCTGAACTGGGCAATGGCACGGGTTATTCAGCGCAAATGGGAAAGTTTATTGCACCCCGGGATTATTTCTGAGTTAGAATTTTATTTGTTGCATCAAAGATGCACTATTCGGGTTACTTAATTGGAAGCGCAAATAAGCCATTCAGGTTATTTAATTAATTGGATGCGAAGATACACTGTTCGGGTAGTTTAATTAACTGAATCCGCCCTCGCGGAAATTCGAATACAACTGGCTAAGTTATTTATGAAAATCAAGGCATCTCACTGGTACCACTTTTTTGGCGGGGTTGCTCTGCTCCTCCTTATTATTCAAGTTCTTTCCGGCTCGGTTTTGACGCTGTTTTATATCCCCCAACTGAAGGAAGCCTACCCCAGCATTCAATACCTCTACCGTGAGCTTGTCGCCGTTGCATGGATAAGGGACACCCACCGCTGGGCAGCACTTTTCCTGATGGTTACGGTGATAATGCACTTCATTAGAAGCTTTTTAAGAAAAGATTATCTTATCCGGGATAGCAAGACATTGTGGCTGACCGGCATCCTGCTCTTCCTGCCCATGTTGGGGTTTTTGTTTACTGGAGTTATCCTGGCTTGGGAATGGAGAGGGTATTGGTTCATGGAGATGGTACCCAATTACGCGAACGAAATCCCTTTGATCGGGCCTTCGTTAGGTGATTTTCTCCTCGACGCCTTTACCCTTAATCGGGCGCTGGTAGTGCATATTTGTATTCTTCCTGCCATCACGTTGGTGTTAATGGGCATTCACACCTTCAGCAAGGTAATGAAAAGAGCGGGTGGGCTTACCCTGTATGCCATTGAGCATCTTCCGCTCACTATTCCGTTTTTACTGGCAATTGCCGTCCTGGCCTATGCTCTACCGATGCCCTCTCAGGATCCTGAGATCATACCGATGCCCTTGGAAGGCGAAGGTATCCCGATGGCGGAGTGGTTCATTCTCATTTTTTACGTGCCTTACTTGTACTTTAAGGGATTTATGGCGACCTTATTCGGTTTCTATATTCCGCTCATTATTTTTATAGTTTTGGCTATATTTCCCTATTTTCTCAAGGCGCAGGGCAAGACTGGCAACAGGGCCCAGCCGGCGACCCCGGCTACTAGGAAAACAGGCGTATTTGCACAAATCATGAGGCCAGTACGGGAAGTTTTGGGCGAAAAAACACTGACAAAAACGCTGGGTGTACTAAGTGTGAGTCTGGTAGCAATAGCGCTGTTCGCTCCGTTTTATGCGGTTTCCTATCCGTCGCCTACCATGGGCTGCAATTCATGCCACAATGCCAGCATGGGAGATCGGCTGGGGCTGCCTCCGCCAACTTTCAAAAACAGGATACTGAACCCCACTCTTAAAGATAATACGTTTATGGTGGAGCACTGGTTTTACCCGCAGGTTGTCTGGTAGATATTATTGTTTTGGTCGGGGTAGCACTCTGGGGTGTGTTAACAACGAAACCTTGATGGCGCTACCGTGTATGGCAGTCGCAGCGTGTTGATTTTTAAAAGTGGCAGTTGAACCACGAAAGAATCGCGTGGTCTCTGTGTGCGTTGCGGTGAAACACTCCATTCAGCTTAAAATAAGCTGAAGATGAGTGTATTTTTAATTGAAAAAATAGGGGGCTGCTTTGATCCTGAAGTGTAAAAAAGAACTTTTTGGCTGGATATTGCTGGTTCTTGCCATTACGGTAACGGGCTGTGATCGTTTGGGGAACACTAGCACCCTGCCTGAAGATGGGCCCGAGGTTGTTACAAAGCGGTTCTATGAATTAATCTCAGCTGCGAAGCTCGAAGGAGGTTCTACGACTGCCAGTGAAGCATATAAGATGATCGATACCAGGGTTTCCAATTTGAACTTGAACCAGTTCCTGGAGATTATTAAGGGTTACCCGGAAAAATTCGTGGTGGACGTGGGTAAAACCGAGATCAAGGGGACTCAAGCCCTGGTCGCCATAAGCTATAAGTTGCCCTCCAGTTTTGGTGGTGAATATACAGTGCAGGAGGTGTTGCCTCTTAATGTTGATCCCACCACCCACACATGGAAGATTGACTTTACCGGCGATAGTTATGGGATGCAAAAGGATGATGCAATAGCGGCGAGCAAGTCTGAAATTTCTCCGGGGAGTAAATAATAATGAGTGCTGTCAAGGTCGCAGAGTGGATCAGGGAGCTGATCCGGTTAAAAAAAGGGCAGGCCGTGCCTGCGCACGTAAATTTCTTTTATTGCTTTGGCGGCATCTCGCTATTTCTTATCCTCATCCAGTTGGTCTCGGGCGTATTCATGCTTTTTTTCTATACCCCAGAACCCGACAAGGCCTTGCTGAGCATTGCGAATTTAAGCAATGAGGTAGCCTTTGGATGGCTGTTCAGGAATATGCATCGGTGGATTGCCACCCTTCTTCTGGCAACCGTATTTTCCCATATGGTCATTGTATTTTATTTGAAAGCCTACCAGAGTCCCCGGCAGTTCACCTGGCTAAGCGGCGTTTCTCAGTTGCTCCTGGTGTTCCTGATGGTTGTAAGCGGGCTTATTCTCCCATGGGACTGGAGATCTTACTGGTCTTATGCATTATGGATAGATTACATTGGAACCTGGACGATTGTCGGGGAACCCATCAAGAATATGATACTTGATAACTTTACCCTCAGTGCGGCGTATTACATCCATATATTGGCAATCCCGTTAATTCTTGCCGCTTCTTTGCTTTTTCACTTCAAAATGATACGGCGATATGGGATATCGAAGCCGTTATAAGCCGCTGTTAACTGAATGGGAGTAACTGAACATGGCATCCAAAAAAAGAGAAATCATCGTTGCGACCAAGTACGCACCCCCTTATCCGCAAAAATTTTATGCTTTTTGGCCGGAACATGCGATAAAGGCCGGGGCGCTGATATCGGTTATTTTTCTGGGGTTGCTGTTGTTGTCTTATCTCATTCAGGTGCCAATGGATCCCGCTATGCCACCCATGCCCGATGAGGGCTTCCACATACCCTCCCCGGAGTGGTATCTGATGTTTCTGTTTCAGCCTTTTTGGTATCTGACCGGGGATAATGTTAAATGGTTACCGGTTGCCACGTTTTGGCTCCCTCTGCTGGCCGTGGTTTTTCTGTTTCTGGTACCGGTTATTTTTCGCAAACACAGCAAAACTCGTTTTGGAATCACTGCCACCTCAATCGTGGCAATTGCCATCTATGCCGGGCTGGTATGGGGAGTTCCGATGGGAGCCGTGGTAGCCAGTGGATCTCCGATCAAGGCCTTGGGCTGTCCGTCTTGCCACAATCCCATGATGGGCCAAAGGCAAGCCTTGCCTCCTGCCAAAATGGGCGAGTATTACAGGGTTGAACGCCAGCGGCAGGTGAATCTGGGCGGTTACAACATAGGCGGTGAAGAGAGTGCGGATCATGCAGGCGGATCCTACAAAGATGCCAACTGGCAACTGCGCCATGTTTATGAGCCCACCATGACGTGGTGATCCCCGTTTAGGCAACATATCAATTTTACTAGCCACTTTACAATGAGAACAAACATTCATTTTTTTCTGCATAAATCCAGTTACGGTATGGTGCTTTTATTGTGTGGAACCCTCTTGGTTGGAGGAACCGCTTTCGCACAGGGTGAACACGACCATGGCAATGCCAAAGATCCGGTTATGTCCAAAGATTTAATGAGTGGCCACGACCATGGCGGCAGCAAAGGTCAAGTTATGTCTGCTACCCCAACCCCGATCAAGGAGGTGGCGCTACCAGAAGGACTCAGTTCGGCACAGTCGATGGCCATCGATTCGGCAGGACGTGTCTGGTTTACCGAGAAGGTCGGTAAAAAGCTTGCTGTGTATGATCCGGAGAAAAAAGAGTTTGCAACCCACGCTCTTCCCGTCTCGTGGGGGAATGTTGGATTTTCAAATATTACCCTGGGTTCGGATGGTGAAATCTGGTTTACCGTGACGCGATGGATTGAGGGAGCAGACGAGCCGCATATACTGGGACGATTTACACCTGCGGACGGGTATTTCACGAAATTTGCTATTCCCCATAATTCAATTCCGGAAGAATTGATCGTGGATGCCAATGGCACGGTATGGTTTCTTGCCTCCAATAAGAACAGTCTCTATCGCATCGATCCCAAGACTTTTGCGCTAAAGGGGTATCCAATTCCCACCGCCAACGGCAGTCCCAGAAGTTTAGCTGCCGACCAAAAAGGACATATCTGGTTTGTTCAATCCACTGCCAACAAATTAGGAAAGTTTGTTCCGGAACAAGAGGTATTTTATGAATATGATTTGCTCACTCAATTTGCAAATCCGGGAAAAATCTCCGTTGATCAGCATGGCAAGATATGGTTTGTGGAAGTGACGGCAAACAGGCTGGGAATGTTTTCTCCCGAACAGAACCGGTTTGACGAAGCCATTATTCCCACCCCCAGCAGCTCACCTGTTGCGCTTGTGAATGACGATAATGGAAACGTCTGGTTTTTGGAATATAAGGGAAATAAGGTGGGTGTCTTTAATTCAGAGAAGGCGACCTTTCATGAATACGACATCCCCAACTACGGCAGTTTGCCGGCAGACATGGCAATAGATCGCAAGCGGGCCCTGCTCTGGTTCACTCAAAGTGCCACTGATGCAAAGCGATTGGGGATGCTTTCCATTAACGAAGTGTTGGCAGAAATTAACAAGCAAAATACTACGCCGACAAGTCCTGCTGCTGAGAAGACATCCGATGGGCACATGTTCAAATGGCTGGCTTATCTCGCGGTGATTATAGGCATCGCTACCCTAGGCTGGCGGTTAACCAGAAGGTCTCGCAAAGGTGGGCATTCATAAACCATACCCCTGCAGGTTTTTTGCTACACAAGCCTTTCTCTGTAAAAAAAACCATCCAGTTCATGAAACTTTTCTGGCTTTGACGTATCGATAAGCCGTGTTCCCCCTATCATTGGTCCTGGTCTGGTTGCTCTGGGCAAAACAGGAAGTCACTCACGTTTTGCAAGGCTTCCGCAACCATGCAGTCATACTCTTCGCCCTGTTTTAATAAGGATAATGTAGTGAAAATAGTAACTGTATTTTTGATAATTCTCGGTAATTTTCTATGCTCACCGTCCTGGGGAGCAGATGCTTTCAAGTCGTTCGAAATGCCCACTGCGTTTACTTTACCCACCAAGATAGTCGTCGACAAAGCAGACACCGTTTGGTTTATAGAGTCCAACCTGAACAAAATTGGCAGGTTCCTGCCTGCCAAGGGTATTTTTTCCGAGCACAATATACCTACTCCTTCAAGCGTCCCCACGGATGTGACCATCAGCAAGACGGGTGAGCTATGGTTTACCGAGGCAGATTCAAACCAGCTTGGCGTTCTCGATCCAGTCTCGCTGACGTTTAAGGAATATGATATTCCCACAATAGCAAGCAATCCCGGAGGGATTGCGTCTGATCGAAGGGGAAATATCTGGTTTACTGAATTTTATGGTAACAAGATCGGCATGTTCGACCCTCGGAAAGAAATATTCCGGGAATATCCGATTCCTACACCCGCCAGTCGTCCATCGGGCATTGCCGTGGATAAAAATGGCATGGTGTGGTTCCTGGAAACTGAAAGCAACAATCTAGCCAGGTTAAATCCAAAGGATGGCGCGATTCATGAGTTCGAACTCCCGACACCCCACCAAGCCTCAAGGGAAATTGCGATAGACAGATCAGGGCAGCTCTGGCTTGGCGGCAACGTGGGACGTGATTTGATGGTATTTAATCCCGTGACCAGAAAATTCAGGTCCTTTCTGCTGCCGAATAACGGTGCAATTGAAAGTATGACTGTGGCACGCAATGGAAAAATATTTTGCACACTCAAAACGGGCAGCACGATAGCAGTGTTCGACCCGAAAATCAGCGCGTTTATGGAATTCGACGTGAGCGTTGGTAAGAGTAAACCTAAGGGCATTGGCACTGATTCAAGGGGGAATATCTGGTTTGCTGATATGGAAAAGAATGCATTAGTCAAACTTGATGCAAGTGTAGTGGCAAAACTGTGGGTAAAATGAAGCGCGCAAAATACTGGGGATTCGTCAGTATTTTCTCGTCAACAGTGGACAGAATATGAAAACATACAAACTGGTAGTGGGCGCGATTATTCTTGCAATCGTTGCGGCGATTGGCGCAGTGGTTATTCCCAACCCGTTAGGTGCGCAGATATTGGCAGAAGCCAAGTATCGGGGCTATCTCCCCTATACCACTGACGAGGCCGTTTCCCTTGCCTATACCCGATGCACCACCTGCCATGCTGCCGACAAGATGCTCAAATACTGCAATCGGTGCGGGCCACCTTTTGTCGTCGTTATCCATTCCATGAAAAAATATGCGGAGTTGATGAACCTGAAAGGTGGGCAATTTAAGCCGTTCTCCGATGCTGAGGCGGTTGCAATTGCGCAGGCATGGAATGGCCTGGTCGGTAATTGGGAGCCTGATTGGGGCACAAAGGACATCCAGAAACTCTTGCAGGGTGATCAGGCGCTGATTCGTTTGGCCATGACCCCGTTGAATGAAAGGCCAATAGAGTTGGCGCTGAAAAATAAGCAGGCACCAGGCACTCAAAAAGAAGACAGAAAAATCATTCCCTGATCATAACGGGCACGGCCATTTATCGGAAAAAGTATTTGGTCTCAGCGCAAACCGGGAGCCAAACCTTATATCTTGAGGCAATGCGCCGGTACCATTTACCTACGAATCTGCCTTGAGAATTTGGAGTGGCGATCGTCGTAGCAACTGTCGGGTCGCCAACCAGCCGGACAACGTCACGATCAAGATGCCGCCCACCGTGCCAACCACGCAAATGCTTGCATTGAATTGCCACGGAATCTCCAACACGAAACGCGCCAGCACCCAACCCAGCAGCACCGCGCCTGCCGCGGCGAACAAGCCGCTCAAACCGCCCAGCAACGCAAATTCAGAAAGGTGCAAACGCCGCAGATAAGCACTGTCTGCTCCTAAAGTGCGTAGGATCGCCGCTTCATGGTTACGCTCATCCTGCGTAGACAACAAGGCGGCATACAACACCGCGAGGCCAGTCAACAACGTGAACAGGAATACCGCGCTCACCGTCTGCGCGATCTGGTCCACAATGCCGCGTACTTGGGCGATTACCGCACCGGTATCGATCAGCAGCAAGTTGGGGAATTCTCGCGCCAGCTCATCTCCCGCGCGCACTTTGTCCGGCGGTAAATAGAAACTGCTGAGATAGCTGGCTGGGAAATCCCTGAGTATTTCCGGCGTGGTGATGACAAAGAAATTCACCTTCATCGAATCCCATTGAACTTTGCGCAGATTGCTGACGCGCGCCGTGAAGCGGCTACCTGTCACATCGTAGGTAAGCTCGTCGCCGAGGTGAATACCCAGGGTCTTGGCGATGCCCTCCTCCACAGAAAGTTGACCCTTCCCGTTTTCAGCCCACCAGGCTCCGCTTACCAACTCATTCCACTCCGGCATCCGCTCGGCATAGGAAAGATTGAATTCACGTTCCACCAAACCTTGTGTGCGCGGATCAGCATAGTTTTCGGCACTGATCATTTGATCGTTGATGGCAAGCAGGCGACCACGCACCATCGGCAACAACGCGGGCGGCGGCAATCCATGCCGCATGAAGAATACATTCACACCTTGCAATTGATCCGGCTGGATATGGATCACGAACCGATTTGGCGCATCGGGCGGCAATTTACCCTGCCAGCTTTGCAGGAGATCGCCACGAACCAGTGTGAGCAGCAGCAACGCCATGCCGCCCAGGCTGAACGCGACGACCTGCACTACCGAACTGTGTCCGTGACGCGCAAGATTATTGAATGCTTGCCGGCAATGGGCTGGCAGCCTGGTTGAGAAACGAGCCAGGGTGTGCACGAGAACCCACGCCAGCCAGCCAAACACCACCAACCCGGCCAGCAATCCACCCAACACGGCCAAACCCAGTTTCAGTGAACCGGCATGCCACAGGAACAAGCCCGCCAATACCCCAACGGCCAAGCCGTAGATCAACCAGCCACTGGCTTGCGGCAAACCCAGTTCGCGGCGCAGCACGCGCAACGGCGACACTCTGCGCAACTGCAGCAAGGGCAGGATGGTGAATCCCAGCAACAAGGCAAACCCGCTGGCCGCCGCCTTGAGCAGGGGCAATGCTCCGGGTTGCGGTAAATTGGCATCGCGCAAGGACGCGATGCTCTCAACCAGCGCAGCTTGCGTGGCATAGCCCAGCAAACCGCCAAGCAGCACCGCCAGCACACCGAACAGAATGAATTGATAGAGGAATAGCCACAGCACCTGGCTCTGCTGTGCACCGAGGCAGCGCATCACCGCGCAACCATCCAGATGACGCAGCACAAAACGCCGCGCCGCCAGTGCCAAGGCCACACCGGCGAGGATGGCGGCAGTGAGTGCGGCCAGACCGAGAAAATGCTCGGCACGTTCCAGTGTGATGCGAATCTCGGGACGCGCATCGCGCACGTCTTCCACCTTTTCATTGCCGGAAAGCCCGGGTTCGATGGCGATACGATAGCCCTGCACTTGCGCTGTCTCGCCCGCGATCAGCAAACGATAGCTGATGCGGCTGCCTTCCTGCAACAGCGCGGTGGAAGCCAGATCTGCATCGTTCATCAACACGCGCGGGGCAAAACTAAAAAACCCAAAGGAGGGATCGATATCCTTCACAATGCGCGCCGCCACAGTGAATCGCTGCGCGCCGATACCGACCTCGTCGCCCACATTCAAATCGAGGCGCCGCAACAGACGTTCATCCGCCCACACCGTGCCGCGGGCAGGAATCAAAACACTTCCCTCGCCCACTTGTGTAAGAGGGGTTGGGGGAGAGGATATGCCATCATCGATCCCGATCCTGCCGCGCAATGGATAGCCCGCCTCTGCCGTCTGGATCTCGCTCAACAACACCTGTTCACCATGCACCACCATGCTGGGGAAGGTACGGCTCTGCACCACCTGCAAGCCACGTGTTTCAGCCAACTTGCGATAATCCGTGGAGAATGGGCGGGTGGACGTGATGCGCAGATCGGCACCGATCAGGTCGTGTGCTTGCTGTTGCAAGGCCTGTCGCACGCGATCGGCGAACAGGCCGACTGTAGCCAAGCTGCCTACCGCCAACACCAGCGCCAGCAACAGCACGCGCCATTCTCCGGCGCGCCAGTCACGGCGTAATAGTTTGAGTGAGAGCAGAAAGACATTCATGGTGAAATCCAGCCAACATGATGCGGGTAATTATGTACCCGTTGGCGGTTTAAACACACAAGCGGGACTGCGAAAGTAAGTATCCCCCGGCAAAGCCGGGGGCTTTATTTTGTGAGCCGCTCAAAGCGGCTTAACGGGGTCGCTTACGCGGTCCCTTCCCTTGTGGCCACCTGAAGGTGGCCGGTCAGCGCCATAGGTTCATCTGGTCTATGCGCCGGTCTTCTTCCTCTTGGTGGCGTATGTACTCTCGTATCAATTCTTCATCTCGTCCTACCGTTGATACGAAGTAGCCTCTCGCCCAGAAGTGCTGCCCTACAAAGTTGCGTTTGCGCTCTCCATACACCCGCGCCAAATGGATCGCGCTCTTGCCTTTGATGTACCCCACCACCTGCGATACTGCATATTTCGGCGGGATCGATATCAGCATATGCACGTGATCCTGCATCAGGTGACCCTCTTCTACCTTGCTCTCTTTGTACTGCGCCAGCTTCTTGAATACCTCTCCAAGGTGCGGCCTCAGCTGTTCATACAACTTTTTTCTTCCACACTTCGGAATGAATACCACGTGGTATTTGCACTCCCATTTGCTATGGCTTAGGCTTTCGCTGTCGTCCATCTCGATTCTCCTTTCTTCGTGTGCTTGGCGGCTCACGAGTTGGAGTGTCGCAGATGGACTCCCGTAATTGTCAAACTTCTACTGCCACCCCGGCATAGCCGGGGGATTTCCCATCATGGGTTAACCGAGGATGAGTTGGTATCCACCGTTTTGTTTTCACGCGGAGGCGCGGGGAATGCGGAGTAGGGTCGATGACAGACCAGTTTTTCTCCGTGTCTCCGCGTGAGAAGAACGACGGGCCCGGCGTTATCCCCAACTCACGCCAACAACTGCAACGGCGATGGTAATCACGCCAAGGGTGAGATTGAGGGCAACCAGTTTGCGTATCTTGCCCAGCAACGCGGCAGCCTCCGGCCAGCGTTCTTTGTCAACATGCAGATTGAACGGGATGTAGCAGGCGAAGAAAACGTAGGCATAAATAACAGTCATCACCAACCCCAGCAACAGCATGCTGTGCACGTAACGCGGCGCGTGTGCCATGCCGCCGTACTGATAGATCATGTAGAAGCCGGTGACAAGGATCAGCCCGACCGCCACCCACACCCAGTTGAAGAAGCGGCGGAATACGTTATCCCACAGTCCCAAGCGCTGCGGCGGCTGCAACACATCGACGGCAGCGGGACGAAGCACAACGTAGGCAAAGAACATGCCGCCGACCCAAGCCAATACTGCCAGCAGGTGGATGAGTTTGAAATAGATCATGTCGATTCTCCAGGATGATGCGAAGCAAATTGTCGCACCGGTTTGAATGTCTTGCGATGCACTGCCGAGACGCCGTGTAACTGAAGGGCGGCAAGGTGGGCTGCGGTGGGGTAACCCTTGTGCGCGTCGAAGCCGTATTGCGGATAACACACGTGCAGCCAAAGCATCAGTTCGTCGCGCGCCGTCTTGGCCAGGATGGAGGCGGCAGAAATGGCTGCGACCTTGCTGTCTCCCTTGACGATGGCCTGACTGGGAATGCCGGTGTGCGGACAATACAGGCCATCGACCAACACTTGCTGTGGCCGCATGGGCAAAGCCTGCACCGCGCGTTGCATCGCCAGCAAGGTGGCTTGCAGGATGTTGAGGTGGTCGATTTCCTCCACCCCGGCGTAGGCCACGGCCCAGGCCAGTGCGCGCTCGCGAATGATGGGGGCCAATCGCTCACGTTGTTTCTCGGAGAGTTTCTTGGAATCTGCCAACCCTTCGATTGGACGCGATGGATCGAGAATGACAGCAGCCGCACTCACCGGCCCAGCCAGCGGACCGCGCCCCGCCTCATCCACGCCGCAGATCAATACGATCCCTCCACTCATGCGAGAAACGGCAGGATGGCTTGCGCAGCTTTGTGTGCCGTATCCTGGCGCAGGCTGCGATGCATCTCGCCGAAGGTCTGCTCCAGTGCCGCCACCGCCGGTTTGTTGTTGACCGCGTTCAACAGTGCCTGTGCCAGATTCTCCGGCGTGGCATCGTCCTGGATGATTTCCGGCACCACGAAGCGCCCGGCCAGGATATTGGGCAATCCCACATAAGGCTGGTATCTCATGCTCCGCATCAAGCGATAAGTCAGCCACGGCATCTTGTAGGTGATCACCATCGGGCGTTTGAGCAGTGCCACTTCCAGCGTCGCGGTACCGGAAGCAACCAGCACGCCGTCAGCCGCGATCATGGCGTCGTGTGCATGACCGAACAACAGCGTGAGGGGAAGATGCTGCGCATCCTGCTGCCATAACGCGTGCTCGAACTGCTCGCGTGTCTCGCGCGTGACCAGCGGCACCAGAAACTGCGCCTGCGGACACTGTTGCAGGATGCATTTGGCCGTTTCGATGAAGGTGACAGCTAGTTGTTGCACTTCGCTCTGGCGGCTGCCGGGCAGGAGCGCGAACACGCGAACTTCCGGACGGATCCGCATCTGCTCGCGCATCGCGGTGCGGTTGGTCTGCTCCGGTAATAAATCGGCCAGCGGGTGACCGACATAGGTGACCGGCACCCCGGCCTGTTCGTAGATCGGCGCCTCAAACGGAAACAGCGCGAGGATATGCGAGGCTGCCCGTTTGATCTTGTGGATACGCTCGCCGCGCCACGCCCAAATGGACGGACTAACATAGTGCACGGTGGGAATGCCGTGTGTTTTCAGTGCCAGCTCGAGGTCAAGATTGAAATCCGGCGCGTCTATGCCGATGAATAAATCGGGTGGATGAGCCAGAAAACGCTCGCGCAGTGAGCGCCGAATACCGGCGATCTCGCGATAATGGCGCAGCACTTCGACGTAGCCGAGGACGGCGAGTTTTTCCAGCGGGAAAAGTATTTCCATACCGACCGCCTGCATCTTGGGGCCGCCGATACCGATGAAACGGACCTTGGGTTTAGCCTGGCGGATGGCCGTCATCAGCATGCTGGCAAGCAGGTCGCCCGATGCCTCGCCCGCCACGATGGCAATGGTTTTTTCAGTCTCGTTCATGGCTGCTTAACGCACGATGCCGCGGCTGGCGTGACTGAGGAAGGCCAGCATATTGTCGATGTCCGCATCGGCTTCGGCCACTTGACCGCGCATTGCGGCGATTTCCTGTTGCGCCGCTTCGAAGCTGCTGCCGGCGCGATACAGGGTGCGATACATCTTTTTGATCATGTCGAGACGCGGGGCGGAATAGCCAACGCGACGCGGTCCTTCCTGGTGCGGGCCTTTGGCCTCGGCCGGATTGCCGACCGCAGTCACGAATGGGGGAAGGTCTTGCGACAGACGGGTCTGGAAACCGAGCATGGCGAAGTCGCCGATACGCACGAACTGGTGGATGCCGCTCATGCCGCCGATCAGGGTATGGTCGCCGACCGTCACATGTCCCGCGAACTGCACCGAATTGGCGATGACATTGTGATCGCCAATATGGCAATCATGTGCCAGATGCACATAAGCCATGATCCAGTTGTCGCTGCCGATCGAGGTGACCCCGCCATCCTGCACCGTGCCGAGGTTGAAGGTACAGCTTTCGCGGATGGTATTGTTGTCGCCGATAACGAGTCGGGTCGGCTCGCCCTTGTACTTCTTGTCTTGCGGGATCTCGCCGATGGAGCTGAACTGAAAGAAGCGGTTGCCCTTACCAATGGTGGTATGCCCGTCGATCACGACATGCGGCCCGACCACCGAACCCGCGCCGATCCCGACATGCTCGCCAATGATGGAATACGCACCGACCGACACATCATCGGCCAGTTTGGCGTTGGGATGAATGAGGGCTGAAGGATGACGCGAGCTATTCATTACCTGGTCCGTAATGTGCAAATCAAATCTGCTTCCGCTACCACTTGCCCATCCACTTCAGCCCTGCCGATGAATTTCCACATGCCGCGCCGGTTCATCGCAATGGAGACTTTGAGCAGCAACTGATCGCCGGGACTGACCGGGCGTTTGAAACGGGCATTCTCAATGCCAACGAAGTAATACACCGAATCATCGCTGGGCAAGGTCCCCATCGTCTTGAACGACAGGATAGCCGCCGCCTGTGCCATCGCTTCGATCACCAGCACGCCGGGCATCACCGGATGATGCGGATAGTGGCCGGGGAAGAACGGCTCGTTCATGCTCACGTTCTTGAGCGCCACAATTTTTTCGTTCGGTACAACCTCCAGCACGCGGTCGATCAACAGGAACGGATAACGGTGCGGCAAATGCTGCAACACCTCATGGATGTCCATTGCGGTACTCATGCTTACTCTCCCTTTAATGATTTTATCTCTTGTTCCAAGGCCTTGACCCGCTTGACCAGTTCGCCCAGATGGCGCAGATGGACGGCAGTGTTGCGCCACTCGTCGTTCTTGCTGAACGGGAAAATCCCGGCGTAGCTGCCCGCCTCGGTAATGGATTTTCCGATCAGGGTGAAGGAGGCGATCTCGACGTGGTCGGCGATCTGCAGATGGCCCAAAATCCCGGCGCTGCCGCCGATGCGGCAATACTTGCCGATGGTCGCACTGCCGGCGATGCCGACGCAGCCGGCAATGGCGGTATGTGCACCGATGCGCACGTTGTGGGCAACCTGGATCTGGTTGTCCAGCTTCACGCCCTCCTCGATCACGGTGTCGTCCAGCGCGCCGCGATCGATCGTCGTGTTCGCACCGATCTCGACATGATCACCGATCAGCACGCGGCCGATCTGCGGAATCTTCAGCCAGCGCCCCTCGTCCATGGCGATACCAAAACCATCGGCGCCGATCACCACACCGGAATGCGCGATCATGTGCTGGCCAATAACACAGTCGTGATAAATCGTCACGTTGGGATAGAGTCGGGTTTGCGCGCCCACCACCGTCCGCTCACCGATGACACAACCCGCCATCACCACTGTTCCATCCCCGATGCGCGCGGCAGCACCAATTGAGACATGCGCGCCGATGTGTGCATCCGGCGCAATCACGGCCCCTGCACCGATCACCGCCGTCGGGTGAATCCCCGGCGGCATGGCTGGCAGTGGATTGAGCAAGGCGGATAATTTGGCAAAATAGGAATAAGGATTGGCCGCCACGATGCGCGGCAACTCCGTCAGCGCCGCATCGCTTTCGGCGAGGATGACCGCTGAAGCATGGCTGTCCGCGAGCTGCCTGCGATATTTGGCATTCGCCAGGAATCCGATATCGCCGGGTGCCGCCTTTTCCAGTGTAGCCACCTGCAACACTTCGGTTTCAGGATTTCCAAGCACCTTGCCGCCCAGGCGGGTGACGATTTCAGACAAACGAAAGCTTGAATTTTCCATGAGGTGCAACCGCGCTTTATTTGCCCGTCGGCTCGTTCTGTTCGCCCGCCAGATACTTCAGCACCTTGTCGGTGATATCCACTTTCGGACTGCGATAAACCGCTTCTTGCAGGATGACATCGTATTGCTCGCTTTCGGCAATTCGTTTGATTGCCTGGTCTGCTCTGGCCAGGATCCGTGCCAGCTCTTCATTCTGGCGCAGGGACAGATCCTCGCGGAACTCGCGTTGCCTGGTTTGCAGCATCAGATTTAAATTGGCGAGCTCGCGCTCCTGGATGCGGCGCGCGGCATCCGACAGGGTTGCCCCTGCTGATTCAAGACTCGTTTTGGCATCCTGTAATTGCTTGGCCAGCGCCTTGACTTCCTGCTCGCGCACGGCAAATTCCTTGTCGATTTTTTTTTGCGCCACAAGCGCCGGTTCAGATTCGCGCAGAATGCGCTCGGTATCGACGAAGCCGATACGGGTAGATTCCGCCATGGCACCGGCGGCGAAAGCGAACAGCAAGATGCCCGTCACTATTCCGTATTTCATATTGA
>Ga0210005_1001207_pt1 | contig 17197 bp, 17 predicted proteins | sample CryGey02umfilter_3_FD_183961 | JGI IMG/M metagenome (GOLD analysis project Ga0210005, IMG submission 183961) | Groundwater microbial communities from aquifer in Utah, USA - Crystal Geyser 4/9/14 0.2 um filter (SPAdes) (version 3) | ecosystem: Environmental > Aquatic > Deep subsurface >... | reverse complement strand
CCTTTGAGCACCGCGATCTCTTCGTCTTGGGAGAAATCTTCCTGCTGGATGCGGACGGCTTCCTTCATGTTCAACCTCCCGAGAACTTGGCCATGAAGGCCACCTCGCTGTTGTCCGCCAGCGGCAGTGACAGGTCGCGCACATGCTCGCCGTTGACCGCCATCATGCTGACGATCTTGAATGCCTGCGGATGTTGCGCCGCCAACTCATCGCGCAGTTGTTGGAGCGTCATACCGGCACGATGCCCGACTTGCAGCACATTGCTGCCGATGCGATCCGCCACCGGACCGAAGAACAACACCTTGATCATTTATTTTCTCCGCGCTGCCACACGCCGCTTTTCCCGCCGCGTTTTTCCTCCAGTTGCACGCACTCGATGCGCATGCCGCGGTCGATCGCCTTGCACATGTCGTAGATGGTCAGCAGCGCCACATTGGCGGCGGTCAGCGCCTCCATCTCGACCCCGGTCTGACCGCTACACGTCGCCGTGGCCAGCACTTTGATGCCGACACAGCCTTCGCCGTCAGCCTCCAGCACTTCGCTGAAGGCAATATCCACGCCCGTCAGCATGATTGGATGGCACATCGGAATGATGTCCGGCGTGTGCTTGGCGGCCATCACCGCGCCGACATCGGCCACGGTCAGCACATCGCCCTTGGCAATCTTGCCCGCACGGATGCGTTCCAGTGTCGCCGACTGCATGCGCAGCACGCCGCTGGCGATGGCGACGCGCGTCGTCTCAGCCTTGGCGGAAACATCCACCATGCGCGCGCGGCCGGAATCGGAAAAATGGGTCAGATCATTTTTCATGTGTTCTGCACCACGATTTTCGGGAATGTGGCGCTGTGATCCTGCGCCATGTCGGCGATCTTCACCGCCACGCGGCGCGCGATCTGTTTATAGATCTTGCTGAGTTTGCCATCCGGATCGGCCACCACCGTCGGCTTGCCGGAATCCGCCTGTTCGCGGATATGGATGTCGAGCGGCAGGCTGCCGAGGAATTCCGTGTTGTAGTCGGCACACATCTTCTCCCCGCCGCCCGCACCGAAGATGTGTTCCTCGTGGCCGCATTTTGAGCAGATATGCGTGCTCATGTTTTCGACGATGCCGATGATCTTCACATCAACCTTCTCGAACATCTTGAGCCCTTTGCGCGCATCCATCAGCGCGATGTCCTGCGGCGTGGTGACGATCACGGCGCCGGTCACCGGCACTTTTTGCGCCAGGGAGAGTTGGATGTCGCCGGTGCCCGGCGGCAGATCGACCACGAGGTAGTCCAGATTGTCCCATTTTGTCTGGTGCAGCAGTTGATCCAGCGCCTGCGTCGCCATCGGGCCGCGCCAGATCATCGGTGTGTCGGCATCGATGAGAAAGCCGATCGACATCACTTGCAGCCCATGGTTTTGCATGGGCTGCATGCGTTTGCCATCTTCGGATTGCGGATTGCCGCTGATGCCGAGCATGGTCGGTTGCGAGGGGCCGTACACGTCGGCATCCAGTATCCCGACGCGCGCGCCTTCGGCCGCCAGCGCCAGGGCCAGATTGACCGCGGTGGTGCTCTTGCCCACGCCGCCCTTGCCGGAGGCCACGGCGATGATGTTCTTCACGCCGTCCACCAGCTTCACCCCGCGCTGTACCGCATGCGGTACGACTTTGCTGGAGACATTCGCCTCGACCTTGCCGACACCCTGCAACGCAGACTGGAGGTGGTTTTCAACCAGCGTTTTGATCTCGCCCCACACGCTTTTCGCCGGATAACCCAGCAGGATGTCCAGCGTTATGTCATTGCCGCTGATCTGGATGTTCTTGACCGATTTGCCACTCACAAAATCCTTTTTTGTGTTGGGGTCGGTCAGAGTGGTCAGCGCTGCCTGCACGGCCTTATCGGTAATTTGCATGGATCGTTTTCTTTCAATTCAAAGCCGGTGAACGTGATGCGATGCTGCGATGATAGGCATCCACTTCTTTCAAGGCCAATTCCAATGGCATCTGCTGGTCGTCCACGCGATCCATGATCAAACGCTGCAGAATCGCGCCCAGCATTTCGATATTGGATTGCAGATGCTCGCGGATCGAGCGCAGGAACTCCGGAAGGAAGGATTCCTGATCCAGGCCGTTGATGAAATCGTCGTAGTCGTTACCGATGGCAACCCAATAGCACAGTTCGTAGATCACATTGAAGACCTTCTCCGGCACCACACTTTCCATGCCGCCCATGTTGGCTTTCACTTCTTCCAGCATGTCCGCCCTGAACTGCTCCAGATCATAACCCACCTCGCCCTTCACCACCTCTTCCGCCGTAAATTCCCATTCCATCGCGCACTCTCCTGTTTAGCCAAATATTTCCGCAAAATCTTCGTCGTCCCCCATGCAGATGGGGCACATTTCCGAGTCGTGCTCGTTCACGAAAACACGATCGCAACGGGGGCAACGTTTTTTCTCCACAGCCGCCAGCAAATGCCCTTTTTGTTTATTCACGATCACATCGTCCGCACTGCTCGGGTGCATCACCTTCGGCTGGCACACCTCCGCACAGACGTCACAGGCAACACAACGATCATTGAGGAAGGCCAGACGCCACGCGCCGACGTTTTCCAGCAACTGGATCGCGCCGGTCGGGCATACGCGCACGCACGCCTCGCAATAGGTGCAGCCCCGGTTCACCTGCCAGCCTTCGGCGGGGAGCGCAACATGGCGTGTGACGCGGACTTGCGTGCCTTCGGGCACACTGAACAAACCGTTCAGCAGCATTTTGCGATCCGGCAGGAAAGGCGCGGCAGCGCGTATCGCCATGAGCGGCGCGGGCGCCTGCTCCAGCTTGCCGCTGATCACATCCGCGCTGTGGCTGACCAGCCGCCGGAACAGATCGCGGCGCGAGGTATCCTGCGCGTGGACGTTCGCTGCCGCCTCGTCACCCGGCACTTCCAGCTCGACCCAGGCGGCAGATTGCAACCCGGCCTGATCGCACAGCAAGCGGTAGGCCTCATGATTGAGCGCAATCATTTCCGGCCCCTTGGCGGCATGCTCGCACACCCCGCAGCGCGCGGTCCCGGCCAGCTTCAGGGCGACACCGCGCCGCGCGAATTCAGCCAGCGTGACCGCATCGAGCGCGCCGAGGCAGGGCACCACCGCATCCGCGCCAATCCCGGAGGGCGCACAGGCGATCGTCATCTGCTGCGCATCGCCGCGCCTTGTGTTCAATGCCGCGAAGGAAACATCACGGTTGCCGAGCGCTTCGGTCGGACACACCGCCACGCACAAGGCGCAACTCTTGCAGTGGTCCGCCAGCACCTCGACCCCGTCATTGGAAAGCCGGATCGCCTCATGCGGACAGGCATCCGCACAACGGCTGCACGCACTGTAACTATAGCGATAGCGGACGCATCGCTCCGCCTTGAATCCGGGAACGGCCAGCATGGCTACTTGTTTATCGGTTCAAGGACTGCCTTGCCCGGCTTGCCTTTGGTCTCGGCATCGAAAGTTAACGCGGGTTTGCCCAGATCGCAGGTGCCCTTGGGCACCACAAAACCGGTCGGGGCGATGGCCGATGGCAGTTCCGATTGCGCGCTTTTCCAGGCATCCGCACCACCCTTCACGGCAAACACGCGGCGGTCGGTCGCCGCAGGTATCGAGCGTGCGACGGCCAGCGCCTCTTCATCGCTGTCTGCGACAACAAACACCGTTCCCCGATCAATCCGCATATCCTTTTCGTAGTGTTTGGAAAAGGCAAGCGGTGCGAGCTGCCTCGCCCCGGCGCTGCGCGCATCCAGCAATTGGTAATCCGCTTCCTGTTTAATTGCGCGCGCGAGATCGCGCTCGTCCAGCAACCGGCCCCCGGCAAACGCCATCATCGGCAACAGCAACAAGGCCGCAACCAAGAGGGACAACATCCGTCCGGGCAAGGAATGCGGCGTGGCATAATCGGTCGATTGCATGTTTTCTGCTCCGTAATCCTATGACAGTACTTCGCTCGGCAATGCAACGGACGAACGGGTCAGCTTGTCGATTGCCTCATCCGGATCGGCGCCGATCCATAGATCATCGTCCTGCGCTGCGCTGCCATCCTCATCCTGCTCCTTGACCCGTGCGACCGCAGTTGCCGCGATACGCGCCAGCTCTGCTTCGTCGCGCGTATCCCGCAGCGGCAGCACCAACTGCCTGACCCGCCCCCAGTGCACCCAGGGCTCAAGGTCGGCGTCCGGCTCGTGCAGCGGTGAGAACCACAGCGCCGCGCCATGCTCCAGCAGCAGCGTGGCGCAGATATTCATATCCTCGTCCTGCAGGTCGACGCTGATCAGCGCCATGGAAATCCCCTTGCCGAGCATCTGGCCAATCCACCATTCGGCGTCTGTACCGGTTGCGCTCCCATCCGTCATCAGCACATCCCATCCGGGCTGACCGATGGAAGGCTGCATGCATTTGAAACCCGCGTTCGGCGCTTTTTCCGCCAGTGCCCAATTGATCTCCCTTCTGATCGCCCGCACCCAGATGCCGATACGATCAGCACCATGCAGGCCTGCAAGACGCTCGACCGCCGCGCTGTCGCGCAGCGCCAGATCACCCACCAATACGCGTGCGGCACCGCGCGCCAGCAGTTCGCCGACACGCGCCTCGTCGCCGCTGCCTGTCGCCACGCTGACTTGCCCCAGCGTGTCCGGCAGATCCGGCGTGTCTTCGATGAAACATCCTTCTGCCGCCGACAGCTCGTCCGTCGCCATCCAGCGGGCGAAGTGCATCGTCGATACCTGCTTCATTGGATCATCCCCGATCGAATACCAGTTTGTTATAGACAAAGGGCTGGAACGGACACGCATCGTCAGCCCCGAGCAGCGCAATGGCCGGGCGCAAAGTATGCAGCGTTTCCAGCACCGGCTCAACCCTGATGCCCATATGGGCGGGGTTGTATCGCGGCAGCACCATGAGCGCGTCATCGATGAACAGGCGCGCGCTTTCCTGGTTGCCGACCTGCGTGAAATACAAGGCCAGCGCCGCGTAGGCCATGCCTTGCATGAAACGCGCGTCCGGATCCTTGTCGCCCGCCGGGCTGGTCTTGACGATATGCGCCCAGCGCTCGTTGAGCCAGTCGTGTACCGCCGCGAAATCGTTCTCGTTCCACAGGTGATCGAGCTCGCCCCAGTCCCACAGGTAATTCATCCTATCCGTTCCTCTGCAAACGCTTTTCGATCAGCGACAGGTCGATGGTCTGCGCCTCGGCGGCGGCCTTGCCGTCCTGCCCTTTTTCGCAGGCATTGCACACCGGCTCGTTGGGGTCGAATTCGTATTCGATCTCGGCCATCGGCACCTTGGCTTTACCCTGATCCACATCGTCCACCTTGACCCCGAGCAGGGAAAGTTCCCACTCCGCGAATGCGCCCAGCAACTTGGCAATCTCGCGATAAAAGGATTGTTCGGCCGCGCGTTCCAGCAGGGCGGCATAACCGCGCACCCATTTCCCCAGATGCAGCGCCCAGAAACGCTTGACACTCTTGACCGCGTCGGAATACTCGCCCTGCTTGTCGGCGGCCAGGGCATCGGCTGCGCGCTCCAGCATCGCGGCCACGAACATCAACTCGGCGCCCAACTGGTCGTCGAACACCATGAAACGCCCGCCGGACACACGGAAACCTGCACGAGCATAGATCTCGCGCACCTCAAAAAAGGGCTGCTGCTGGAAACGACCGAACAGGCGCAGCGACTCCACTGCCGGGCAGCCGCCCGTCACCACGAACAGCACCGCATACTCCTGCGCCAGCGCTTCCTGCAATTCGTCGATCGGCATTGCGCTGAATTCGGGATCGAATTCCATTCCCAGTCCTTTGAGGGCGGTCATCGCCTCCGTTGAACGGATCGCCTGCAGATATTCAGCCGTCGGCTCTTCCAGGAACGCGCCGCTCAATATGCGGTAGATATTGGCTCTGGCTTTGCATTCCGCAATCAGCTCATCGTTCGATAGTTCACTCTCGGTGTTCATTGCACCCTCCAACATGGCTGACGACATTTGCTCCCTTTCAATAAAAACAGCCCGGCTTGATGATATCGCACCGGGCTGCAAAACTACATCGCTCTGCTGTTGCAACTACGACACCCGCCTCCATCCGCCGCAGGAAGAGCGGGCGGCGAACAGAAGGGATCCTTATAACGGTGACCGCCGTCCTATTCGGACTTGACGCCGGACGGACCCGCCCATGCCTTCATCTCCGGGTGCATCTTGCGGTGCAGGTCACCGTTGTAGGCATAACGTTGGGTCTCCCTGGCCGCGGCATGGTGTTTCTCCCAGTCGCCGCTCGTGTCGCCGTACTTGTCGCTCGGCCCCGCCTTGGTCACCTTGACCACGGTATCGAACCAGCCCTGCGAACCGCCGATCGGATCGACCACGGCCGGGATGATGACGTTGGGGTGCACCCCCTTGTCTTCCCACCACACGTTATTCAGGTCGGCATCTTCCTCGCCGCCGAAGGCCGGTTTCTCCTTCAGGTTCAGCGTGGCCAGACGGCCATACTCCCAGTGACCGCAACCGGTGGCGATGGTGCAGGCCTTTGGGTGCATGCCCTCGGTGACATATGCCTTGGTCACCAGATAGCCGACCTGGCTTTCCACGCGCACCAGGTCGCCGCTCTTGACGCCGATCTTGGCGGCGGTCTCGGTGTTGAGCCAGACCGGGTTGCTGTGGGCGATCTCGGCCAGCCACTTGACCGAAGCGGTGCGCGATTGCACGTGCACGTTGAACTTGTGGGTGCCCATGATCAGCTCGTCATCCTTCAGATTCTGGTGCCACGGAATCTGCTTGAAGGTCGGCATCGGGTTGAAGCCATATTTCGCCCACTCGTCGACGCGGATGTTGATGAGCCGGTCGGGTGTGCCAAAGCCGACATAGTTCTTGCCGTTACGGCGCACGCCGATGGCATTGCCGTTCTTGCGAATCGCGCCCTTGCCGTCCACCGTCGCGCCGGCCATGTCGGCCGCCGACAATTCCTTCATGTGCAGACCGTACTCGGCCCGTATCTCGCGCCCCGTGTTGTCGGAGATCTTGCCGGTGCGCGGATTGAGCTTGCCGTAGATCGGCCATACGCCATGCTTCTTCAGGAAGTCCAGACCGCCCGCTTCCTTCAGCTTGGGAATGGTATCGAACTGCTGGCGCATGTAATCCTCGCCATCCTTGAAGTTCCAGTATTTCTTCATGCCCTTGGAACCTGTCGGATCGACTTTGTGAATGATGTCGCGCAGGATCATGCGGGTCTCGCGCGACTCGCCCAGCGGCTTGATCACCGGCTGGCGGATACCCAGCCATGGCCACAGCGAGTTGGGCATGGATTCCGGCTCCCAACGCTCGAGGTACATGCAGTCCGGCAGGATGAGATCGGCCAATGCGGTTTCTTCGCCGATCACCGTGCTCAATGAGACGAGATAGGGGATCAACTTCTCATCGCGGTACAGCTTGCCCCAGGTGGCCTGCGCACCCGGGTTGGTGTAAACCGCGTTGTCCATGTAGGTAAAGTAAACGTTGATCTTCTGCTTGCCCTCGGCAATCCAGAACGGCGTCATATGGCTGACCTTGTGCTCGGCAAGCGGATAGTCCGGATGGCTGGATATCCAGGAAGCCTTGGCCGGGTTGGGCGGCTGCGGTTCCGGCTGGTTGTAGCCCATGCCGCGCGGCAGACAGTAACCGCCGCGTTTTTCCACGTTGCCGGTCATGATGGACAGCATCATGGTCGCCTTCTCGTTATATGAACCATACAGATGCTTGGCCGGGCCGCGGTAGGTGTAGGTCGTTGCCGGCTTGGTCTGCGCAAACTCGCGCGCGATGCGCTTGATGGTTTCGACCGGCACGCCCGACAGCTTGGACGCCCACTCGGGTGTGAACTGTTGGTAGTGCTTTTTCAGTTCCGCCACGCTGACGTTGCACCAGTTATTGATGAAGTCGGTGTCCTGCAGGTCTTCGGTCAAGATGACGTGACCGATTGCCAGCGCCACCGCGCCGTCGGTGCCCGGCATCACCGGCACCCATTCGTCGGAACGGCCTGCGGTATTGGACAGTCGCGTGTCGAAAGTCACCAGTTTGGCATGGTTCTCCGCCACCCCTTCGGTGATGCGCTGCGCGTACGGGTTGTGGAAATACGCCGCCTCCAGGATGTTGGAACCGAAGTTCAGAATGTACTTGGTATTGGCAAAGTCCGGCGTTTCGATGTCCGGCCCCCAAGTCGGTTGCATGCCGATCTTCTTGGACGATTCGCACACCGAGGTGTGATTGATGACGGTGGCGGAACCCAGCGTCGTGATGAAGCGCCCAATCGCGCCGCCGGTGCGATCACGGCCGTACTTCATCATGATGCTATTGGGATCCTGCTTGTGCGCCGCATTGATCTTCTCCGCCACCTCGGCCAATGCCTCATCCCAGCTGATGCGCTTCCATTTTCCCTCGCCGCGTGCGCCCACCCGTTTCAGCGGATACAGCACACGATCCGGGTTATAGGTGTACCACATGCCGGAATTGCCCTTGGCACACAGGCGACCACGGGTGGAGACGTGCTCCGGATTGCCTTCCAGCTTGACGATGCGACCGTCTTCCACAAAGGCGATTGCGCCGTCCTGGATATTGCAGACGTGGCAAGTCAGCGGGATGGCCTGGCGTTCCTTCACGCTCACCGGGCCGATATCCTTGCCGCCCAGCTCGTTCTCCATTGCGTTCAGCACGCTGGGTGCGGCGGCCGCAGCGGCGGTTGCGCCGGCGCTGACCTTGAGGAATGTTCTACGATCCATTTCTAACATAACAATCTCCCCGATTTAGAAGTAAGTTTGGACGATCTGGCCGCCGATCAGGATGGAATAGCGCAAGGCCAAACCACCGACCAGCAACAGCGCCCCGGCCAGCATCATGCCGCCCTGCTGTCTGCCGGCACTGGTCAACAACACCCCGATGGGCACCACCGTTCCAAGCACGATGCCCAGTCCGACGAAAATGAACCCCAGACTCCCGCTGGTCATGAACATAAAGGTCAGTTCCGAGGCGGAACCGCCATATGCGGTCGTACCCAGCAGGGAAATTAGCATGGCCGCGACCACACCGCCGCTCCACAGCATGATCCCGCGCAGCATCGCCCGCAGCTTTTCACCCTTGGCGATAAAGACTGCAACGGCCGCTGCGGAGAGCAGGGACAGCGCCACGAACAACACCGGCATCAGCGGTGTGTTCCACACCGGACGATTCTGGTGCACGGTCAAGTCGAAGCCGGTATAGATCGGCAGGCCCAAACCCAGCAACGCACCGAAGACCGCCAGTTTGCGGCCCAACCCTGCGTCCTGGCCCTTTTGCAGCGTGTAGAGATACGCCACGGACACCAAGCCGAACGAGACCAGGCACAGACTGCCCCACGCCAGCGGCGAGGTGAAGTGCAGATAGGCCGGATTGATCATGTTCAGGAAGCGCATCGGCTGGCTCAAATCCTCGATCAGCAGGACGCCGCCAATTGCCAGCAGAACGAAAGAGATATACCCCGCAGACCGGCGAACCTCCACGAACTCATCCCGATACCAGGACAATGCCGAGAAGAAGAACATCGCGGCGGAGATACCAATCAGAAAGAAGTAAATCGCATATGCCCCTGACCAAGGCATCAGATGAAAAACGTTCCAGTCACCCATGATTCTCCCCTTTAACTGTGTTTGTTCAGATAGGTTTCCCGCTCGAGCTCAACCACGCTCTGCGGATCGTAGATCTTGCGTCCGATCTCGGTGTGACCGCGGTCGGCGCCGATATAGAACACATGCGGCTTGGTGCCTTCTTCCGGACGCAACACCTGGGTCGGCAAGGTGCTGACCAGATAGGAGACTTCGCTGGTCCGATCGTTCAGGTCGCCGAAGATGCGCGAACGGCCCACGCAGGTCTGCACGCAGGCCGGCACCAGATTCTGCGTCACGCGGTGATGGCAGAAGGTGCACTTGTCCACCACGCGAGTGATGTCGGTATAAGTGCGATGCTTGGGCAGCATGAAACGGGCGTTGTACGGACAGGAAGCCATGCAGGCCTTGCAGCCGATGCAGCGGTCGTAGCGTTGCAGCACGAAGCCGCCGTCATCCACCTTGTAGGTGGCATCCACCGGGCAGGCGCGCACACAAGGCGGATCGTCGCAGTGGTTGCACAGGCGCGGCAGGAACATCTTGCGCACGGTCGGATATTTGCCGATCACCTTGTAAGGCACCCAAGTGCGGAATACGCCCAGCGGCACGTCGAATTCCGCCTTGCACGCCGTCATGCAGGCATCGCAGCCGATGCAGCGGCGCAGGTCGATCACCATGGCATAACGCTTCTTGCCCGGCACCCCCCTAGTTTCTATCGAAGAAATGCGCAATTCACTCATCTGAAATCTCCCTGAAAAATAGTTTCAACATAAAACTACACTGACATACTTCGCACGCGCCTCGCTCATGGCAGCGAGTTACTTCTAGCACTTCTCGTGCCACACTATTCATCCCGTTGCTTTAACTGGATATTCACTTTCCGACCAAGCGCCATCCAAAGTCAGGCGCAAGCCGGCGCATTACCTGTTCTACACGCCGCCATTACCATCCAGTAATACATTCCGGTCTATTTGCTGCCGGTCGCGTGTTTCAACACATGGACTCACGGCAGATACCTGATGGTATAGTTCTTGCGTTTGGAAAGTTTCGATTGAGAACTGAAGACCGCGCCTGTTTACATTGCACGACCCGGTTTAACCTATTGCAAAAAAAACCCGAATCGCCCGACTGCCCATGAACGACCAGCAATTATTACGCTACAGCCGCCACATCCTGCTGGATGAAATCGGCATCGAAGGGCAGCAGCGCCTGCTCGATTCCCGCGCGCTCATCATCGGCCTGGGCGGGCTCGGTTCGCCGGCCGCGCTGTATCTGGCCGCCGCCGGGGTCGGCCAGCTCACCCTGTGCGACGGCGACACGGTGGACTTCAGCAATCTACAACGCCAGATCATCCATCGCACCACCGCCGTCGGCCAGCCCAAGGTCGAATCCGCGCGTGCCGCCTTGCGCGACATCAACCCCGAAATCGAATACATCGCGCTGGCCCGGCGCACCGATGCGGCGCAATTGCAGGCACTGATCGGGCAGGCCGATGTCGTGCTGGATTGCAGCGACAACTTCGACACGCGCTATGCCGTCAATCGCGCCTGCCTGCACGCGCGCACGCCACTGGTCTCGGGCGCGGCCGTGCAATTCCACGGCCAGATCTCCGTACATGATTTCCGCCGTGACGGCGGCCCCTGTTATCAATGTCTGTTTCCGGAGGATTTGCAGGCCGCCGAACTGCGCTGCGCCACGACCGGCGTGTTCGCGCCGCTGGTCGGCATCATCGGCACCCTGCAGGCCGCCGAGGCGCTCAAGCTGCTGATGGATATCGGACAGAGCTTGCACGGCAGACTGATCAACCTCAATGCCCTCGACATGAACATTCTGCAAACCCGCGTCCACCGCGATCCCGCCTGCCCGCTCTGCCGGGCACGTCCCTGCGCAACCCAGACGGGACACGAACGATGAGTAAATTCCTGCGCCTCATCCCCTGCCTGTTGCTTGTGCTGATGCTCGCGCCGGCCCATGCCGCGCCGGACAAAGTGCCGGCACCCGTGCGCATCGGCCTCACCCCGGTGTTCCTGGATGACCAAGCCGCCTTCGTCCATGCCTGGCGCACCTATCTGGAACAGAGACTGCGCCGCCCGGTTTCCTTCGTGCAACGCGGCAGCTATCGCGAGGTGGTCGAGATGCTGCGCGACGGCAAGCTGGATTTCGCCTGGCTATGCGGCTATCCCTACATCCGCAATCTCAATCGTTTCCGCCTCACCGCCGTTCCGCTCTATAAGGGTGAGCCGCTTTATCGGTCCTACATCATCGTCCCCGCCAGCGACCGCAAGTCGCGCTCTCTCACCGATCTGCGCGGCAAGGTTTTCGCCTTTTCCGACCCCGACTCCAATTCCGGTCATCTTTATCCGGAATATCTGCTCGCCAGACAGGGGCTGACATCGTCCGCCCATTTCGCCCGAACCTTTTATACCTGGAGCCACCGCAAGGTGGTCGAAGCGGTCGCCGCCGAACTGGCGCAGGGCGGCGCGGTGGACGGCTATATCTGGGATACGCTGGCCCTCACCCATCCGGAGCTGACCGGCAAGACCCGCGTCATCGCCGAATCGCCCCAGTTCGGCCACCCGCCCATTGTCGCCAACCGCAACGTTGCGCCCGAACTGTTCAAGGCCATGCAGGCGGTTCTGCTCCGCATGGCGCATGACGAGGCCGCTTCGCCCTTGTTGTCCACCCTGAACCTGGACGGCTTCGTCTATGGCGATCCGCGCCTGTTTGACGGCATCGCCGACATGTCCCGCTACCTCGACAACACGCGCGATGCTCCATCTCAAAGACGTTAGTCTCGGCTACAAGATACCGCTGCGCATCGCGGCGCTGGTCATCGTGACCGCCGCCATGCTGGCCTCCGTGCTGGTCTATCGCAACATCGAAAGCCTGCGCAGCGACTTGTCCGCCAATGCCAGCCGCATTGCGCGCGTCGTGGCCGACACCCTGGTCGAACCCCTTCTGCACGACGATCTGTGGCGCGCCTACGAAGTCATCACCATTCCATTCCGCAGCACTACGGGCAAGGCGGGTGAACTCGCAGCCGAATACATCCTTGTTCTGGATATCCAGAACAAGGTCTATGTTTCAAGCAAACCGGCTCGCTTTCCCGTTCTGCAGCCGCTGGACATCGGCCAGCCGGACATTCAGCGCCATCTGGCCGTCGGCTCGCCGCCGTGGCCGGACGAATTGCAGATCATCGATCCGCCCGCCAGCCAGGCGATCTATCTGGTGACCCCGATCGAAGCCGACGGGGTGCGCATCGGCACCCTGCTGATGAGTTATTCCAAGCAACCCTTCAGCACGCGCCTGCGCGAGCTGACGCGCGATGCCCTCATTCTCACCCTGCTGGTGCTCGCCGCCTTGCTGCCGCTGGGGGGGTACTGGGGCAAGCACATGGCCGCCCCGCTGCTGCAACTGTCCGAGGCGATGCACAACGTCGGGCAGCACTTGCCGGAACCCGCCGACCTCCCGCTGGAAGAATCCAGCGACGAGATCGGTCAGTTGGCAAAATCCTTCAAGATCATGCTGGCCGAATTGAAAGAAAAGGAGCAGTTGCAGCAACAGGTCATCACCTCCGACCGGCTGGCCGCGCTCGGCCGTCTGACGGCGGGCATGGCGCACGAGATCAACAACCCGCTCGGCGGCATGCTCAATGCGATCAGCACCTACAAACGTCACGGCGAACAGGATCCGCTCACGCTGAAAACCCTATCCATCCTCGAGCGCGGGCTGCTGCAGATCAAGGAAACCGTGGCGGCACTGCTGGTCGAAGCCAAGGCACAGACGCGCCCCTTCGATCCAAACGACGTAACAGACATCTGCACCCTGTTGCAGACCGAAATCGAGAAGAAAAAGATCGAGTTCACGCCTGAAGTCGAGCTCATCGATGCCGCACCGATCTCCTCCACCCTGGTGCGCCAGGTCATCATCAACCTGCTGCTCAACGCCTTTCATGCCACCCATCTGCACGGCCATGTCCATCTGCACCTCTATCGCAACAGCGATCACCTGTATATCGACGTGAGCAATGACGGCGCCCACATCCCGCAGGAGAAAGTGTCTTACTTGTTTGAGCCTTTCACCAGCCTGCGCGAAGGCGGCAGCGGTCTGGGACTGTGGGTGATCTACCAGATCGTGCAACAATTGGGCGGCCTGATCACGGTTCAGAGCGAACCGGACCACACGCAATTCACCATACAACTACCGCTGGAACGACATCATGAGTAAAGCGCAGCATCCTGCCATCTGCCTGATCGAAGACGACGAGATCATGGGCGAATCCCTGCTCGATCGCTTCATGCTGGAAGGCTACGCAGTAGACTGGTGCCGCAACGCCCTGGACGGCATGAGCGCCCTCACCCACAAAGCCTTTAATCTGGTGCTCAGCGACATTCATCTGCCCGACCTGAACGGCGACGATATGTTCGCGCGCCTGCAGGAGCAGGGGCGAACCCTGCCGCCGTTCATTTTCATCACCGGCTATGGCTCGATCGACCGCGCCGTGCGCCTGCTCAAGCTGGGCGCGGCCGATTACATCAGCAAACCGTTCGATCTCGACCAGCTGCTGGAGAAAGTCGCCCTGCTTTGCCCCGCCGAGTCCTCGCCCGCCACGGCATCGCACGGTGACGACATGCTGGGTGTCTCGCCCGCCATGCGCGCCATCGAAGCCAGCATCCCGCGCCTGGCCAAACTGGCCAACACCATCCTCGTCACCGGCGAATCCGGCGTCGGCAAAGAGCATGTCGCGCAACTCATTCACCAGCATGCGCGGCAGCAGGACAACGTACCTTTTGTCGCCATCAACTGTGGCGCGGTGACCGAAAGCCTGCTCGAATCCGAGCTGTTCGGCCATGAAAAAGGCTCGTTCACCGGCGCAGCCAAAGCGCGCAAAGGCGTGTTCGAGCAGGCGCACGGCGGCACCCTGTTCCTCGACGAGATCGGCGAAATGTCGCTCGGCATGCAGGTCAAGCTGCTGCGTGCCATCCAGGAACGCGTCATCGTCCGCGTCGGCGGCGAAACCCCCATCCCGGTCGATGTGCGCCTGATCTGCGCCACCAACCGCGACCTGAAGCAGATGGTCGAGGACAAGACTTTCCGCGAGGACCTGTATTACCGCATCCACGTCATCCGCCTGCGCATCCCGCCGCTGCGCGAGCGCAAAGAGGACATCCTCTGGTTTGCGCAGCACTTCCTCAACCAGTGCGCCCAGCAAAGCCACGAGAACCACGTGCTGTCGCCGGAAGCCGAGCTCGCCCTGCTGAATTATCCCTGGCCGGGCAACCTGCGCGAACTCAAGCACAGCGTCGAGCGCGCCTGCATTCTCTCGACCGACTCCATGCTGGAGCCGGACTCCTTCTTTGACGAAGTCGCCGCAACCCCGAACAGCCCGCAGGAAGAGTCCGCACCGATCTCTCCCGACAGCACCCTGGGCGAATATCTGCGTGAGTGCGAGCGCAAATTTATTCTGCAAGCGCTGACCGAACACCAGTGGCATTTCGGCCACACCGCCGAAGCCCTCGGCATCAGCCGCAAAAACCTGTGGGAAAAAATGAAGAAACTGGATATTCATGCCGAGCAAGGCGGCAGACAGTAAAAAAACGGGCCCCCGCAGAGGCCCGTTCTCATTCCACTTCCGACTTGCAGGAAAGCCCTGCGCAAAATCAGAAGTTGTAGGTCAGACCCACGCTCAGACCTGTGGGGTCTTCGCCTGCAGCCGGGCCTGTGGAAGCAACACCACCATGACCCCAGTTATTCACCGGCGCGCTCGCAGCCGCATCATTGCTCACCATGGCGTAAGCAACATAGAGGCCGGTTTGCTTGGACAGGCTGTAGTCGTAACCGACGGCAATCATGCTGGCACCGTCTGCGTTACCCGTTGTGGCGCCGGACTTGGAATATTGCACCTTAATCGCGCCGTCATCACTCAGGGCAAACTTGCCGCCGACGTTGAACACGTTCCAGGTTGTTTTGGTGCCACTCACTTCCACGGAGCCGCGCACAAACTGCGCCGTCACCATGGCGCCATTGCCCAAGTCATAGCTGCCGGCCAGGGAGAGCGGAGCCAAAGTTGTGGTCGACGTTGCCTTGACGTTGAAGTAAGCGACGTTGGCCGTGATGCCGCTAGCCGCAAACTTCGCCGTGGCACCGTAGGAGTTGCCACCGGTCGTACTGGGAACCGTGCTGTTCACCGAAGTGGCCGGCAGGTAGGTCAGCGCAACCGTCACAGCGCCCATGGCAGGGGCCACATAGTGCAAAGCACCATTGGCGCGTCCCGGCATGCCGACGTTGGTGAAGGTTGCCGCGTCACCGATCTGGTCGCCGAACAGGTTGGAGTCATACACGAACTGGTTGGCACCAGGCAAACGTCCGACCAGAACCGTACCGAAACCGCCGGCCACGCCCACGTAGGTGTCGCGCTGGTTGGTGAATGCAGAACCATTAGGAGTGCCTCCGTTGCCATCACCATTGGTGCCGCCAACTGAAGTGATGCCGGATTCAACCTGGAACATGCCTGTCAGGCCATTGCCCAGCTCGGCACTGCCCTTCACGCCAAAACGGGAAGAGTTGGAGTTGACGGACAGGTTGTCGGAATTGCCAGCCACGCCGGAAATGGAGTCGATGGAGGTATGGACGCGGCCATACACGGTGGTATCGGCCGAGGCAACAGCCGGGGTCAGTGCGGCGACAACCGCGATTGCAAGCAGTTTCTTGTTCATACAAAGTTTCTCCTCTTGAGGTTTAGATGCAAGTCACAACACATGTTTGTTGCACGCAAATTACAGCAATCCCCGTGCCAGCCCGTCAATAGACTTTCGATACAACAACTTGGGTGTGATAAATGGCGCCGCGCTGCGCGGGTCGGTTAAAGCGTGATGAAATCCCGGGTTTAGATGGGGATTTTCGTTACCGCATCGTGGCGGCCCGCACATCTGATATTACCGCGCGGTAACAGCTAACCACCGATGTAGGACATTTCCACTTTGGACTGCGGGCGTTCGGTCATCAGATGGCGCTGCTGTGAGTAACGGTCATTACGCTGCCCCCAAGCGGCGGCGATGAGGTTGGTCAGCACCGTGTCGGATTGCGCGGCGCGCAGCGGGGCGCGCAAGTCCAGCCCGTCGCCCGCGAACAAACAGGTGTAGAGCTTGCCATCGGTGGAAAGCCGGGCGCGCGTGCATTCATGGCAGAAGGCCCGGGTGACCGAGGCGATCACACCAACTTCGCCCGCGCCGTCGGCATAGCGCCAGCGCGCGGCGACCTCGCCCGGGTAATCGGGATCGATCGCGGCGAGCGGATGGTGCGCGCCGATGCGTTGCAGGATGTCGCGGGCGGAGACCACGTCGTCCATGCGCCAGCCGTTGCTGCTGCCGACATCCATGAACTCGATGAAGCGCAGCACCACGCCGCTGTGGCGGAAATGTTCCGCCATCGGCACGATCTCGTGCTCGTTGACGCCGCGCTTGACCACCATGTTGACCTTGACCGGCCCCAGGCCCGCATCCTGCGCGGCGGCGATGCCATCCAGCACGGTGGCGACCGCCACCCCGGAATCGCTCATCTGTTTGAAGGTGGCGTCGCTCAG
>Ga0210005_1001203_pt1 | contig 17213 bp, 11 predicted proteins | sample CryGey02umfilter_3_FD_183961 | JGI IMG/M metagenome (GOLD analysis project Ga0210005, IMG submission 183961) | Groundwater microbial communities from aquifer in Utah, USA - Crystal Geyser 4/9/14 0.2 um filter (SPAdes) (version 3) | ecosystem: Environmental > Aquatic > Deep subsurface >... | reverse complement strand
TAATTATCGGAATAGTAATACCCAAATTTGGGTTATTGAAAATAGCTAAATTTGTTGGTATTACTTATATCGTAGAAAATTCATGAACCGAGCTTGCGAGTTCAACGAAGTTAATTTTCTGGGTTAAGTCAAGTTTTGTGCTTCGTATCAAGTTCAGTTCTGGCAGACAGTTTAGTGCTTCGAAATCGCCTACTTTTCATATACTAACCGTTGGCTAACAACCATTAACCATTAACTCACAATGGCTTTGTGTGTTGGAAAAAGTCCCCCTTAGGGGGATTTAGGGGGCTTTCACACTCTCAATCATTACTTCCAATATAGCTTGTGCTGCTTTACTAATTTTTGTTCCTGGTCCAAATATACCTACTGCTCCAGCGTTGAAAAGAAAATCATAATCTTGTTGAGGAATAACTCCTCCAACGATAACCATAATATCTTCTCTACCAATATTTTTTAGTTCTTCAATTACTTGCGGAACTAAGGTTTTATGTCCGGCAGCCAACGAAGAAACACCTAAAATATGCACATCATTTTCAGCAGCTTGTTTGGCAGCTTCGGCAGGTGTTTGGAATAACGGACCAATGTCAACATCAAAACCTAAATCGGCAAAGGAAGTAGCAATAACTTTGGCACCTCTATCATGTCCGTCTTGCCCCATTTTGGCAACCATAATTCGTGGACGTCTGCCATCTAATTGAGCAAATTCGTCTGCCAATGCTTTGGCTTTTAAAAAGTCTTTATCATCCATAATTGCTGAACTATATACACCGCTAACAGAGCGGATTTGTGCTTGATACCTGCCAAAAACTTCCTCCATGGCAGCAGAAATTTCGCCTAAAGTAGCTCTTTCTCTGGCTGCATCTACAGCAGCTGCTAATAAATTGCTATTTCCAGAACGTGCAATTTCGGTAATTTTTTTCAAAGTAGCTTGAACTTTTTCATTGTTTCTGTTGGCTTTAATTTTGTTTAAGCGTTCAATCTGACTACTTCTAACCTTAGTATTATCTACTTCTCTTACTTCAAATTCTTCATCATTATCAACAACATATTCGTTTACGCCAACGATAATTTCTTTACCACCGTCAATACGAGCTTGCTTTTTTGCAGCAGCCTCTTCAATCCGTAATTTAGGAATACCTTTTTCTATGGCTTTTGCCATTCCACCATGTTTTTCAACTTCCTCAATCAATTCCCATGCTTTTTCTGCCAATTGATGCGTAAGTGTTTCGATGTAATAAGAACCACCCCAAGGGTCAACTGTTTTGCAAATTTCTGTTTCATTTTGGATAAAAAGTTGTGTATTTCTGGCTATACGAGCAGAATAATCTGTTGGTAAAGCAATGGCTTCATCTAACGCATTGGTGTGTAAGGATTGTGTTCCTCCTAAAGCTGCTGCTAATGCTTCTACACAAGTTCGTGCAATATTGTTGTAAGGATCTTGCTCGGTTAAGCTCCAACCACTCGTTTGGCAATGCGTTCTTAATGCCAACGATTTTTCATTTTTTGGGTTAAATTGTTTGACAATTTTTGCCCACAACAATCTGCCTGCACGCATTTTAGCAATTTCCATAAAATGATTCATGCCTATTCCCCAAAAGAAAGAAAGGCGAGGAGCAAAATCATCAATGTCCATTCCCGAAGCAATGCCTGTACGTAAATACTCTAAACCATCGGCTAAGGTGTAAGCCAATTCAATTTCGTTAGTTCCTCCAGCTTCTTGAATATGATAGCCAGAAATACTGATAGAGTTGAATTTGGACATGTTTTGCGAAGTATAGTTGAAAATATCGGCAATAATTTTCATGGAAGGCAATGGCGGATAAATGTAAGTGTTTCGCACCATAAATTCCTTTAAGATGTCATTTTGTATGGTTCCTGTAAGTTGTTCTGGCTTTACACCTTGCTCTTCGGCAGCTACAATATAAAATGCTAAAATCGGAATTACTGCTCCATTCATGGTCATAGAAACCGACATTTCATCCAATGGAATTTGGTCGAATAAGATTTTCATATCCTCCACAGAATCTATGGCAACTCCAGCTTTACCGACATCACCAACCACTCTGGGATGGTCGGAATCGTAACCTCTGTGTGTGGCTAAATCAAAAGCTACTGATAGTCCTTTTTGCCCAGCAGCTAAATTTTTTCTGTAAAATTCATTTGACTCTTCTGCTGTGCTAAACCCTGCATATTGTCTGATAGTCCAAGGACGCATAACATACATGGTAGAATAAGGACCTCTTAGATTAGGAGCAATTCCTGCTCCATAATTTAGGTGTGTAAAGTTGGCTATGTCTGCTTTGCTATACTGTTTTTTAACAGGAATAGATTCAGCAGTTTGCCAAGTTTCTCTATTAGAAATAATAGCTTTTTTATTTGAAGGCTTATAGCTTAAACTTGAAAAATCTGGCTTCATCTGTTACTTGTTAGTTACAACAAGGCAAATTTAGTAAAACACAAGTAAAATAGAATGATTTAAGAAATAACAATTTTTAGAAATGAACAATTAACTTGTTCTACGTTTAAAAATAAATGTCGTTTTTTGTTGTTATATTGATTTGCTATCAAAATTATTATGAATAGATTAATCGTTTTTTTTCTAGTAATGTTTTTATCATTTAAGCTTTATAGCCAAGATAAAACAATTGGATTAAATTCAACAATCTATTATAATAAATTTATGGGAGGAGTTTCATTTACTACTTGGAAAAGCGGAAATGACAGAAAAACTTACCCAAATTGGGTATTTAAAGCAAGTGGAGGTGTTGTTGGTTATAAAACATTTAAACCAGATAAAACAAGAATAACAATTACAGAAAAAGGCTCAATGGCTGACGGAGCACAGGAATTTCCAAGTGGTATTTTTAAACCCAAATCATTGGAAGAAACATATAAGGGGACATATTATAATTCTTCTGAAAAGCTTGTTTTAGTTGGGATAGATTTATCAGTAATAAAGCAATTTAGAATTTCAAATGGTTTTTATTTTGGGATGGGAGCAGGTTGGAATACTTCTTCCAATAAGGGTAAAGTGAAATGGTACAACCCTATAATTAATGATTCTATAACCGAAAAGTCTTTGTTAAAAGATTTTTTTACTGTTTATTTGCTAACAAATATTGGATATTCTGCACAACTTTCAAAAAATATCATTTTTAATACTTCTTTTCAGATGAATTTTCATTTTCCTGATGATACACATCCTGATGCTTCTTTTCCTAATGTAGGAGTAGAGCAAGATGTGTCTATATCAATTAATTATATAATAAACTAAAATCATGAAAAAAGCAACTATATTAATTGCAATTACATTTTGGACAATAAATTTATTTGCACAGTTTGAAACAGGTTTAAAACTAGGAGCATCTCGTAGTCAGGCTTATTCCACGTCTGAAGGAAAAGCAGGATTTTACTACCAAGGTTCTTTTGGTTATCGTTTTCTAAATGATAAAAGAGTTTCGGTTATTTCATCCTTTTTTATAGATAAATCGGCATACACGATTGATAACTTAACTTTTGGAGGAATGTTTGACAGTAATGGGAACTTTACTTTTGAAACAAGTACGTTGACTTATCAACTATATGCTTTTGGAGTTACTATTGGTTCAGAAATTAAACTACTAAATCCCTCCAAAAAAACAAATTTTTATATTACACCTAGCTTTGGTTATCGTAGAATATTTAGCATAACTCAAGAATCATCTAACCCAAATTTAGATGTTAGCAAACACCCTGATGTTAATCAAGGGATTATTATTGATTGGGGGCTTGAGTTAGGTGTGAAATTGAAGAAATTTAAGGTTGGAGTAGCTTTAAGAGATGTTTTTAATGAAAACGAAGATATGTCAAGTGTTGTAGTAACCAATGCTTATACTGTTTCGGTAAGTTATTTGTTTAACATGTCATTCAAAAAGAAAGAAATAAGCGAATAAATTCAGCTCCAACGGAGCGTAATTTACAAAGTGATGAGTGAAGCTCATCCTAATAAAATTAACCTACCTTCTTCTTAAAACTTTCCAATACTTTTTTCACCAATTCATCGGTAAGTGTTTCCATGTAGTAAGCACCTTTGGCGGGGTCAACTACTTTGTCTAAAAAGGATTCTTCTTTTAAAATTAGCTGAATATTTCGAGCAATTCGTTTAGAAAATGGAGTAGGTTTTCCTTCCAACGCATTAAAAGGCAAAACAGTTAAACAATTACAACCACCAATAATTGCTGACATCGCCTGAGTGGAAGCTGCCAAGGTGTTGTTGTGTACATCAATTTCGGGTTGAGGTGTTAGTGTGGTTTGTGCAGCAATATACATTTCCTCATCATTAAGTTGATATTGATGGGTAATCAATTCAAAGCAAATGCGGGCTGCTCTTAATTTGGCTATTTCAAAAAAGTAATTGTTTTGAATAGGAAACTGAAACATTATTTTATTCCAAGCTTCTTTTGCGGAAATGCCGTTTTCTGTTAAGATGTCAACTGCTTCAACCGCTTTTGCAAAACTATTAGCTAATTGCTCACTCATTTTTGTAGTAGCGTTGGCAGTAATCATGATGCATTTTTCAACATGCTTATTTTTACTCAACGCAATAATATCGTTGGTAATGTTATTGCTGTAAAAATTTGCTTTTACATTGCTGTAAGTAGATTTTTCTAAAAACTGGGCAAATAATTCAGCAGTTTGGAGTGGGTTTTCGTTGTAAAAACTCAGTTGAATAATATCCAATTGAATATTGTTCAACAAGCTACTAAGTTTTTCTAAATTAGCTATTTCTCCAATAAATTCCAAGCTGTTGCAACCACCTGTTAGAGCAGTTAGTGCTTGTTGGTTGGCATCGCCATCAGTAACATCAATTTGTTCATTGATAAACCAACTAGCGGTACTTTCGGGAATAACATTAAAAGTAGAAGACAAATTATTTTCCAACGCATTTTGCATGTAAAAAGGTTGAACGTTGATGTCTTCCTCAGAATTCCAAACTAAGGTTGCTTCAAAATCTTTACCTTTCAAATCAGCAATAATTTGTTCTTTCCATTGCTGATAGCTTATTTCTTTAAAATCGTTCATAATCTCAAATCTCAAATTTCCAATCTTTAATCCTTTTTCTTCGCTTCAAAAACAAAAATTTCTTCATCATCTTTTTTCATCAGGTATTTTTCTCTGGCAAATCTTTCTAAGGCTTTTTGGTCTGTACTTAGTTCATTGAGTTCTTTTTTTGTTTTAGCAATTTCATCATCATAAAACTGTTGTTCACGTCTCATTTCTTTGAGTTTTGAATGATAATCGTATTGGGTAAGTAAATTGTTTTGATCAAAAAAAGTAACCCAAATAAAAAAAACAAGAATACTTAATCCGTATTTGTTCTTTAGCCAATTGGGAATTTTCTTTAACATACGTACAAAAATACGTATCAATTTGTAAAATTTAACCTAAATTAAAACTGAACTATTAAACAAAGCTATGTTAATGGTAAAGATGATAAATAAAGAACTATAAAAAATTAAAAAACAATTCCAATCAAGCTATTAAGGAATGAAAATATTCCTACTTTTACGAGTTCATTTTAAAAAAATATCAATCATTTAATCACATCAAAGTTGGAGGGAAATCAAAATTTGAGTTTCAGCTTTAAACAAAGGAAAGATGGCAAAGACACGAAAAGACATTGAGGCGTTAGAATATCACTCAATAGGTAAACCAGGAAAAATTGAAGTAGTACCAACAAAACCTTACAGTACACAACGAGATTTATCGTTGGCTTATTCACCAGGAGTTGCCGTACCTTGTATGGAAATAGCAGCAAACAAAGAAGATGTTTATAAATATACAGCAAAGGGAAATTTAGTTGCAGTAATTACAAATGGAACAGCTGTATTGGGTTTAGGAGATATTGGTCCAGAAGCTGCAAAGCCAGTAATGGAAGGAAAAGGATTGTTGTTTAAAATTTTTGCTGATATAGATGTTTTTGATATTGAGATTGATGCTACAGATGTGGATTTGTTTGTGAATACAGTAAAAGCAATTTCACCAACTTTTGGAGGAATAAATTTAGAAGATATCAAAGCTCCTGAATGTTTTGAAATTGAAGAGCGACTAAAAAAAGAATTGAAAATACCTGTAATGCACGATGATCAGCATGGAACAGCAATAATTACATCAGCCGCATTACTTAATGCAGTAGAATTAGCAGGGAAAAAATTAAGTGAAATTAAATTAGTAGTTAATGGAGCAGGAGCTGCTGCTATGTCTTGTACCAAATTGTACGTAACCTTAGGGGTAAACCCTAAAAATATTATTATGTTGGATAGCAAAGGTGTTATTCGAAAAGATAACAAAGAACTCTCTGAATCAAAAAAAACATTTGCAACTACAAGAAAAATAGATACATTAGCTGAAGCACTCAAAGATGCTGATATGTTTTTAGGATTATCTAAAGGAAATATTGTTTCTAAAGCGATGATAAAATCAATGGCAAAAAATCCTATTGTTTTTGCCCTTGCCAATCCAAACCCTGAAATTGCTTATAAAGATGCTATCGCAACTAGAAAAGATATTATTATGGCAACAGGCAGGTCTGATCATCCTAATCAAGTAAATAATGTGCTTGGGTTTCCTTATATTTTTAGAGGAGCATTAGATGTTCGGGCAACTTGCATCAATGAAGAAATGAAGTTAGCAGCTGTAAGAGCAGTCGCTATATTAGCTAAAGAAACGGTGCCAGAAGAAGTAAACGAAGCCTACAATCAAAAAAACATTTCGTTTGGAAGAAATTTTATTATTCCAAAACCACTAGACCATAGACTAATAACCACTATTGCACCTGCTGTTGCTAAGGCAGCAATGGATTCGGGCGTAGCACAAAATCCAATAAAAGATTGGGAATTATACAAAGAAAATTTAACTAAGCGACTAGGTTTAAGTAATAAGTTATTAAAAAATATTACTGAAAGAGCGAAAGTAAATCCAAAAAGAGTTGTTTTTGCTGAAGCAGATAATTATAAAATTTTAAAAGCGGCATTATTGGTTCATGAAGAAGGTATTGCTCAACCAATTTTATTAGGTAAAATAGTTAAAATACAACAAGTTGCAAAAGAGTTTAATTTGGATTTGGGCAACATTCCAATCATAGACCCAAGAAGTTCTGTTCATAGAGATAAAAAGAATTTTTATGCCGCAATGTTGTATGAAAAAAGGAAAAGAAAAGGAGTTACTTTAGCTGAAGCCCAAGAAATGATGCGAAGTAGAAATTACTTTGGGTCGGCTATGGTTGAAATGGGTGATGCAGATGCATTTATTTCAGGATTAACCCGAAATTATAAAAATACAATAACACCAGCTTTGCAAGTAATAGGAACAGATGATGATGTGAGTAAAATAGCAGGAATGTATATTATTTTTACAAAAGAAGGACCGTTTTTCTTTGCAGATACTACAGTGAATTTAGACCCATCAGCACGAGACATTGCTGACTTAACTGTATTGGTAGCAAAAATTGTAGAACGCTTTAAAATAATTCCAAAAATAGCTTTGCTATCCTATTCAAATTTTGGCTCTGCTGGGGGTGAAGATTCTATTAAGATGAGGGAAGCAAAAAAAATATTAGACAAAGAACATCCGCACATTGTTGTTGATGGTGAAATTCAGGCAAATTTTGCTTTAAATAAAGAGCTAAGAAATGAAATTTTCCCTTTTTCGGAATTAGCAAAAAAAAATACCAATACATTGATATTCCCCAATTTAGCAGCAGGAAATATTGCCTATAAATTAATGCTTGAAATGGGTGGTTTTGATGCTATAGGTCCAATTTTGTTGGGCATGAAAAAACCAGTACATATATTACAATTGGGAAGCTCAGTTCGTGAAATTGTGAACATGATTACCTTAGCAGTTGCTGATGCTCAAACTAGGAAGTAAGTAAATAGGAGTTAGGTGTTAGTAGTTAGTACTTCCAACTTCAAACCTCAAACAACAATTAACAAAAAAATGATAGCTCAAATAAAAGGAAGATTAGTAGAAAAAACACCTACCTATGTGGTTATAGATTGCAATGGAGTAGGGTATCAAATTAACATATCTTTAAATACTTATTCTAAAATTGATGCCAATGAACAATGTTTATTGCACACCCATTTAATTGTTAGAGAAGATGCTCAATTACTTTATGGATTCAAAGACAAAAGTGAACGAGAATTATTTCGAATGTTAATTTCAGTATCTGGAGTTGGTTCTGCAACAGCAATGATGATTTTATCTTCATTAACGGCAACCGAAATTAAAGGAGCAATAAGTACGGGAAATGTTAATATGCTTAAGGGGGTAAAAGGAATCGGAACGAAATCTGCAGAAAGAATCATCATTGATTTAAGAGACAAAATAGGAAAAGTTGAAGAAAGTGATATAAATTTTGCCGTTTCAAACAATACAATTAAAGATGAGGCGTTAAGTGCTTTAATTATGCTTGGTTTTACAAAAAAACCAGCAGAATTAGCACTAAATAAAATTTTGGCTTCTTCAGAAGAAATATCTGTGGAACAGCTAATTAAACAAACATTAAAGAGCCTTTAAAGGGCTTTCTTATTTTGGCATTTAACAAGGTAACATATAAAAAAATATTTTTTATTGTTGGGGTTTCCTTTGTAATTACTATTACAAATTGGATGGTTAACCCCGAATACTCTCTTGCATTTGAGAATATAATAAATCTTTCTGATTATGTTTTACCTGTCGATAGTCCCATAATCGACTTAAAATATCCATTTAGTGATGGTTCTAGCACTCCAGAAAACCCTAATTCTGGTGGATTATATCTTAACCATCCAAGCAATGTTCAATCTGGATTTGAATACGACCCAGAAACAGGTACGTATAATTACTATGAGAAAATGGGAGATAGAGATTTTAGGCCCCCAACCTATATGACTTTTGATGAATATTTAGAATATGATTCAAAAAAATCATTACAAGAATACTGGAAACAAAAAACAGAGGCCGATGCCATGGATCAAACCAAAGGATTTAGACCTACATTAAATGTGAAGGGAAAAGCTTTTGATCGGATTTTTGGGGGTAATGAGATTTCAATTGTTCCACAAGGTTCGGCAGAACTTAGTTTTGGTATAAATCGCTCTACCAGAGATAACCCAGTGCTACCTGCAAATCAAAGAAGTTTAACCACTTTTGATTTTAATCAACAAATTCAGTTAAATGTAGTTGGTAACATTGGTACTAAAATGAAACTTTCTTTTAACTACAACACAGAAGCCACTTTCGATTTTGAAAACAGAATGAAATTAGAATATACCATTGATGAAGGTTCGGAAGATGAAATTATTCAAAATATTGAAGCAGGTAATGTTGCTTTGCCTTTAAAAGGTTCATTAATTACAGGAAGTCAAACTTTGTTTGGAATAAAAACTGAATTAAAATTTGGAAGAATGTACATAACAAGTGTGCTTTCGCAAGAAAAAGGAGAGCGTAAAGAAATTAGTGTTCAAGGAGGAGCTCAAATACAGAAATTTGAAAGAGAAGCCTCAGATTATGAGGAAAATAGACATTTCTTTTTATCTCAATTTTTTAGAGATACCTACGAAACTTCGTTGGCAAATTTGCCTGTAATTTCATCTAGAGCAACAATAACAAAGGTTGAGGTTTGGGTTTCTAATGTCAATAGTGCTTTTATTGACAATCGAAACATTATAGGTTTTATGGATTTAGGCGAAGCTACAAATGATAATATTTATAATAATACGTTGGTTTTTGATGCCAATACAACTCCAACTTTTGATTTTCCAGATAATGAGGCAAATACCTTATATCCAAATTTAACGGGAGCATCTACTTATGATACTGCTGCAATTAGAGGTTTTGTGAGTTCGAGTCAAGAGTTAGAACAAATTGGATATTCTAATGGAATTGATTTTGAAAAGTATGAAAATGCTCGTTTATTGAAACCAAATGAATTTAATTTGAATGCTCAGTTGGGATATATATCGTTAAACTCAGCTATGAATGCCGATGACATCTTAGCAGTTGCATTTCAATATACATTAAACGGACAAGTATATCAAGTAGGCGAATTTTCTACTGATGGAGTGCCTGGTCAGAATGCATTGTTTGTAAAATTATTAAGAGGAACAACAATCAATACCCAACTTCCAACATGGGATTTGATGATGAAAAATGTGTATTCATTAGGAGCTTTTAATGTTTCTAAAGAGGATTTCTTTTTTAATCTCTTTTACTTAAATCCAGCAACAGGAGTTGAAATTCCTTTTTTACCTGAAGGAGAACCAAACGGCATCCCTTTAGTGCAAGTGATGAATTTAGATAGATTAAATAATCTCAATCAAGATTCTCCAGATGGAGTATTTGATTTCATTGAAGGAGTTACGATAGATTCTCGAACAGGACGAGTCTTTTTTCCTGTACTCGAACCTTTTGGTTCTCACCTGAGAAGTAAATTTACCAATCCTCAACTTGCCAATAAATTTGCTTTTGACACACTTTATGTAACCACACAGCAACTAGCAAAACAAGATGCAGTAAAGAATAGGTATAGAATTAAAGGACAATATGCTTCATCAACAAGTTCAGATATATCACTTAACGCAATGAATGTTCCACAAGGCTCTGTGGTTGTTACTGCTGGAGGAGCAACATTAACCGAAAATGTTGATTATACCGTTGATTATAACTTAGGAAGAGTAAAAATTATTAATGAAGGAATTTTGACATCAGGAACGCCAATCAAAATTTCGCTAGAAAGTCAATCTTTATTTAATATCCAAACTAAAACATTGATGGGTTCTCGTTTCGACTATAAATTTAATGATGATTTGAATCTTGGAGGAACAATCATGCGTTTGTCCGAAAGACCACTTACACGAAAAGTAAACATAGGAGATGAACCAATCAATAATACCATTTGGGGATTAGATGCAACCTACACCAAAGAAACTCCATTTATTACTAGAGCATTAGATAAGCTACCCTTATACAGCACAAAAGCCAAATCTTCCATAACTTTTGAAGGAGAATTTGCACACATAATACCTGGAAATCCTGGAGCAATTGGCAAAGATGGAACAGCTTATTTAGATGATTTTGAGGGAAGCCAATCTAGAATTGATATGAAATCGTTTCAATTATGGAAATTAGCAAGTACACCTCAAGGGCAACCAACCCTTTTCCCTGAAGGGATGTTGCCACTTTCAAATCAATTAGACTTTAGATTTAATGCAGCAAAAACAGCTTGGTATGTTATAGATCCTTTGTTTTGGAGAAATGATTCAAGAACGCCCAATCATATTAAAAGTAACCCAACCATGCAATCTAATCATTACATGAGAGAAATTCTTGAAACAGAGGTTTTTCCATTTAAAAGCCCTGATAATGGGATTATTACCAACTTACCTATTTTAGATGTGGCTTATTATCCAGAAGAAAGAGGGCAATATAATTTTAATCCAATAGCAACAAATAACGTGATGCCGAATCCATCTAATAGTTGGGGAGGGATTATGCGAGAAGTACAAACAACCGATTTTGAATCTTCTAACATTGAATTTATTCAGTTTTGGATAATGGATCCTTTTCACGATGAAGATGGTAATCCCACTCATGCAGGAGGGCAACTGTTTTTTAACTTAGGAAATATTTCAGAAGACATTTTAAAAGACGATAGAAAATCGTTTGAAAATGGACTGCCTACTTCTGCTATTAACTATTCAACTATACCTCCCCAAAATGCAGCATTAGTTGATACAACCATTTGGGGAAGGGTGCCAAGTATGCAAGTATTGGTAAATGCGTTTGATAACGTAGAAAGTACCCGACCTTTTCAAGATATAGGATTAGATGGATTAAATGATGCTGATGAGTTAGTGTTTTTTGGTAACACTTGGGGCCCTGATCCTTCAGGAGATAATTATCATCATTATAGAGGTTCCGATTATGACACAGATACGGTTAATATTTTAAATCGATACAAAAAATTTAACGGAATGGAAGGAAACTCTCCTACCTCAAATAATTTTGGAGAAGATTTTTCTACTTCAGCAACCACTCGACCAGATATAGAGGATTTGAATCAAAACAATAACCTCGATTTTAGAGAAAATTATTTTCAATATGTAATTAATTTGAACCCAAATGATGTAAGTCCAACCAATGTTGGAAATAATTTTATTACTGATGTTCTTGAAGCTAACATAAAAACTAGAGATGGAAGAAGTAGAACGGTTCGTTGGTACCAATTTAAAATCCCTATTAGAGAGCCTCAGCAAGTAATTGGAGAAATTCAAGATTTCAAATCCATTCGTTTTATGCGTATGGTAATGAAAGGTTTTAATGAGAAAATAATTTTACGTTTTGCTCGATTGGATTTAGTTCGTGGAGAGTGGAGAAAATATAACAATAGTTTGGTTAGTCCAGGAGATTACATTGGAAATGATGATGATGAAACAACTTTTGTTGTGGGAGCGGTAAATGTGGAGGAAAATAGCGAAAAACCTCCAGTAAACTATATTATTCCTCCAGGAATTGATAGAGAGTTAAATCCAAATCCATCAACTGGGGCAACGCTCAGGCAACTTAATGAGCAATCATTATCACTAAATGTTTGTAATCTTAAAGATGGAGATGCTCGTGCTGCTTTTAAAGTGATGAACCAAGATTTAAGAAGATATAAGCGTTTGAAAATGTTTGTTCATGCACACGAAGTGAATCCTACTATTCCACTTAATGATGGAGATTTATCTGTTTTTATTAGAATGGGAACCGATTTTGACGATAACTATTATGAATATGAAGTTCCATTAAGAGTAACTCCAACTGGAAGATATAATACAGACAACAATAACAATAGCTCTGATAGAAAAATTGTTTGGCCTTCACAAAATGACATTGATTTGAAATTTTCATTATTAACAAATATGAAAATGAAAAGAAATAGCCTACTTAATGACCCAAATTCAAATGTGTTAATAATAAAACCTTTTGAAGAAAAAGACGGCAATAGAACGATGCGAATTAAGGGAAATCCTAATCTTGCTAATGTTAAAGTGTTTATGATAGGTATTAGAAATAGTAAACAAAATTCTATTTCATTGGATGATGATGGATTAACAAAATGTGCTGAAATTTGGGTAAATGAACTCCGAATGACCGATTTTGATAACGAAGGAGGATGGGCAACAAGAGGTAGGTTAACAGCCCAATTGGCAGATTTAGGAACAATGACATTGGCTGGAGCTTATAGCACGCCTGGCTTTGGAAGTGTTGACCAAAAATTAAATGAACGCCAACAAGAAACAATAAAATCGTATGATGTTTCAACTAATGTGGAAATGGGAAAATTCATTCCAGAGAAAATAGGCATTAGCTTACCAGTATATTACAGCACTTCTCAAGAAGTAATTACCCCGAAATATAATCCATTAGACCCAGATTTGGAATTAAAGGACCAACTGAGTAGTGATTTATATTCTAATCAAGAGCGAGATTCTATTGGTAAGCGAGTCCAGACAGTAACCAACAGGAAAAGTTTGAATTTCACTAATGTTAGGAAACTTCCTGCAAAGGGAAAAGAAAAAAGTAATTTTTATGACATCTCAAATCTTTCGTTTAATTATGGTTATTCGGAGTATAAATTTAGAGATGTTGACACACAATTCGACACTAGAAAAAATTATAGAGGAGGTTTTGCTTATGCGTTTAATAATAATCCAAAAAATTTCACCCCTTTTAGTGAAGCAAAATTTGCCGAAGGAAAAAATTCAAAGTTTATTAAGGATTTTAATTTTTTCTTAATGCCAAAGCAATTGTCTTTTCAAACAGAAGTAGATAGGCAATATACACAACGAAGGGCAAGAAATAACACTGGATTTGATTTTGATTTGCCCACCTATTATCAAAAACATTTTAATTGGAATAGAATATACGGCTATCGACAAGATATTACCAAAGCTTTAACTTTTGATTTTACCGCTACTAATAATGCAGTAATAAACGAACCATTATTTTTTATTGACCAAAATGGTGATAGTATTCCCACTAGAGGTAAGGTTGATGGAGAATTTCATGACGCTTGGAAAAAAGAAGTATGGAGCAGCGTAAAAGATTTTGGAACAAATGTGCATTATCACCATAATTTTAATTTGAACTATGCAGTACCAATTGATAAATTACCTTTTCTTGGTTTTGCTACTTTAACAGCTAGGTATGGAGGTGATTATGATTGGCAACGAGCACCAATTGGTGCTGATTCATTAGGCAACACCATTCAAAATTCAAATACCATTTCGTTGAACTCTCAAATGAATATGACAAGGCTTTATAATGACATAAAATTTTTAAAAGAAGTAGAAAAACGTCAGCGAGATAGAGTGAGAAAGCGAACCCAACGAAATCAAAAACCTAATCCAAACAAAACAGATGCTGAAAACGCCAAAGCCAAAGGATGGAAACCTGGATTGCCTCCTGCTACTGTGAAAAAATTTGACACTAAAAAGTTTAAAGATTCGGATACAACCAAGGTTGAGTTGTGGATGGAAAAAGATAAATTATATCCTTTGGATCCTTTATGGATAACCATTATGAGTCCTAAGAATATTTCAGGAACTTACACCCGAACAAGAGGAACATTGTTGCCAGGCTACAATCAGGAAACAGAAATTTTAGGATATAATCCAGGGTTTAATGCACCAGGTTTTAATTTTGTTTCAGGTGTTCAAGAAGATGATTTTGCGGTGAGAGCAGCAGAAAGCAACTGGTTGCAATCCAATGCATTAATGTATAATTACAACACTACGTATGCTGAAAACTATAATTTAAGAGCAACATTGCGTCCAATAAATTCAGTACGTATCCAATTAAATGCAACCCGAAATTATTCAACCAATTTATCGCAGCAATTTTTTGCTATAGAGAATAATGCTAATACAGACTCGCTGCAAGGAATTAGAAAAGATGATTTCTTTTTTGTTCAACCAGTCGAAACTGGAAATTTTAGTATGTCTTTTATTTCTATTCGTACTGCTTTTGCTAAAAACAATAATGAGGATAGGTCATCATCCGTTTTTGATCAATTTTTAGTCGAACGAGCAGTTGTTTCAAAACGATTGGGAGCTAATTCGCCTCCCACAAACAACGTTTATGCCGATGGGTATAACGGAACATCTCAAGATGTATTAATCCCAACTTTTGTTGCGGCATATTCTGGTAAGAGTGGAAAGGATGTATCTTTAAATTCATTTGAAAAATATATTCCATTGCCCAATTGGAGAATTACTTTTGATGGATTAAATAAGCTACCTATAATAAACAGGGCATTTAAACAAGTAACATTAAGTCATTCTTATAAATCTACCTTCAATGTGAGTTCATTTACCACCAATTTGAATTATGAAAAAGGAGCAGGAAAAAGAGATATTAATCAAAATTTCATACCCGAATTACAAATCTCAACCGTTTCAATATCAGAACAGTTTAGCCCACTTTTAGGAGCTGATTTCACATTGGAAAACGACCTTCTGTTTCGTATTGAATACGCCCGTGATAGAAATTCTTCGCTAAGTATTTCTAATAATCAAATTACTGATATACAAGGAAGTGAGTGGACTGTTGGAACAGGCTATAAATTTAAACAAGTGCGATTTCCTTTAATTAAACAAGTAATTAAAAGTGATGTTGATGTTCGCGTGGATGTTTCGTTAAGAAACAATTTAACCATTATTAGAAGAATTGTGGAACAAGTAAGTCAATTAACCAGTGGGCAAAAAGTTTGGACCATAAGATTTACGGCTGATTATAGAGTTAGTCAAATGCTGAATGTTAGATTCTTTTATGACTACGTTTCCACAACTCCTTTTATTTCTACAACATTCCCAACCTCTAATATGAACGCAGGAATAAGCCTTAGGTTTACTTTATCTCAATAGAATTTTTTATCACTCAAAAAAAGTCATAAATTAGCCGAAAATTTGAACTATCAATTTACAATAATTTTAAATATAAGAAAAAGATGAACGTACCAGCAAACTTAAAGTACACTAAAGACCATGAATGGTGTAAAATAGATGGAAACATTGCAACAATTGGAATTACTCATTTTGCTCAAGGCGAATTAGGTGATATTGTTTATGTGGAAATAGAAACAGAAGGAGAAACCTTAGCACATGAATCAATTTTTGGAACAGTAGAAGCTGTAAAAACAGTTTCTGATTTATTTATGCCTGTTTCGGGTAAAGTAATAGAAGTAAATGGAAACTTAGAATCAGCTCCCGAATCAGTAAATCAAGATCCTTATGGAACTGGTTGGATGATTAAAGTTGAATTGTCTAATGCTGCGGAAGCAAATGAATTACTTTCTGCAGATGATTACAAAGCATTAATAGGATAATTTTTAATTTATTTTTTTAAAAACAACCAAGAGCATGTTTTTGCTTTCTTGGTTGTTTTTTTTATGTGCAAACATGTATGCGAATAAGACCCTTCATACCTGCTCTAATTTGGTTAATCATTATTATTGTTCTTAGTGGATATCCAGGTAAAAACTTGCCAAAAGCTCCTTTTGATGAGTTTGATAAATTAGTGCATTTGATAATCTATGCAATACTTAGTTTTCTGAGTATAATGGGTTTTTCTAAGCAATCAAAATCTTTTTTGTTGAGCAAGAATTTGCAATATTTTAGTAGCATTCTGTTTAGCGTGTTTGCTGGAGGGGTAATAGAACTTTTGCAACAATATGTTTTCATCAATCGTTATGGCGATTGGCTTGATTTTATTGCTAATTCCATAGGAGCAGTTATTGGTGTTTTTGGGTTTTATTTTATCAGCAAGAAGCTCAATGTATAGAAATTCAGAACTTTTAATCCTAATAAATTTGAAGAAATATTTTTTATCTGTTGGCTAAAACCAAACTATAATGAATGGGGTTAGGTTAAAAATTATGGGGAGAAGCTTATGTTTTAATGCAGTTTTATTACATCGAAGTTTTATTAGGGCACAGCACACGCTCTCACTATCGGAAAAAAAAGTAACACTCCAACACAATAAATATCATCAAAGCGATAAAAAGCCCTTTTGATGATTTGTAAGATTTTATTATTATTTTTGAACATAGATAAAACTGACATTTGTCAGACATATACACCCAAAATTGGGTAGATAAGTCTGATTTTGTCAGACATATATATAAGTTGGCAACAAGCTGAAAAAAA